>SL_4KL_010_BRINEDRAFT_10000183_pt1 | contig 29948 bp, 29 predicted proteins | sample SodLak_010_BRINE_2_FD_10664 | JGI IMG/M metagenome (IMG submission 10664) | reverse complement strand
CTACTGGCTGGTAACTGAACCAATAATGAATTGTATGCAGTCTAGTCAGCAACGCCTCTCTATTGGCCAGCACACCCAACCGGTGATCATCGATGGCTGATGTGCTTTTAGAGATCGGTGTGATGTTTGCGGCGATCGCAGCGGTCGGTGCACTTGCAAACCGACTCAACCAATCCGTTATTCCGTTTTATATTGTTACCGGAATGATACTGAGTCAGTTCGTCATTGGGCGGGTTGAGCTGCCATTCCTCGGAGCGGTGTTTATTACAGAGTCGCAGTTTATTACGATCGGAGCAGAGTTAGGGATCGTCTTTCTACTGTTCTTTTTAGGACTTGAGTTCAATCTAGATCGGCTTCTTGAACGACGAGAACAGATCGGAACTGCAGGGACAATCGATCTTGGAATTAATTTCGGTGCGGGCCTTATTCTTGGCTGGCTCGTATTTGGATCGTTTCTTCCCGCGTTCTTACTTGCAGGCATTGTCTACATCTCTTCATCGGCCGTGATCACAAAATCGCTGATTGATCTCGGGTGGATTGCAAACGATGAGTCCGAGCCAATGCTTGGGACGCTCGTGTATGAGGACCTATTTATTGCCGTGTATCTTGCAGTTGCGTCAGCGATTGTCCTTGGCGGTGGAAATGTCGGCGAGGCTGCGATCGATATCGGTATTGCGATCGCATTTATTCTCGTGCTGTTACTACTTGTGTATGTTGGCACGGCATGGTTCTCCCGCCTTGTCGAAACAGATGATCACGAGTTTATCGTGCTCAGAACAGTTGGTGTGTTGATACTGATTGCCGGTGCAGCACTGAGCCTCGGCGTCAGTGAGGCAGTTGCAGCCTTCTTTGTCGGTATGGCATTCTCTGCAACCGGCCATGTGAAACAGCTTGAAGAGCTACTTGAGCCGCTTCGAGATACGTTTGCAGCGGTCTTTTTCTTCTGGATCGGGCTTGTGACTGATCCGTTGTTACTTGTTGGGGCGGCTGGATTAATCGCACTGGCGGTTGTTGTAACTACACCAACGAAACTGGTGAGTGGATTCCTTGGTGGACGTGCATTTGGCCTCAATACGCGCCGATCGACACGTGTTGCGCTTGGAATGACAACGCGTGGGGAGTTCTCACTGATTATTGCGACGATCGCAATTTCCGGTGCTGAAGCCGGGGCATTTCCACCGGAGCTCGCAAATTTCATCAATGCATTTGCAGTCGGCTATGTGTTGGTAATGGCAATCCTTGGAACAACATTAATGCAGTATTCGGAGCCGTTTGAGGATGCTGTTGTGTCTCGAATCGATGGGCCAACAACCGACCCATCAACATCGAGTTCGGATTAAGAATAACCGTAGTTGCCGTATTGACATTGGAAATTTCGTCCACTGTGTACCGATCGATCGCCCCATCAGTATCACAGCGCTGCAGCCTACGAGGATAGTGACAGGAAATGTGGCTCAGGAAAGGTCCTCGTCACAAGGGGCTTGGAGGGGGTAACACAATATCTATTAATAGATTTCTTGTCTGTATTCGATACGATTCAAACACTATTGTCAGTAACTGGATCTCCAAGACTGTGTGGGCCTTTCTCATAATGTTCGTGAACTTGATTACTACGTGCCACTGAACAGTACGCATACGCAGATGGGTCATATCTACTACCACCACCCCGGTGACAAGCAGTTCTCGCTTGATTTCGCACATCCGGACCCAGCCGAAGTCGTCTCACAGATTGTTGGCTACGACGATGCTGTCTCAGTAAAGGTCGAACGCTACGACATTGACAAATCGTTCTACGCCATCTATACATCTCGCATCGGTGGTGAGCCTGTTCGTGAGATTGACTTCGGTATGAAAGCATCACTCGCAGAGATGAGCGACGACAACAGCACTATCGTTGTTCGTCTGCTCGAAATCTATCAGGCACTTATAGATCAAAACGAGCAAGAAGAGGGAGTTCCTGTCGAATCCTACAAGAATATCGATGTCGACGCACTGCCGGATATTTTTGACCGAACGTCGTGGGAGGGTTCAGCAACAGCAGTTGCTGGTCGACTCGCCTCGAACCTAATTTTGAAACATCCACTACCGAATGCCAATCATCGGACTGCTGTTGCAGTGGTCCAGTTCTATCTGCGGCGGCTGAATCCGGATTTCTCCATGCCTGAAACGTCCGTCGAGACTGACCCAGAATCGTATGACTGGCGAGCATGGGTCAACGAGTACATCACAGAGTCAAAACGTCTGTTGACTGTCCGGCGGAAAAACGTCCTTTTCAAGCACCTGTATGAGTTCGGCGTGCGAATGGTTGAACGGAAACATTCGATAGAAATCGACTTGACTGCATACGAACTAGACGTGTACCCAAGCGAATCGAAGACTATCTACGCACAACAGCACGAAGCACTCTGGACCAAGTTCGTCGAAGAAGCCGTCGAACGTGCAGGGTATCCGGAGCTGAAAGAAACAAGTAGCCTATCGAAAAAACAATTCGCCGAAAAGATCCGGAACCTCAACTAGGTAGCTCTGTTAGTCTTGGAGCGTGGCGACTGTTCGGCCCGTTTCCTCGGCCTCTTGGCTGCGCGACATATCGCACGCCGCAAGTGCTTCGTCGACCGCCTGTTCAAGATTCATTGGTTACTATATTATTGACACCGCTTTCGTATAAACGCTTGTACGACCGCAGATGAATCTTAAACACCACTTATTCAGCACAGAGTGGTCAATGTTCTGTTATCGAAACGATATAGACGGTGGCTCGGTGTGGTACCTCGTCACAAAGGGCTCGGAGGGGGTAACTGTCGTCACGGCCACAGGCTTTCGTTGCGTCTCAAAACCCATTAATCCATCTGGTTTCTGTTCAAAGTCGATGTACGCCACCCGAAAGAATCCAACTGGTCGGCTTGTCGATAGTTGGGAAGGTATCGGTCAGTGTATACTAACCGGTGGTTTGGTGATTAGAAATTGTAATCATCTATATTTTGGTTAAAAAAATAATATCGGTGTATTATTAAATAATCAAAATACACAGTCTACTACCCAGTATCAAGAGCTAGCCGATGCTGAGCATTATATTATGATTCAATCAAATACCGTATTCGTTGAAGAGGTGCATCTGTAGCAACATGGCCGAAGAACTTGAACGGGATCTTGGGTTAGCATCAGTCATCGCGATAAGCATGGGTGCGATGATTGGGAGTGGCATCTTCATCCTTCCGGGATTAGCGATGGCAGAAGCCGGGCCGGCAGTAATATTTGCGTTCGTAATTGCAGCAATACTTGTTGTCCCGGCTGCCATCAGTATTGCGGAGCTTGGAACTGCAATGCCAGAAGCGGGTGGCGATTATATTTTTATTGAGCGAGGAATGGGCCCAGCAGCAGGGACAATTGCTGGACTCGGCACATGGTTGATGTTAATGTTCAAAGGCGCACTCGCGCTTGTTGGTGGGATGTTATATCTCGGGCCGGTGTTTGCATACGTCGGGATTGCACTCACGGAGTTCCAGCTAGAGATGATCGCTGTTGTTGTTGGACTCTTACTGATTGGAATCAATGTCGTTGGTGTAAAACAAACTGGTGGCCTGCAGAAAATTCTCGTCGTTATTATGCTTGTTATCCTTGGCGGGTTCGTCGCAACAACCGCTGGAAACGTTGAAAGTGGGAACTATGCAGGCTTCTTTGCTGAGGGGACTGTTGGGCTGCTTGGAGCAACAGCAATGGTGCTCATCTCATATGGTGGTGTCACAAAAGTTGCAGCCGTTGCAGAGGAAATTGAAAATCCAGGTCGCAATCTTCCACTTGGGTTGTTTATTTCGCTTGGTCTAACAACGATACTATACGCCCTTATTGTCGCGGTTCTTGTTGGGACTGTTGATGCGGTGACGCTCGAAGGATCGGAAACGCCAATGGTTGATGGTGTTGAGCCGTTCTTCGGATTTATTGGTGTTCTATTGATTGTTATTGCAGCGATGTTTGCGCTGATTAGTACGGCAAATGCAGGTATTCTCACGGCTTCCCGGTACCCATTCGCACTGAGCCGTGACAACCTGTTACCAGATCTGTTCGCACGAGTAAGCGACCGATTCCGAACACCACTGCCTGCAATTCTCACGACGGGTGGTGTGATGCTGTTCGTCATTCTCACACTCCCTGTTGACGAGATTGCAAAAACAGCAGGCGCGTTCCAAATCGTGGTCTATATATTGGTCAATCTTGCACTGATTGCCTTCCGGAAACAATCTCCTGATTGGTATGACCCAGCATTCAAAGCTCCATTATACCCATGGATACAGCTATTTGGCGTTGTCAGTGGTGTGTTTATTCTCACACAAATGGATCTGCTCCCACTCATTGGTGGTGTTGGCATTGTCATTGTTGGCTCGATCTGGTATCTCGTATATGGTCGCCCTCGAGTTGATCGAACAGGGATCGTTGGAGAAGCACTCATTGACAGTGTAGAACCCTCAGAACCGAGTGAGAGCCCATATCGAATTGTTGTGCCCATAGCGAATCCGCAATCACAGCGCGCACTATTACGACTTGCAGCGGCAAATGCAACAAACGAGCCAGATTCGGAAGTTATCGCAATGAACGTTATTACCGTCCCAGACCAGACGGCACTTGCTCAAGAGGTAACATACGAACAAGAGCGAATCAAACGTCAACAGGCGATTCTTGATGAGGCAGAAGGTATCGCAGAAGAGTTGGGTGTTGGATTGCGTACACGCGCGATCGTTGCCCGAGACGTTGGGACAGCAATACTGAAAGTGATCGAAGAAGAGGATGCAGATGGGGTCGTGATGGGTTGGTCCGGGTCCCGAAAACGACGAGATCGAGTCCTTGGATCGAATATTGACCGGATTATCGAGCGTGCACCGTGTGAGGTCACACTTGTTCGAGAGGACGGAGAATCAGTTGGAGACACTGTTGCCTTCGTTGGAGAAGGACCGTACTCCGAAGTTGCGATTCGACAAGCGGCAGCGTTTGTACGAAACGATCCAGATGCGACACTCACGCTTGTCAATGTGCAGAAAAGAGATCCGGATGAAGAGATGAGTGAGGACGACCTTCGCGAGCGTGGCGAGAATATACTTCGCGAACGGGTGCAAGCAGTAGGTGTGTATATCCCGTACGAAATGGAGGTGGTGATTGCAGACGATATCACCGCTGCATTGCTCTCAACAGCGAAAAGCTATGACACAACTTGTCTTGGTGTCTCCCGAGTGAGCACTGTTGAACGAGTTCTCTCTGGAGCGATTCCGGATACGATTGGAACACAGGTCTCAGGAACGCTTGTCGTCGTTCGGGATGCGAACCCAACGAAACGATCACTTCGATCAGCATTTGGAAGACGATTAGCAGAATCCGATAAAAAAACACGGTATGAAAAGTAACAGCAAAAAAGATTAAAATCGAGCAATAATATCGTTTGCATCATCGATACTAACAAAAATAATAAGATGGTCTCCAAGTCGAAGTGTCGTATCTCCACGTGGAGAAATGACCGTTCGATCGCGTGTGATTGCACCGATCACAAACGGAATGTCAATCTTTGTTGCAGCCTCAGTAATTGTTTTACCGATTAGTTCGCTCTGTGCCCCCAACTCTACTTCAACGACTTCAGCTTGATCATCTTCAAGGACCGCGATATTTTCTGCGACTGTTTCATAACTGAACCGTATTATTTCCTCAGCAGCCACCTGGCGAGGGTTAACAGCAACATCGATACCAACCTCCTCGAATAGTGTGACGTACTCTGCGCTATCAACAAGCGAGATGACACGATCAGCACCGACGCGTTTTGCAAGTACTGAGACAAGCAGGTTACGCTCATCAGCGTCCAAGGCAGAGATGACAATATCCGCTTTGTCAACGTGTTCACGAGTGAGAAACTCCGTATCAGTTGCATCGTGGTGCATAACAACTGTGTCTGGAAGTTTTTCAGCAATATACCGTGCTCGTGTAGCATCTTGTTCGATTAACCGTGGTGAGAAACTCCGTTCTTCAAGGAGCCGTGCAGTTTGGTATCCAATTTCACTTCCGCCGATGATCACGATTTCGTCGGCTTTATTTGGAGTCTCATCGGGAGCAAGGTCAAGTGCAAACGATTGGATACTTTCGGGGCTTCCAATGACGACGACTCGAGCATGAGGGTGAAGTTCCGTATCTCCTGTTGGAATAATGATCTCCCCATTCTCGAAGACGCCTGCAAATGTAAGTGAGTCATACTGGTCGGCTTCTGCAACTGTTTTTCCAGCGATCGGTGCCGACGGCGTTAACTTAAATTCCGCCATCTGCACAAGGCCACCAGCAAAGAGGTCTACATCGATCGATGATGGAAGGCCAATCAAGCGGACGATACTCTCTGCCGCAAATAGATCCGTACAGACGAGAAAATCAACACCGAATGCGCCCTCTTTTTGTTCCCATGTTTTGAGATGTTCAACGTTCTTGCTCCGTGCAATCGTAAACACATCAGTGAACGTTTTTGCGGTTCCGCAGGCAATCAGGTTTGCTTGGTCGTTATCAGTACAGGCAATAAAGAGATCAGCTTTTGTGATTTGAGCGGCTTCGAGCGTTTGTATCGTCGTTCCATCACCGGCAAAGGTGAGCACGTCAAGTTCGTATTTCAGTTGGTCGACGTGTGACTCATCAATGTCAATCAAAATAATATCATGATCCGAGCTCAGACTGCTTGCAATCGTTGTGCCGACCTCACCCGCCCCAACGATGACGATTCTCATGTAGAGTCACCTCGCGGATCGAGGAGTCGGGGGAGAATGATGACCGGCCGTGATGTCTCCTGGATTAGTGTATCCGAAAGGTCTGCACCAAGTATTCGAGAGAGCCGGCCGCTTTCCCGCGGAGTAAACACGATATAATCGACATCGCACTCTTCAGCAACAGCAAGAATCTCGGTAACAATATCTGTTCCGTACCGTTTCTCTGTCACATATGAGATCGGTGAGTGATCCAGCAGTGACGCGACTGCCGCAAATGTCTCGTCGGCAAGCGCTTCCTGTGCACTGAGGGGAGCTTTATTGAAATGTCCACCACCAGTCTGAATAACATGTACGACAACAAGTGTGACAGTCCGATCGAGATGAGCGAGTATGGACTCACACGATCGTCTTGCGTCTTCTTCGTTGGCCACTGGAAGCAGCACGTGTGGGTTCGATCGGGTCATATGTAACTCATAAATACGGTGGTGGTTGTCAGTGAACGCAACCGCGCTGAAAAACACTGGTTGGTATTGTTACGTAGCTCATCAACATTGTATATTATGCTATAAGTTTTTAGTATTTAAGTGTTGTAGATGTATACGGAATATAAAATCTCTATTTTGCGTATTAGAGAATATTTCTGGCGAATCAGGTATCGAGTGTTTTAATGAAGATTGCCAACACCGGAACGATTTCCAGTCGCCCGACCCACATTAATAAGATCATCAGCAGTTTGGACAGGTCAGAAAAGAAGAGATAGCTGCCAAAGGGTCCCAGCTGTCCAAACCCAGGGCCAATATTTCCAAGCGTAGCAAGCGCGGCGCTAACTGCTTCCAAAAGTGACAGCTCAATACCAATACGAGCAGCGTCCAAACTAATAAACACTGTCGCAAACCCGAATAATACGAAATACAGCAGTGTAAACGCCATAATTCCTCGGATAGCATCTTCGTCAACTATGTATCCCCCAAGTCGAACCGGTTTGATTGTATCAGGGCTTGCCGAGGTGAGCAGCTCTCGACGAACTGTTTTTAGTACAACAACCCACCTGATTACTTTAATTCCACCACCGGTTGAGCCAGCAGAACCGCCAATAAACATGGTAAACAGTAGGAGCAACTGTGCATGTGAATCCCATTGAGCGAAGTCTGCGGTTGCAAATCCGGTCGAATTCATCAGTGACCCAATTTGGAATGCAGCCTGTCTGATTGTATTCTCACTCAACCCTTCTGTTGTGCCGCCGAGTTCCATCGGTGGTGCAGCACCTCTAAAAAGGACAAATGCAAGTACTGCAACAAGCACTGCGATCGCACCAGTATAGACACGAAATTCCGTATTTTCAATCATGGTTCGGGCTTCACCGTGTAGCACGTGCCAAAAGAGTGCAAAGTTGACACCCGCAACAATCATAAACGGAATAATAATCCACTGAACGACCGCTCCAAACGCAGCAATGCTGTTGGCTTGTGGTGAGAAACCACCAGTTGGTAATGTCGTAAACGCATGTGCGATTGCGTTATATAAATCCATATTTGGCGCGAATCCAAGCAGATGCGCTCCATATAAAAGCACTGCAAGGAGCACGGTGAATCCAACGTAGATCAACCACAGCGCACGGGCAGTCTCGGCAATCTTTGGTGTGAGCTTCTGCAGTTCTGGTCCCGGGGCTTCCGACTGCATTAGCTGTGCACCGTTGACCGCCAACTCGGGGAGAATGGCAATCATGAGAACGATAATGCCCATCCCACCAAGCCACTGGGTGAGCTGTCGCCACATCAGTAGTGCATGTGAGTGTTGTTCGACGCTAATCTCACCAAGCAACGTTGCACCGGTGGTTGTAAATCCGCTCATTGATTCAAACAGTGCGTTGATGAGTGAGCCAGTGAGTGCAGTCAGCGAAGAAAGATCAAGNCCAACGGTAGAATCGGTTCCATAGCCAGCGAGCAGATACGGNATCATTCCAATNACTGCTGCTGCAAACCACACAAGAGACACCAACAGCAAGGCCTCTTCAGGTCCAAGATCGGGCTCCGGCTCAAGTTGCTCAAGTGCCATCCCAATGAGCACTGCAATTGCCATTGAGACCACGAACACCCACACATCTTCGGCGTAGACGATCGAAACGACCAACGGCACAACCATTGCTAACGCGAGATACTTGATAACAGTACCAACAAGGCTGACACTCGATCGCCAATCAACGTGACTAACCATCAGTGAGACCCCATATGTTGTTTGAAATCACCGACAGATTCGGTTGCCGTTAGTGCAGCGAGCAGCGCTACAACCCCGCCAATAAGAAATGAGATCATACTTGCAGGACCCGCGTTCCCCGTAACAATCCCTGGAAGGACAAAAATACCGGCACCAATCATTGTCCCTAATCCAAGCGTGTAGGCTTCGAGAAAGCCGAGATCGCGTGCAAGCTCTTGGTCACTCATATATTTTCACCAACGTATATTACGCAATCCACAATAAATTTTATTTTAATTTCGGAATACGTAGTCTTGTTCATATTGGTGCTGTTCAGATTCAATGGATATAATTGTTTTGTTATTTTTGGTTGCGATATCGCGTTCCTCAAACACACGTGTTGGTAGACTGTTGTGTTAGTACTGTCTCAGATGGATAATCAACCAGCCAGAAATTTTCAATTCTGACAAGTGATTTTTCTATATCGTTTTCTGAAATGCGTAGACAACAACGGTCACAAACTATTCGTCTAAAAAAGACAACGTAGACATACAACAATTATTCAAATGCGGCGATGGTTTGTTTTTCTACATCATCTCGTGAAAGAATTGTAACGATATCGTATGGCTCGATTTCAGTCTGCCCGCGTGGGGTGATGAATGAATCTTCCCGTTCGATACTGATTACCAGTGTGTCCTCATCTAACAGTCCGTTCTGTACTGCTTCTGCAAGCGTGTTACCAACAATCGGCGCATCAGAACTTGCAGTGAGTTCAATAATTTCAGATCCACCGGAGAGGCTGATCAGATCTGGAACTCTCGGTGTATGATGACGATCGTCTGGTGAGTATGGTGCAAACGGAACCGTGGTTGTGGATTGAATCAGTTGTTCTCTGTCAACTGAGAGGCCAATTGCGGTTAATTCCCGAGAGATGCGATCGAGATCGTGAGTGCTTTCACCAGCAGCAGTAATGTGTATGTTCTCACTATTGCCCATCAGCTGTTGGACGGTATTAACGCCTGAAATCTGTGTGGCTTTCTCTGCAAGAATCTGTTTCTGTTCAACGGGTGCGGTACAGATATATAAGGTCTGTAGATAGTCTTCACCTTCTCCAAAATCAACAGCGACATGAAATCCAGTGATTACACCGGCGGTTTCAAGATTGGTAATCCGATTTCGAACAGTCCCTGGTGAGACATCAAGTTTCTCTGCAATCTCGGGTGCAGAGATATGTCGAGCGTCAATCATCAGGTCATAGAGAATGCGCCGATCGATCTCATCAAGTCGGTAACCCATAGCGATGTATAAGAGGACGGTTGTGATACAACTTTTGTGCTATTCACGCTGGGGTTGCGATCGGTTCGGAGATCGACTCAGTGCACTCTCAAAAGTAATGAGCCGGAGTCACTAGCCGTTGCTGATGACAACCAACCCGTGGACAGGTGGTGTCCACGGACGCATACCCCTACCACGTCTCTCACACTGACCGACGACGACCGATCGATCGACGGACTCCACAGTAACGAAACCGTGTACAGAAGGTCGATCGGTGTGGCTGAGTTGGTGTGAGCAGTGAAGTTCCCGCTTGGGAGTGTGCGAGTGTCGCTAGTGGCTCGTGGTGACAGTTCTACCCGTGGACACCACCTGTCTCTGGGCGATCGGGAACTGATGCACGACCGAACTCGCCGGGGATCGAGACATCACTTGGGAGGATGATTCGTCGTTCAGTGTACGAGAGGCCATTCTTGCGCTCTTGTTTGCGTCTAATCGCAATGCGATTCTTGGTAAGGTCCAAGAGGGCGTCGATCGTCCTCGAAACGAGTTTCTTCGCATAGCTCTCTGAGACACCGGGATCTTGACGGCGAATCCACTGTTTGAGATCGCTTGCTTTCACGAACTCACGGATTGTTTGGGAGCCGTTCTTCCATGGGTTATCCCCAACCGTGTCGTCGGCTCTCGCTTTCCAGAGTTTGGCTGCAAGTCGTGCTGGGCGTGAGGAGGTTGTCGATCGAAGCAGATTCTCGTCTAATCGAGCGAGTTGTTGAACAGGGAGCAGATCACCGTGTGCGAGCTGAATTTGGCCACCCCGATCGAGCGGGTCCTCGCCGTTCGGGAGCCGAAAGTACTGCTTGCCGTCGTCTTTGGTCAGTTTTTCAAGTTTGTTGTCATGTACGTCGATCGTCCGCGTGTCAACATGTGCGGTTTCGAGATGCGCCCCTTTTTCGAGTTCTCTGGATTGGAGCTCCTCAATTCGGTCTTTGTTCAGGTGTGACTTCTTTGCGATCGCATCCGTCTTTGCATCGGTGGCATCGATGCGGCGCTCGTGTTCAGCAAGCTCTTCTCGAAGTTGATCGTTTTCGGCTTCAACCTCCTCAATTCGTGTTTTGAGTGCCTCATTCTCAGCAACTGTCTCTTCGAGTTCTGCGAGCCGATCGGTGAGTTGGTCGATCGTCGCGTGGAGCCGGTCGATTCTTTCGATCGTCATTGTACCTGCTCCTCCTGCTCGATTGTGGTCACTGGGTGCTGTGTGTCACGGTGATGAGAAACGATCGCACAAATCGATCGAGCTGCGTTCGCAAAACTAGTCGAAACGGTTTCCTGTTGGTGTGTCGTAGCTGTCATTGCCTGATCACAGGCACAGGTCTGGTGTTGTCGCACCAGGCCACATTTTCATGGCGTGCTGTGCCGTTGTTGTGTCAGATGAGTCTAGCGATGTAAATAGGTACTGATCGAGTGCATGTTCCGCGGAGGAGCGGAACACACCTTTTCCCTCTTGCACTCCTAGAGGACAGTATTGTGAGCCATTCTACGAGCAAAGACCTCTACAAAGCACCGCGGACGGATATCAGCCAGAACCAAGGCAAGTTTAGGATTCATTTCAACTTTCCCGGTCGGAATCATCCAACGCATGATGATCATGGCTATGGACCGCTTTCAGCGGTTGTAGAGTCGTTCATGGATCCGGGGACGCTCATTCGAATGCACCCACACCAGAACGAAGAGATCATTTCGTGGGTTCCAACGGGCGTAATGCGCCATGACGATCGAGACGGAAACAAACTCGTCACCGACCAGGACCATCTGATGATTATGGGGGCTGGCTCGGGTTTTTGGCACGCAGAAGAGACGCTACAAGATGATCCACCGCTGCGGATGTTACAGATATTTGTCCGGCCACACAGTCTCGGGCTTCCACCCACAATTCAACACGAGGAGATACCGGATCCAACACCAAACGAGTGGCGGACACTCTTCGGGCCGGAAGGCACTGACAACGCACTCACGGTTCGTAATGATGTGTTCCTCCATGACATTCACCTAGCAGATGGTGCGAGCGTCGCGCTTCCAACACAGCCCGACTGGGATACCTATTTNTATGTGTTTGAGGGCTCGATCGAGGCAGACAGCCGCTCATTCAACGAGGCNGAGAGTGGACTNTACGTCGGGGGAGATGAGCTTCGCCTGANTGCAACCGCGGATTCGATCGTCGTTGCGTTTGTCATCAATCCTGCTGCACCGATTACGAAGCAGGGGACGATCGGTCGGTAAGTTACGGAAATGCAAGGAGAAAGCCCCGTGCTTTAGCGCGGGGAGGATGTCAATGCTCGTCCCATGTTGCGTTTGAGCGGTGCTGTGCGGCAACCATCTCGATGTCTCGCTGTGTGAGCAGTCCTGTTTCTGTAATCACACCCGAGAGCAACTCGCTTGACGTTCGATCGAAGAGTGGGTTCGAAACGGTGAGCGATTCAGGGCCAGTGTACAGATCCTCACGATCGCCATCTTCTTGATAGAACTCCAGCTCAGGCGCGATTTTATCCTGCGCAGACACAACATAGCGAGGGATTGACGCATCCGCTGCAGCAAGCATGAGCGATCGAGTGCCAACCTTGTTTACAACATCTCCGTTTGGTAAGATCGTATCTGCACCAACAAGGACGGCGTCGACAGCTCCGTTTCCAATGTGCATCGCTGCTGCGGCGTCTGTTGTAACAGTTACGTCAATGCCTGCACGCACGAGTTTTTCAGCAGTTGTAACACCCTCGCACGCGGGGCGGGACTCGGTAACCATCGTTGGATGGCCGGCTCGAATAAGTGCGTCAATAACGGTCCCCGATCGAGACAGCGTCAGTACGGTTCCAGAGAGGTGTTCGATAACGTTTTGTGCGGCACGACGATCGGCAGTCCCGGCAGCGTCAATTGCCTCAGTGGCCCGATCGTGGACCTCGCGTGGCGTTGATGGCGCTTCCGATAGCACGCGGTTGATACGGTTTGAGACAACCGCCATCGTTGGCCGAGCGTTCACAAGCGATCGGGCAGTCGCGTGCACGGCTGCCATCTCATCTGCGACCGCCGCAGTATCTCGAAGTGCAGAGAGTGCCCGAATCGACAGTTCAGCAGAGCCATGCTCCTCATCAGCTGCGATCGACGCCGATGTTGGAGCAACCGCTTGGTATGCCTCCCAGAGCCACGGCGGTGTCTCACGAGTTAACATCTCGGTTGGCGGACACCATTCGGTTGGATTCGATGTCGTCGTCGATCGGGTTGTCGTATCAAACATAAACGGATACGCGGTCTGCTCGCCAGCAACAGTAGAGGCAGACAGTGGCTCACCAGCGTATGCAAGCGAAACCGCATTGACATCGACACCGATATCGGTCGTTACGGCACGCCGAGCAGCGGTGAGTGGTTGTTCATTCGCGCCAACATCGGTTGTATGCACAGTCCAATGTGGTGTATCGGTAGCCGTAGCCGACTGTTGGAACAACACATCACCACGGTTCCGCAGGAATGCCAATGCGATCGTGGACATAGCTACCTATTCTCAGTCCTCCTACACGGTTGTTTGGATATACCAACATATTGACTAATACACCGGTGTCATTGACCACCATCGGCGGCCTTTTGCATCCGCCACCTAACGAACAGATATGGAACTGTTTGCCGTCCCCGACATCCCAGAAATTACAGACGGGGATGATCTTGCGGCGGTCATTGCCGACCGCGTTGAAGTTACACCAGATGATGTGGTGTGTGTTGCGAGTACGATTGTCTCGAAGTCGGAAGGTCGGTTTGCAGATCTCTCAGCGTTTCCGGCAGGCCCACGAGCGCGGGAGATTGCAGCGAATCTCACCGAACTCACCGGCGACGACAAAGACCCAAGATTTGCACAGGCAGTGCTCGAAGAGAGCGTTGAGCTACTGATGGAGGCCCCGTTCTTGTTGACAGAGACACGGTTTGGCCACGTCGGGGTGAATGCAGGAATCGATCGCTCAAACGTCTCTGGACATGATCTACTGCTGCTTCCAAAGCAGCCCTCAAAGAGTGCTGCACGAATCAACGAGGCGCTTCCATGCAAAGGCGTTGTTGTAACTGATACGTGTGGTCGTCCATTCCGTCACGGCCAACGTGGGGTTGCAATCGGTTGGGCTGGGATTCCAGCAAGTCGTGACTGGCGAGGCCAGCCCGACCGAGATGGGAGAGAGCTTGGTGTCACGGTTCAAAACGTGATTGACGAACTTGCAGCGGCTGCAAATCTCGTTGCTGGGGAAGGTGCAGGTGGAACCCCAGTCGTTGTGGTTCGTGATTTCGAGTTTGGCGAGCTACCGGGAAGCGAGAATCATTTCCGTGAGATTGAGACCGATTACGTTCGGCAAGCGCTACGAGACTGGGAGTATAGCGGCTAACTGAGCAAAGCTAGGCAATATACACAATACATGACAGACAAACACGCACCAGTTGATGTAACGGATGTATCGTTAGGAATCGAACTCACACCCGAGCATCCGATCGATCGGATAACGGAGTTTGGTATTACTGCAGAGAACGCGGGATATGATGCCGTATTCTCTTCATGTCACTACAACAACCGTGACCCATACGCGGGGTTACACCGGATTGCAGCGGAAACCGAGTCGATCGCCATTGGTCCCGGTGTGGCAAACCCATATGAAACGCACCCGGTAACGCTTGCATCGAAGATTGCAACGCTTGATGAAGCAAGCGATGGCCGTGCAGTATTCGGAATCGGTCCGGGAGATCCCTCGACGCTTCGGAATTTAGGCCTTGCAGAACAGCGCGGCCTTCGACCCGTCATTGAAGCGTTCAAAACCGCACAGCAGCTCTGGGCTGGCGATCGGGTGTCACAGGATGGAACGTTCACAGCAACGAATGCAGGGCTCAACTATGAGCCACCGAGCGGTGCAGAGATTCCGGTATTAGTCGGTGGTGAAGGGCCACATATGTGTCGAATGGCCGGAAAGCACGCAGACGGACTTCTGTTCAATGGTTCACACCCGGACGATCTTCAGTGGGCACGTGGACAAGTTGAACAGGGAATTGACGATCGGCCAGCCCATCGCGGCGAGTTTTCGCTGTATGCATACGCCAGTGTGAGTATCGCAGAAGATGCAGACCGTGCACGATCGGCTGCTCGCCCGCCAGTAGCGTTCATCACTGCAGGTGCAGCACCGCCAGTGCTAGACCGACATGACATTGACACCGAGAGAGCCAGCGAGATCGGTGAGTTGATTAGCGAGGGTTCATTCAGCGGTGCATTCGATCGTGTGACGCCTGCAATGATAGACGCCTTCGCAATGACGGGAACGGTTGAGACAGTGAGCGATCGGATGGCTGCCGTGTTAGAACACGCGGATGGAATCGTTGTTGGCTCGCCGCTTGGCCCTGATATTGCGGAGGCAATTCCGCTTGCAGCGTCCGCATTTGCAGCCGCAACAAACTAGCAAGACTGCTTGCTGCTCACAGATGCAAGCACTGAGAGCATCGTCACCCAAGCATCAGCGCTCGCTGTTGCATTTGCATACGGTTCTCCACCAAGTGCAAGTTGGACGCCAGGAATCATCGGTGGCCCAACTGTCGACCCACCAAGCGGACGATACGGAACGCCTAACGCATGACCAGCTCTCGGATACGATTGATGCACAACATCAGCATCGAATCGCTCAGAAGCAAACTCACAAAGGCGTGTACTCGGCCACAGGCGATCGTCGCCACCGGAAAAAAGCAGCGTTGTGCCCGCAATTTGATCAAGATCGATTAGTGCAGCGTCCTGCGTCTCCTTGGATGCCGTTGTAAGTGCTCGTAGATACAGTGGATGCAGCGAAAATGGCGATCGAGTGAGAAGCGATCGCCCAGCCCGTATGAGAAATGAGGGCGGGGGGTTCAGCGCAAGCGCATCCATTGGCCCTGTTCGATCGGTCCATGCTGGCTGGGGGCTTCGAAAGCCATCTGGAACACCATCGAATCGAAGTGGACTCCCGGCCCAACTAATCGCAGTTGAGAGGCGCGGATCACGGGCAGCACTTGTGAGTGCAAGCTCGGCCCCTCGTGACCATCCGATAATCGCAATATTGGTGTCACGAACCTTTGGGTGTGTTTGCAACGCATCAAGAACAGGGTCAAGTGTACGAATATCAATCTCTTCGAGCGTTTCAGGAAGGCCTTCAACACCAAAGTACGCCGGGGCAGCGACTGCATACCCTCGTGAGGCAAGTAGCCCGACTGGAAGCTGTGGAGGATACCCACCCTCAGACCCACCAAGAACAATCACACCAGGTGCAGCCTCAGCCTCCGTAGACAGCCATAAATCACCGACACAGTCGCCTTGTAACGGCGTTCGTGACACATCATCTGTTACGATCGTTCGTTCGATCGTTTTTGTACAACAGGCTTGTCCTGCAATCGCAACCGAGAGTGACGCTTCGACCGTATGGACCGTCTCTGTGTGATCAGCATTTGGGGTTTCATCAATGCGCTGCATGGCCCAGAATGGAGCCATTGGCGATGGCTCTGGAACAAACGGTTCTGTTGGGGCAGTCGTTGCGAGGTTGACACAGCCAGTCTCATCTGTGTTGTAGGTGAGCACTGATTGGTATGTCCCATCAGCCAGCGGCATTGTGGTTGTCACTGCAACTGTTGTCGTAGGTGGACAACCACTAATGAGAATCTCAATAGGCTCATCGAACAACGGTTGGTCGTTGCTTACAGCGATTGTCGGTGTTGCTGCTGTAGTCGGTGTCTCGATCATTTCTCAGCTCCTGGTCGGTGTGCAATCAACGGCTCAACCTCAGTATAATACGCAAATAAGTCCCGAAACGATGGTTCAACGATCGAGCGACCGCTTACTTCCTCAACACCCGGTCGGACATCGGGATTCCGAGCAAACCCATGGAGAACGTCTCCATGTCTAACCCAGCGATCGCCGTAGATTGGAACCGATTCAGGAATTGGCGCTGTTGGTGATCGAGCAATGATCGGTGGAAGCGAGTCTCGAAGCGTTTGTGGTACGCCACTCACAGTAATTCCAGTATCAGTCATCACCAACAGCTCATCTGCAAGTTCTGCATCAACCGGTGTGTGGGTGGTAAAAACGACAGTTGTGCCAGCATCGCGTTTCGACCGGATCACGTCGTGAACCGTCTGTACCATTGTGGGGTCAAGGTTTGCAGATGGTTCATCGAGGATGATGATTGGAACCGAAACCGAAAATGCGATCGTAAGTTCAAGCAGTTGCTGCATCCCACCGGAGTAGTTTCGAACCAACTCATCAAGATGTGGTGTGAGCTCAAATGTAGTGACCAAATCGCGCCATCGATCTGTTGCCGATGGATGCAGTGACTGATAGAAATCGATCGTTTCACGCCCCGTCAGCCCAGGAAGTGCAAGTGAGCCTTGTGGGGCAAACACGTGTTGTGCCGTCCCTTCATTAGTTCCCATCGTGATCGTCCCTGTGTCGGGAGCAAGTGCACCGCTAAGACAACAGAGCAAGATTGTCTTCCCGACTCCGTTTGGACCTGCAATCGCCGTTACTGTCTGTGGCTCGATCTCGATCGAAATATTATCAAGAAGCTGTGTTCCACCCAATGATTTTGAAAGATTCATCGCTCTGATTGCTGGTGGATTGTGAGCGGTTCGATTACTCACCTGCATCACCGGCGTATAGCCACCTCCGAGCGAAGACAACCGCAATCGCAGCACTCAGAGAAATGTACCCACCAACAAGGGTCACCGTAGTACTGAGAGTGGGCATTGCAGGTGGGGTAAGGCCTGCATGGCTCCACTCTGCAACCACCAGTGCGTCTAAAATAACACGGGTTGTCAGCGTATTTGGAATGATATTCAACAGCCCTTGAATCGTCTCTCCAGGGATCAGCCACGGCTGTGTACCGTTAAATCCGGTAACAAAGAACGCAATCATCACGATCGTCAACGTCACAAGATTTGTCTGCGATCGACCGTTTGTCAGCCGGACGACAAGCAACGCAATTGCAGTACAGAGCCCACAGAGCATTACGAGCATTGTAAGGACGATCGAAGTGGTTACCAACCACGAATGTTGCGGGGCGATATATGCGCCATCGAGAACACCGACAGCGAGCACCGACCCAAACGCGCCGACACCAAGGAGGACGCTCCCAATGAATCGGCCAAATAGGTCGGCTTCAGGAACGATTGGGTACGATCGAAGCCCACGATAGCGCTTCTCCTCTAAGTCCCGAGTGAGTTCGCCTGCAAATCCGACCAAGCAGACAGTGAGCGCACCGAAGATACCGAAGGTAACTGCTTGTGTTGTTTTGATCACTGCAAGCGTATCAGGAGCTGTATCAGCCGGAAGCTGCGGAAGCACGAGCAGATACATCGTGAGGAGATACCAGCAGGTCGGCCAGAGAACACTCCAAAACAGAGCGGCACGATCGCGAAGCGACACACGAATATGGCGCCGTGCAAACGCATGCGATTGTGCGATCGCTGGGGGAAGCGAAGCGTCGGTCATACAGCCGCTGTGCTCGGTATCAAATATAAATTCGAGGTGGCCGGGGTTGATGTACGATTGCGGGAGCAAACAGCGTATGTTTGCAGGGTCTACAAGTGCCACCGGTGTTGGCTGGGTTGGTGTGAGTTTGGTGTGTTGTGTACTGCTGCTTTTGAATCCAGTCGGGTGGCTTATATCAAAACAGGTTGCCAAGCAGATACCGCAGCCTCATGGAGCAGACCTCATATACGCGTTCGGTATGACGGTCGGTGGACTATCAGTGGTGTCTCTTTTTGAGGTTCCGATTGGATCGAATCCGTCACCAACAGCTCTTATTGCAGCAGTCGCGATCGGTTGTGGCCTCTATATTGTGGATCATCTACTGTGGCAGTGGTGGACACAGTCGCCGATACGCGCACAACCAGTAACCACCACAGAGTATGTTGTAGCGCTATGTGTCATACCCGGTGAGGAGTGTTGGTATCGTGCGGTCCCAATGGTTCTGATCGGCTTTCTCGGAGCGACTGGGTATGGTATTTTCTCGGCGATCATTTTCGGGGTTGCACATGTACACAATGGCCCACATGAAGTCATAATAAAAACATGGAATGGGCTGTTGTATGCAGCCGCATTCGTGCTTACTGGATCGCTGTTTGTACCAGTTGCACTGCACTGTGGGTACAATCTCACATCACTCAATAGCGACCGGATTGCGGGACACTAATTATGGATACGGGTGTGGCTTTGTTGTGACTGTTGTGTCTTTCAATGCGGGATGGTTTCGAGGGAGAATTGCAGGTGGTGTAAGTGGGACAAGCTCCGGAATCACAACACGAGCAACTGCAATCCCTGCCTGTGCTGCATCAGGGGTCGTGAGATCGAACGCGATCGGCGTACAGCCGGCATCCGAGAGTGCAGCTAACACATAGTGGAGATCCGACCGACTCTCAGTTGGGTGCGTTGTGTCATAGTAGGCAGTGAGCGGCTCACGGTCGCCGGCAAACATGAACTCCACCTCATGAGCGTTCTCCGGTTGGCTATAGTAGAGGACGTTCTGATCGAAGTTATCAGTGGCATCGGCTGCAGAGAGATCAGACAGGTCATGTTGTGTTGCCATGTAGTTCGTATAGGGCCATCCTTGTGCAACCTCATTCAGTGCATCTACCACCGCATCTGACGCAGATCGGTGTGCACCACCACCGGTTACAAAATGTGGCCTCCGATTACGGTCATTGCAGAGTGCAGCCCCAATTGTCGGGACCGGGACGGGCGACTCATAGGCAAAGAGATATGGGGTAAGCGATCGCTTCGAGATCCGATCGTACACGTCCCTCACAGAGCCTGTATCAGGGATTGAAAGCTGTGTCGGTGGACGTTGGCGACACCACATCCGCATGAATGCGTCCCGTTCGATCGCCTCATAGATCGCTCGAACTATTGCATCCGTTAGATCGGTGCCAGCAGCACAGCCGTTGCTGCTCCCCGGAAAATGCTGTGGAACCGATGCAAGCGAGCCAACGCGCATCCAAACTAACTCCGCAGGGACAGAAACAGCGTCACCAGTGAGTAAATTTGTCCCTGTTGTCCACTGGATCGGTGTCGCCTTGGTGAGTCGATCAAGGACTGACGATCGCTGTTCATCAGTGAAGACGTCAAGATACTCCCAGCGAACGGGCTCATGTGTTTGTTTCCGGCTGCTATAGCTTTCAGTGTCAAGTTCGGACGCCGCAGGTGGCCAACAGAGGCAGTAGCGCTCAATCGTCTCACCAAGCGCACTCGTAAGGGATGCTGAAAGCGTCTGTCCTTTCCCACTGACCCCAAGATCAAGTGATCCGGAGGCTCCGACAAGCGAGGCGATGTCGGTGGTGTTTGGAACGGTGAGAAACGCTTCAGGATCACTCCGCGATCGATGTGAGAGATACCAGTCAGAGACGATTCCTGCCACGTTACCGACTGCTCGTTTATGTACCGGCTCGACGAGCTCTTCGGTACGTCTCATCTCGAGACTCATTCAGCAGATACCTCGTCCGTCAAGGCATGTGATTGATGAGACGTACCGTGTTCTGCATTCTCATCATTGAGTTTCCCTGCATGAACGACGTCCTCCATCGAAACAAATCGCTGGACGTCGGCGCCCGCAGGGACTCCACAACACTCACACCGTGGCAGTGTGAGCACGTCATTTGCCTCCATCGACAGCTCAAGCGAGTCGATTGTTACCACACGTCCTGCAGTGTAGCCAGTGCCGTACGCTAGAAGATGGAGCAACTCCATTGCGGCAAAACCAGCGAGCATTCGTGAGAACGCTGGAAGCGAGGCCGTTGAAAGTCGATTGTCGGCGTCGAGTGTCGACCGATATGCCTCGTATCCATCTGGATCAACAACGTTCGCCCGAGTACGCTCTACAAAACAGGTGTAACATGCTGTTTCATTTGGGAACACAGCAGGCCCCACAATCCCATCGAAGCCATGAATCTGCACCGGAAGCAGAGGGGTATCGGTCTCAACTGCGAGTTCGTTGAGATCGCTTATCAGTGGGCGTTGTCGGGATGCGGTGTAGACCACCAAATCAGCGCTCTCAATCAGCGGCAGGAGCGCAGGGTCATCATGATATGTGAGACGATCGTCGTCAATGGTTGCAGTGTTATCTATTGGGTCGGTGTATGGTTGTGTCACGTCGATTGAGCCAACGCCCATCTCTAATAGGTCAGTGGCGATCGATCGACCCATTCGATCGCAAGCAACAATGAGCACTGATTTTTCACCCAGTCGCTCGCGTTCGTTCTGTTGGAACTGGTATTTTAATGCCAAGTGTGACTGTGTTTCAGTCGGTGACTCCGTTGTCAGCACGTTGCTCTCTGTGAGACTCGAAAGCAACTGTTTGATCTCCATCTGCTGTGCTGACTCAAACCGCTCGCAAACCTCAGCAACCGTTCGATCACCGTCAATACGATCCAAAAGCCGCCCAAGGAGGCCATCGCCATCCGTGTCGCGGATTGTGATCGCTGGCCCACCCCACGGTCCACTCCGAACATGGAGCGTATTATTGTCTACTTGGACCGCAGTTACTGCTGGATTGAACGTTGGTGTCTCGTCCGGGTTGAGTGTCGGTTCAGCTGCCTCAGCCTGTGTTTCTGTTTCGGTGGTGTTTTCAGTCATTCGTGTGCAGAAATGGATTGGTCAGTCGATTGTGATTGTGATTGTGTACCGTCGGTCTCTGCTTCGGGACGTCTGCCGATCGAAATTGACCCGACAACGGCTTCATTCACGCCATCAACGCCAAGATAGTCGTTGACCCGGTCGTCATAGAAGCTTGCAAGCGGAAGCGCGGCAAGTCCCATCGCCTCAGCAGTCAGGAGAATATTCTGTCCAGCATGGCCGCTTTCTTGAAGCACAAACCGGTATCCACGAGGGCCATACTTTGCTTTCGTGCGTGAGAATGCACCGGTCATGAATATCGTTACCGCGGTACTGGTATGATCAAAAACGGCTTCAGGAGTGGCAAAGCACGCAGCAATTATCTCGGGGTATGAGTCACTCTGTTTGGGTGTGTCGAGCACCCGTAGTGCATGTTTCTCAGGTACATAGTAGTACAATCCAGCCGGGAGGTTTTCGCCATCGGGGCCTACTGCGATGTAGAACTCGATCGGATAGAGCGCACCACCCGACGCATACGCGCGAAACTGTTTTGTGACCGTTGTGAAAGCGTCTTCATCAGCACTATCTGACGATGGGGCGATCGATCGCTCCGTCGTCACACCGAGCGCGGTGCCAAGAAGCGTTGAGAGGTGGCTTCTGCTCAAACCACAATCGCTGTGTGTCCGTCTACTCCGGCGGTTTGAGAACACCTCACCGATCGGCTGTGTCAGCGGCTCAGGGGCTGGAAGCTCGATGAGTGGGGCATTTCGATACTCCGGCTCCATCGCAGCCTGTGCATACTCGATGCTTGGATCATCAGTAAAAAGCCCAGCAGACTCTCCAAGTGCAAGTCCATCATGATCGGTATATTTTGTATTCTCGTGATACAATGATGCAATATCATCATCACGAAATGACCGTTCGGAAAATCGCGTGAAATACGAATCAACGAGCGTTGTCCGCGTTGGTGCGTACGTCTCGCTCATTGTTCGTCGTAGCTGTGCAAGTTCGACCTGCATATCTATGTTTTCTCCGAGCGATGTTGTCTGCGGCTTCGGATTTAAGTTACAGGTCGTACAGTTGAAAAACGATACAGCGGGTTAGTTTGAAACAGTTGTTGATGTTGTAGTACCACGGCACGTCGTTGTTGTCGTACACGTAGAGACGCCGCCTTCGATCGGTACAACTCCATGCTCTGCATTGTGTTCAACTTCGAGTTTCATTGGAACGCAGTTGAACACACGAGAGAGGGATGAAAAAACCCACCCGCAACTCTGTCACACAAACCACTCTGTCACACAAACCACAGCCGGAGTTTTATATTCAATGACGTGAGCCACACTCTCTATGCGAACAGTTACTCGCAAACGAAGCACCGCCGGTCGCATTTTGCGGACCGTTCGACAGTCGGTTGCGTTTCTGTACCGATACGTACGCGTGCTTCGATATCGGCCGGTCGGGTTACTATGGATGCTTGGGTTCCCAGCAGCATTCTACCTGATTACGATTGCAACGTTTATTGATTTCAGCACGATTCCAGCATCATATCACGGGGCTGTGCGGGCAACGACAGCACTGAGTTACGGCATCTTTGGTGCCGTTCTCGTGTCACTCACAACAGTTAGTGGTGGACTGGTATCCGATTTGGAGGCCGACCGAACTGGTGTGTATCGATCGATCGGCGTCTCACCAGCTGCAGATCTCGCCGGACGAGTTGGGTCAGCGCTCTGTATTGCTGCGGTATCGGTACTCGTCGTAATTGGGGTGAGCCTATTGACCGGGGCGACATATACGATTTCGGTGACCGCAGTTCCAATTGTGGTTGTCGCGTTTATTGGTAGCGTGCTCCCATGGATTGTCATTGCATACGTAGTCGCAATTTCGACAAAAAGCAAGCGGTACGCAACGCTGATTGCAGTCAGTCTTGCGCTTGTCTCTTACTTTGCAACCGGATTTAATGGGACCGTCCCAGCAACGTTTACTGCCGACCCTGCATGGCTCAACGTCCTTCCGAATACACTGTCAACACGGATACTTATTGCAAACACGGTTGCAATTTCGGATGCTGCAGGTGCAGGGCTTGCACCACCAGCCCTCCCGACAGACTGGACTGCAGTTGGAATTCTTGTTGGCTACGCTAGTGTTGCAGTCGGTATACTCCATGCAATCGGGATAAAACGGCTCTATAACGGGAGGATCGGAGAATGAGTCAAAAAGAGTACGTCATGCAGACCACCACACCGCTTACCGTACGCATTGGTGCGGAGACCATTTGGGAGCAGATCGACGTTGCTGTTGAACGAGGTGAAACTGTCGGGCTTGTCGGTCAGAATGGAGCTGGAAAATCCGTGCTCCTCTCCTGTCTCAGTGGAGCAACCGATCCGGACAGTGGGTCAATAACACGGCGTGAGCCAGGTGCCGCATACCTGCCACAAAACGGGTTGCTCCCGGCAGGGCTTTCGGGAACAGAGGCTGTGTCGTTCCTTAGACAGCTCGATTCACGGATTACCGATCGGTGGCGATCGCTTGCAACGGAGTTCGGTATTGAGGACGCACTCACTGCACCGATCGAATCCTACTCCGTTGGAATGCGCCGAAAACTCGAGCTCGCGTGCGTCCTTAGTACAACAGCGTCAGTGTATATTCTTGATGAGCCAACTGCAGGTATTGATCCATCAATCCTTCCAGCGGTTCGAGATGCAATCGTATCCCGAACAACGGCGGACGCAGCAGTGGTTTTTGCAACACACAGGGATGGTGATTTACAGCGGTGCGACAGACTGTTCTCACTATCGGGGCAGTCACTAACAGAAACGACCGACACCGCATGGGGTGGCCAATGAGTGTCGAGCAGACGGTGACGCAGCGTAAGATCGATCGGCTCATCCACCAACCGACACGGCTCCGAATTATGCATGCACTGTTACAACAGGACCTAGTCGAATTCACCGCTCTTAAAAAGTCGCTCGGCACGACAGCGGGTAATCTCACAACGCACCTTTCACGACTTGAAAACGCAGGCTACCTCCAGAGTGAAAAGACGATCGAAGAGAAACAAATACGAACCAGATATTGGCTTACAATGAAGGGGATCGATCGATTTGAGCAGTATCAACAGGCGGTACAGCCGTTAATAACAGAGCCAGAAGGAGGGCAGTGTGTATATGAGAATCCCGTTATCGAGACGAGCCACTCCCAATGTTTGGAAGCCCACCGCCGGTGAGCGACTGCAGAATCGATCCAACAACTGCGTAGCCAAATGCAAGCGATGCAACGCCAATAAAGATCGATCCGAAGATCATGATGATCGCGCTGAGTGGATCAGCTAAAAAGACGTTTTCTAGCATAATCTCTGGCATCGCAATCATGTCGGCTGCAAGACGGCTGATGAACTCAATCATACTCTTCCGTTAGCATCCCTGGTATTTGTGTGTTCATGTCTTGCTCGCAAAGATACGCGGACCCGAACGGCTTTCCTACATCGACACCGAACAGAAGGTAATGAGTACGCTGCTTTGGATTCTTGTTGGAATCCTCGTGTATGCTGTCGTTGCCACGCTTTTGAAAAACCGTGGCATCCTCCCAGCGTCCGTAAAAGTCTCTGGGCCGCTGACGACAATCCATACAGTACGTGGAAAAAAATTCCTTGACTGGCTTGCACAGCCAAAACGTTTCTGGCGAGCGTTTGCCAACGTTGGTGTTGGTATTTCGCTCGTCATCATGTTTGGAACTTTTTTTGTGTTGGTGTTTCAAGCGATCGCAATTATCCAGTCGCCGCCAACTGAGACTGCCTTCCAAAACCCACAGAACGTCCTTGTAATCCCTGGTGTCAATGAGTTCTTACCGCTGACCGTCGCGCCTGAGATTATTTTTGGGCTGCTCGTTGGCTTAGTTGTTCACGAGGGCGGGCACGGCCTGCTCTGCCGTGTAGAGAATATTAATATCAACTCGATGGGAGTGGTGCTGTTTGCACTGTTGCCGATCGGGGCGTTCGTTGAGCCGGATGAAGAGAGCGCATCAAAAGCCGACCGCGGCGCTCGAACACGCATGTTCGCCGCTGGGGTGACGAATAATCTGGTTGTAACGATCGTCGTCTTCCTCTTGCTATTTGGACCCGTGGTTGGTGCGATAAGCGTTGCAAGCGGTGCGTCCGTCGGTGGTGCGTATCCAGGTTCAGGTGCGGATCAGGCGGGAATCGAACAGGGAGATCTCATTACTGGAATCGACGGTGAGCGGATCGAAACAAACGACGACCTCATTTCGGCACTTGAATCAAATGAGGAAACAACAATAACGGTCGACCTCCGAGATGGTGAGTCAGTAACGGTTGAGCGATCGATGCTGATCACAACACTGGCAGAAAATTCGCCGTTTGCAGGCGATGATGGAGTCTCGATTGATGAGACGATTGTTTCTGTAAACGGAGCGTCAGTTGCGACGGAACCCGCACTACGTTCGGCGGTCGGATCGGATGAGGTTGTGACAATTGAGACCGAAGAAGGAACGACAGCAGAGGGACCACTTGGTGTCTTTGCGATCGCCATGGATGGCGGCCCGCTTGCAGAGACAGGGTTTGCGGAAGGTGACAACCTAGTTATTGTTGAGGTTGATGGGGACCGAACGATCGAAACGCAGGATATTGGAAACGCACTCGAAGATAACGAACCCGGAGAGACAATCACACTGGTTGTCTACGATGGTGACGATCGAGAAGAGGTGGATGTGACACTCGGCGCAAATGCAAATGATGAGCCAGTTATTGGAGTGACGAATCTCCAAGGCTTGAGCGGCATTGGCGTCAACAGCCTTGGTGTCATGCCATATCCATCTGAGACCTTCTTGTCAATCCTTGGCGGAGATGTTGGAGGTGGAATTGGTGTCGTCTTGCTGTTCCTGTTGATTCTGCCGTTCTCCTCGCTCATTCTTCCAGATGTTGATTTCAACTTTGCAGGCTTTGTTGACACGAACGTTGCGTTCTACGACGTTGCAGGCCCACTTGCAATGTTGGGTGACGGAGGTGTATTCCTCCTTGCGAATCTTTTGTTCTGGACGGGGTGGATCAACATCAATCTGGCACTGTTTAATTGTATTCCAGCATTCCCACTCGATGGTGGACGGATTCTTCGAACCTCATCGGAGGCTGTGATCTCACGGTTGCCGATCGATGATAAGCCAGCCGTTACGCGTGCAGTTACGACCAGTGTTGGGTTGCTGATGCTTGCCAGTCTTATTCTGATGATCTTCGGGCCGCAACTATTGAACTGACAGCGGCTTGGGTTACTCTTCTGCTTCGTCAGGACGGCCATACTGTTCAACGAACTCCTCCGGTGTGAGATCGATCCGATCGAATTCTCCAAAGTCCCGTTCATGATGTCGAATCATCTGTTCGACAATCCACGCGGAGTAGGTTTCATCAAAACACCAGCCAGCACCATCGTGGATTTCGAACCGATCGTCGGTGGCGAATGCGACGTACACATGGTAGAATCCGAGAATGACGTCTGCAAAGTCACGGGCACGGCCGCCGGCATCCTTGCGCTTTTGTGCCAGTTCCTCGCGGCCTGCCTCAGTGAGTGCAAAGTATTTTCGATCGGGCTCATCCTCGCGTTCGATTCGCTCGGCCCATGCTTTCTCCTCGAATTTGTAGAGGATTGGATAGACAGAACCGTATGATGGCTCCCAGTGGCCACCGCTTAGCTCCGTGATTTCTTTCAGTAGCTCATAGCCATATCGGGGACGTTCAGCCAGGAGTTCAAGCACGATATACGAGATTAGACCCTTTGGCGGACCACTTTTCCGCATTGCCCTACCTTTCCAAAACAGTCGTGAAAACGTTTCGGTAGAGACAAACAGCGCAGTTATCTTGGAGAGAGAAAACACGCAAGCCACAAACCCCCTCCGTTCCAATATAGGGGTATGTCTGAGCCGCCACAAACGGATGAAGGCTGGTACGTGCTTCACGATCTTCGAACTGTTGATTGGAATAACTGGCGGGCTGCCCCAGATCACGAGCGCGAACGGGCTGTGAGGGAGGGAGTTGAGTATCTTGAGGCGCACGAATCTGTGTCAGATGCATCTGAAGGCGCATCTGCAGTGTTCTCAATGCTTGGCCACAAGGCTGACCTGATGATACTGCACCTCCGACCGTCGCTTGATGACCTCTCGCGTGCGGAGCGACAGTTCGAACGAACTGCACTTGCAGATTTCACCGAGCAAACAACCTCGTATGTATCTGTCACAGAGGTCTCCGGCTATGTTTCGACAGACTACTTCGATGGCAACAAAGACGAGATCGATGCTGGACTTCGACGCTATATCGAAGGGAAACTCGAACCGGACCTTCCGGAAGACGAGTATGTGTCGTTTTATCCGATGAGCAAACGGCGTGGAGAGACACACAACTGGTACGATCTCTCATTTGATCAGCGCGCAGACTTGATGGCCGAGCATGGCGCAACAGGCAAACAGTACGCTGGAAAAATCAAGCAGATCATCTCCTCATCGGTCGGCTTCGATGATTACGAGTGGGGTGTCACACTGTTTGCAGCCAATCCAACGGATATCAAGGATATTGTCTATGAGATGCGCTTCGATGATGTCAGCTCCAAATACGGCGAGTTTGGGCCGTTCTACATCGGGCGTCGGTTCCCACCACACGATCTGACTGCATTCTTTGCTGGCGAAACAGTGCCAGCAACCGAGGAGTCTACTGGGCACCCACACGGTGCAAGCAGTACTGGCGATCATCCACATGGCCAGAGTCATGGATCGAGTGGAGATAGCCCACACGGGCATCATGGTGACAGCGATGGCGGTGACAGTCACCATCATGGTGACGGAAACGACAGCGATGACGACGGTGAGGACAGTGACGAGACAATCCGTGGTGAGCTCGAAGAGCTCAACATCTACGCCGGAAAGCCACATGGAGAAGATGTGTATGCAACAGTGCTCTACTCGGAAGCCGACGAAGACGAGCTATTCGAAGAGGTTTCCGGTCTCCGAGAGAGCTTCGATCACTACCCAACACATGTGAAAACCGCAGTGTACGGTGCGCTTGAGCGTGATCGAACCGCAGTCGTATCAATCTGGGAAACCGCAAGCGCAGCCGAAACTGCAGCCGGGTTCCTCTCGGAGCTGCCAGGGATTGTCGAACGCGCAGGCGAGGAGTCCGGCTTCGGGACGATGGGGATGTTCTACACCACCAAACCGGAATACACCGACGAATTTGTCGAAAAGTTCGAAACCGTCGGTGGGCTCTTAGCGGAGATGGAGGGCCATTCAGCGACCGATCTCATGGTCAATCGGGAAGATGCGGATGATATGTTCATTGCCAGCCAGTGGCGATCGAAAGAGGATGCAATGGGGTTCTTCCGAAGCGACGATTTCCGAGAAACAGTGCAGTGGGGCCGGGATGTGCTTGCGGACCGACCGCGGCACGTCTTCTTGGCCTAAACAACGGTTACTCTGCGGCCAGTAACCCGGTCTCGTCCCCGAATAGCTCACCGATCTGTTCGGAAAGCTGTGAGATCATCGCCTGCTGCTGTTCGATTGCAGCGCTGATATCACTCGTTTCGGCCGTAATGTCTTCAGCATCGCGAGCCGTTTCATCGACCATTGATGCGATTTCTTCGGTGCTTGCAGCCTGTTCATCAGTTGTCGTTGCAACTTCTTTGATACCAACATCCAGCTCGGAGATCGAGTTGTCGATCGAATCAAGGCTCTCAACTGCGGCTGAAACCTCTGAAACGCCGGTTTCGACTTGTGTCTCGTTGTATTCGAGGGTATCAACAGCGGATGCAGCATCCGCTTGGATCTGGTCAACAACGGATTCAATTTCTGCAGCCCGATTCTGTGACTGTTCTGCGAGCGATTTGATCTCTTCGGCAACGACGGAGAATCCAGCACCCGCCTCACCAGCGCGGGCGGCCTCGATCGAAGCGTTGAGTGCAAGCAGATTCGTCTGGTCTGCAATATCGTTTATCACCTCGACAATTGAATCGATATCTGTCACCTGTTCATTTATTACTCGAACGGTATCGGATACTTCACCAGACGCCTCCTCGATCGCATCCATCGCGGTATCGGCTCGACGCGCCGCCGATCGGCCATCGCTTGCAAGCTCATTC
>SL_4KL_010_BRINEDRAFT_10000179_pt1 | contig 30117 bp, 31 predicted proteins | sample SodLak_010_BRINE_2_FD_10664 | JGI IMG/M metagenome (IMG submission 10664) | reverse complement strand
CAATCGGCGTCGAAAACGCCGCTTCGACACGCTGTTCGGTTTGCCGCCAGTCGGCCAGCCGATCGGCCGGCACCGCTGGCGGCGGGAGTGTCATCTCAGTGGTCGTCCTCGCGCCACTTGTGCTCGCAGTCGGTGCAGATGAAAAACCGCGTTTCGCTCTCGTCGGCCGACCGGATCTGTTGCATATACCAGTACGCCCGGTCGTTTTCGCAGGTCGGACACCGTGCGTTCGTCGTCGGTAGCCCGTTGTCCTCGGCGTCGCTGACGTCGATGATTTCCGTGTCGCGCTGACCCTGTGTCGTCGTCATCGCGGCCTCCTGTTTTTGATTGCGGAGTTTCGAAAAGTCACACGAGCCACAGAGCCAGTGGTCGCCCTCCGTTTTCATCATCGAACCGCAGTCGTCACAAAATTCCATTAGCGAAACCACGCCCTGTGAGTTACTTAAACGGCGGGGTTCGAGCGATTGCGACCCGACGAAACGCGCCGTTCAGGCGTCGCCATCGGACTGGCCGGGTTCGCCGACCGCCTCGATCGGCATGACATTGTTGAGTTCGGTCGCAAGGTCGTCAGCCGACTCGAACTGATCGCGGCCAGCCTTGGCGATGAGCCCACCGAGATTGGCCTCGCCATCGGCCAGCGTCAGCGTCACCGAATCAAAGGCGTCTGCGGCGGCCTGTCGGCCAACGGGGTACTCGATCTCCTGTAACACGGGTTTGACACGCGCGATTTTGACACGATCGGTCATGATGGTTGTCCGCGCCCAGTCGACGTAGTCCTTTCTGTCGATAAGCCGAATAAAACCGATTTGGCTGGCAACCGAAACCCGGAACCACGATATGGGGTGGGCGAAAAGAGAGCGCTATGAGCCTCACTGACGAGGAAATCGACCGGCTGGGCGACATCGTCGAACTCCAGCCAACGAAAAACAAGGAACTCGGAGAGCGCTGGGGCCTCGACAGCGGCAGCGAGGTCCACCAGTATCTCGAAAAACACCTCAAGGAGTACTACTTTCGCGACGACAACAGCCTCATCCGGTCGACCGCCGAGGCCGTCGAACTCACCGGCGTCGACCCCGGCGTCGAGCCGCCGACCGAGGGTGAGGGCAGCGACGTTGCGCCGAGCGAAATCCGCGTACCACTGCTCGAATCGCAGGTGTTTGCGGTCGTTGCCGGCCCCGACGAGCGATCCGAAAGCGTCGTGAGCGTCCTCAACAAACTCCGCGAGCGCTACGACATCGATCCCGAAGCTGGAGCGGTTCGGCGGGCCCTCCAGAGCCTCAAACGCAAGAACGTCGTCGAGGTCATCTACCGGACGGTGCCGACGTTCCGACTGGCAGTCGAGCGCGACGCGGTCGCCGTCAGCACCATCGAGGAGTGAGCGTTAGGAGTTTTCACGGTTTGCACGGTCGGCGAGCAGCCGGCGGCTCGCGGCTCCCGGCCCACCCTCGATCGGCCAGCCCCGCATGCGCCACGCGGGCGGTTCGGGCGAAAAGTCGACACAGGAGCCCGAACACAGTGACGCCGACTGATGGCATTCTTTGGCCCCGCACCACGGCACCAGCGCCCGGCCGTGTCGGCGAAGCGCGAAGTACCGGCAGTCCGGCCGCATCGTTTCGTGGTAGTTTCGCCAGCCGCGACCGTAGGCGCGTTCGGCGAGTTCGAGTCGACGCGTGGTTCGGTGCGCCGCGCCGTGCGTCGGCGTCAACGCGGTCGGGTGCCAGTCAACCTGCGCACTGTCGGCGTCGACACCGTCGTCGAACGCTGTCGTGAGAATGCCCGCTTCAACGGGGAGCGCTTCGAGCAACGCCGGTTCGACCAACTCGCCGGTTCGGCTCGTCGCAACCCAGACCTCGTCGGCGAGTCCGACGTCCACGTCGTGGGTGAGTTGGTCGCCCAGTCGCCGGGCGGCACTCGCGTCGAGATCGGGTTTGTTCTCGATGGTTCTCGATGGCGATAAGGCGGACGAGCCAGTCGGGATACGGCGCGATTCGCCTGATTTCGATGCGGTTGCCGGCGCGGCGGGTGTGAAGGATGTCGCGGTCGGCGGCGCGGTGGATCGCCTCGCGGACGTAGCGCCACGGATAGTCCGGCTCCGGAAGCGCCTCGCGGTACCACGCCCACTCGGCGGGCGCGTTGCGGAGGATATGGAGCAGGTCGCTGTCGAGTTCTGCGTCGCCGAAGGCGGCGCGGTTGCGGAGTGCCGCGGGGTCGACCTCGACGATGACGGTGTCCCAGCGCCGTTTTTGGGTGCCGAGTTGGCGGGCGACGATGTGCGTCGTGAGCGCGGTGCTGTCGGCGTCACCAACGGACTCGCCGGGCGGCCACGCCAACTCGGCCCAGCGACAGACACACAGCTCGTAGCTGAACTCGGAATCAAAACCGGCCGAAGGGGACACGGCTCAGTAACGACTAAATGTAGTCACCCTCTTCTTCGAGTTTCCGGTCGAGAAACTCGTGGGCCTCTTCGAGAATTTCGCGGGGGCCGTCTTGGGTGATCGTGTTGAGCGCCTGCTCGTAGTCGCGCCACTGTAGGTCGCGGTGTTCTTTCGAAATCTCCGCGCTCGCCTCGAACGAGTGGGCGATAAACAGGTGGACGGTCTTGTGGATCGTCTTGCCGCTGGCCTGAAACACGTAGTCGTACTCCTCGCGGAAGCCGTTGATGAGTCGGAACTCGTCGATACCGGCCTCCTCGGATACCTCCCTGATCGCCGTTTGCTGAAGCTCCTCTTCTCCTTCGACCCCGCCTTTGGGGAACTCCCAGTCCCCCGGACGGCTTTTGAGGAGCAAGTACTCCCGTCGGCCGCGGGTGTCGCGGAAGAGGATCGCCCCAGCGCTGGTTGCCTCAACCGTCATTGTAAACCGATATGTAACGGCGTGTTAAGAGGGTATCGGAGCCAGAGTTCCCGCGAGGGCGACGGTCTCGGCAACAGCGACGGGAAGTGGGAGTGCGGACGTGGTGTCGTCGCCGACAGCAACAGCGACGGTGGCGCCGACCACGACCGCGACAGCAACGTCGCCGGCGACACCAACGCACAAACGCCAGATGGCGTGCCCAGTATCGAGGTCACAAAGTAGCGAGCGGTCGAACCCAGCGGTAGATGCACTTTTGCCGTTCGCGCCCGCACACCCGACAATCAATGACCTTCGTCACCAAACTCACCTTCCAGTCGGGTGACCGGACCGTCCTCGACGAGACGGTCTCGTCGCTCAAACAGCTCGTCGAAAAAAAGGGCGGCCAGTGCAAGGGCCCACACGCCTCGCCACCCGAACGAATCAGCGTGCCACTGTACCGAACGCTCCAACCCGGTGTCGAGTTTCCGGCCTGGAGTTACGAGGTGTACGAGCGCCGGATCGATATCTACGGCGCAGACCACATCGCCCGCAAAGTCGGCCACATGGACTTTCCCGACTCGATTCACGTCGAAATCGAGGTCGAACAACACAAACCGCTCGGCCAAGGCCAGAGCTAACCACGCACCGCCTTCGTAGCTTTATTTTCTCGGCGCGCGTCGAACCGGTATGACCGATCACGAGGCGCTCGCCGACTCCTACCAAACGCTCAGACGCGACCTCCACCGCCACCCCGAACCCGCGTGGTGTGAGTTCTACACCACCACCAGACTCATCGCCGAACTCGAATCACGCGCGGTCGACGAGGTTCGCTACGGCCCCGACATCCACGTTCCCGACACGCGTCGAAACGTGCCCGACAGCGAGACGCTCGCCGAGTGGCGCGAACGGGCCCGTGCGGCCGGTGCTTCCGAGGACGTTCTCGCCGAACTCGGCGAGGGATTCACCGGGGCGGTCGCGGTCGTCGACCGCGGGGAGGGCCCGACGGTTGCGCTCCGCGTCGACATCGACGCACTCCCCATTCGTGAAGCCGATGACGACACACACCAGCCCGCAGCCGCCGGCTTTCGATCCACAAACGAGGGCTACATGCACGCCTGTGGGCACGACGCCCACGCGACGATTGGCATGGGTGTGCTCGACCGCCTGCTCGACAGCGAGTTCGAGGGCCGGTTCGTCCTCATTTTCCAGCCCGCAGAAGAAACCATCGCGGGCGGCAAATCGATCGCCGCAAGCGACGTGCTCGACGGCGTTGACGCCCTGCTGGCGGCCCACATCGGTCTCGACCATCCCTCCGGCGAAATCGTCGCCGGCATCGACGGCTTTCTCGCGGTTCGGCAGTTTCGGGCGGCGTTTTCGGGCGAGTCGGCACACGCCGGTGCGCGACCCGAAGCCGGTGACAACGCGGTGCAATCGATGGCGGCCGCAATCCAGAATCTCTACGCGATTCCACGGCACTCGGCGGGCGCAACCCGCGTGAACACCGGCCGTGTTGGCGGCGGTACCGCGACCAACATCGTCCCCGAGTCGGCGTTTCTCGACGGCGAGGTTCGCGGCGAAACAACGGCGCTGATGGAGTACATGTGGGAACACGCCGAACGCGTGCTCGACGGCGCGGCGACCATGTACGACTGCGGGATCGACGTCGACCTGCTCGGCGACGCGCCAAGCGCCCGAAGCGATCGGACGCTCGCGGGCGTCGTCGCCGACGTGGCGCGGAACACTGTCGGCGTCGACCGCGTGTTCGACCGCGACACGCTGGGCGGCAGCGAGGATGCGACATACCTCATGAATCGCGTCGACGAAACGGGCGGACGCGCCGCCTACGTCGGCGTCGGGACCGACCATCCGGGCGGTCACCACACCCCAACGTTTGACGTCCGTGAATCGGACATTCGGGTCGCCATCGACGTGCTTGCGGGCGCGGCCAGTGCGGTGTTTGCGGGCCGAGTCGACGACGGGTGACGAGAATCCAGGACGAACGCTGTCGACTGCGATCGAACGCGATCACCTACCGAAGGCGCGTCGCGAGTGCGGGAAACACGACAAAAACACAATACGGGAAGACGAAGCCCGCAACGTAGCCCGCGAGATGCCCCCAGACGTTCGTCGTGGAGCCAACGAAAACGAACGCGCCGAAAACGCCGAAGACGAAGACGGTCATGCCGATGAGAAACGCCAACCGGTGGTCATCGGACAGCCGGGAGAAACGCGGTCGGAGATGCAGTGGCCGGTCGGCCCACCAGCAGAGTCCGCCGGCGACGACCGCGCCGGTGAGCCAGCCAGCGCCGACCAGTCCGCCGGGCGATGCGGTTGCTGTCGACGAACCGGAAAACACGAGCCCCAGCGACGCAAAAAACGGGACGATCGCCCACGCAGGGCTGACCGCCCCATCGGTCTCGGCGCAAGCGGCGGTCGCCCCGACGACCGGGAGAAAGCCCAACAGGGCGGCGACAATGCCCGAAAAGCCGACCGCAACCTGCCACGGATTCGTTTCGAGCACGGCAAGCGAGACGCCGGCGATGACGAACGGAACGGCAAAAAGGTAGACGAGCAACGAACGCCGAAACTGCGATCCCCACCCAGCGATGGCGACGAGCGGGTAGATGGCGAACAGCGTCACCCAGAAATTGAGCAGATTGTCGAACAGGTGTCGGCCGTGGAGGTGTGCATAGTTGGCCGTAAACGCCGTGACCACCGTTCGTTCGCTCGCCCACAACGACTCCGCACCGAGGCGAAACGCCAGCGAGCCGCCGAGACCCGACAGCCAACTCAGCGTCAACACGACGGGCAGGCCGACCAGCACCAGCCACCGTTCGGCCGCCGGCGCGGTCGTCATGCGTCGCCACCAGCGAACGGCCGTTAGCGGCACCAACAGGATCTCACGGAGACGGGTGTCCACGACGCAGTGTGGGGGATGAAGGGGTTTACCGCTTCTGTTGGCTAGTCCCAGCTTTCGAGGAGTTCGGAGATGGTCGCGATCAGCGAGTCGAAATCCTTGAGTTTCAGGCCGTCAGTCGTCACGAACACGCCGCTGTCGTCGACGCCGACACGGACGAGAAAGCCGTTTTCGAAGACGCGAATCGAGTAGCGGTATTTGCCAAGCTCCGAGCCGGCGTACGCGTCGGTCGTGGTTTTGTAGTCGTGCCATTCGTGGCCGATAAACGACATGAGGTCGGCGTCCCGTTCGAGGTCGCCGCGAAGATACACCTGCATATAGTTGGTTGCATCGAAGTAGGTGACCGACCGGCAGCTGTCGCCAACCGCGCTTCGGCAAGCGGTTTTGAGCTGTTCGGCGCGGGCATCGGTGAGTGGCTGCTCGGTCAGAGGTTCTTCATCACTCATAGTGATTGAATCAACACCGACCCGTTTGAATCATTGGGTCGCGGACGACGCCACCGGGGTCGCGTTTCGGTGGCGAGAGAACCGGTTCGTCGCTTGCGACACGCCGCCCGAACTGCCGCTCTGGAACCACCGCTCCCGACCCGGTGGCCGACGCATCGCCACTGATCCGCTACCGACTCGCCGCCACCGACGCCAACGCGGTTTCGAACTGGTCGGCCGTGATCACCACGTCACCGGCGTGGTCGTTGGCCGCAAGTCCTTCGTGCTGGTCGGCAACGTTCATGATCGCCAGCAGGGCGGCTTCCCGGCAAATCGAGGTGAGTTCGGCCCCCGAGTAGCCCTCGGTCGCCTCCGCGATCGCGTCAAGATCGATATCGTCGGCGAGCGGTTTTTTTCGCGTGTGCACCGCGAGAATCGCCCGCCGTGCGTCCTCGTCAGGTTTTGGCACCTCGATGTGCCGTTCGAGCCGACCCGCCCGGAGCAACGCGTCGTCAAGGCTGTCGCGGCGGTTGGTCGCGGCGAGCACGACCATGTTCGGATTGTCGCTGAGCCGGTCGAGTTCGGTCAACAGTTGACTCACCACGCGGTCGCCGACGCCCGAGTCGCTTCCGAGGCCGTCGCGGTCGCCCGCAATCGCGTCGATTTCGTCGAAAAAGATGATCGCCGGCGCCGACTGCCGGGCGCGCTCGAACACGTCGCGGACGGCGCGCTCGCTCTCGCCGACGTAGCGGTCGAGCAGTTCGGGACCTTGCACCTGAATGAAGTTGACCTCGCTTTCGCCGGCAATCGCTCGCGCCAACAGTGTTTTGCCGGTGCCCGGCGGCCCGTGCAGGAGCACGCCAGTCGGCGGCGTCGTGTCGGCCGCATCGAACAGCGGGCCGTACTGCAGCGGCCACATCACCGCCTGTTCGAGTTTTTCTTTTGCCGTTTCGAGTCCGCCGACATCCTCAAAGCCGGTCGTCGGTTTTTCGGCGACATACTCGCGCATGGCGCTCGGTTCGACCGCCGCCATCGCCGCCTCGAAATCCGCACGGGTGACCGCGATGGAATGGAGGCTTTCGCCGGCCTTTCGGGTTCGTCGCAGCGCCGTCATCGCCGCCTCTTTGGCGAGCGATTCGAGATCCGCGCCGACGAAGCCGTGGGTTCTGCTCGCGAGTTTGTCGATGTCGACGCCGTCGGCCAGCGGCATCCGCCGGGTGTGGACGTCGAGCACTTCGCGGCGGCCGGCCTCTCCGGGCACGCCGATCTCGATTTCGCGGTCGAACCGGCCGCCGCGACGCAGCGCGGCATCGAGGCTGTCGACCCGGTTTGTCGCGCCGATAACGATCACGTTGCCGCGGGCGTCGAGGCCGTCCATCAGCGACAACAACTGCCCCACCACGCGGTTTTCGACGTCGCCGCCGTCCTCGCGTTTGCCCGCAATCGAGTCGATTTCGTCGAAAAAGATGATTGCCGGCGCGTTGTCGGCGGCCGCCTCGAACGTGTCGCGCAGCCGTTCTTCGGACTCACCTTTGTACTTCGACATGATTTCGGGACCCGAAATCGTTTTGAACGTCGCGTTGACCTCGTTGGCGACAGCCTTGGCGATCAGCGTTTTCCCCGTTCCCGGTGGGCCGTGGAGCAAGACGCCCTTTGGCGGTTCGATGCCGAGTCGGGTGAACACCGCCGGCTCCGAAAGCGGCAGTTCGATCATTTCGCGGACGAGTTCGAGTTCCTCGTCGAGCCCGCCGATGTCCTCGTAGGTGACGCCGGTTTCGGGGCGTTCGGGCGGCTCGAGGTGGTCATCGCGGTCGGCGCGGTCGGTTCCGGTCGCGCGCTCGACCGTTTTGCGAAGCCGGTCGGCGGCGCTCTCGGCATCGTCGCTGGCGCGGTCGCGACGGCTCTGGCCGCTCACAGTGCCGCCACTTCCAGCATCGTCGCCCGCGCTGGCGGTCGGCTTGCTGCCCGTAATCGGCCGGACGGTTACCCGGGTCGAATCGGTAACGCGAACCGTTCCCTCGGGGTCGGTCTCGCTGACGACGAACCGGCTGCCCGCAAGTCGCTCGATGCGAACGCCCTCGCCCTCGCGGATGGGGCGATCCTGCAGGCCGCGTTTGACCGCCTCCTCAACGGTGCTGTGGTCGATATCCACCCTCGCGAGTTCGTCGGGCGCGATCAGGCCAACGCGGCGGGCGTCGGCGACCGACTCCTTCGTCACCCGGACGCGTTCGCCGACTTTGACGCCCGCGTTGGTGCGGGTATCGGCGTCGACGAGAACCGACCCGGAGTCGACCGAGTGGCCGCCGGGCCACACTTTGGCGACGGTGGTGTCGCGTCCCTCGATCACGACGGTGTCGCCGCTCAGCACGCTGAGTTCGCGCATTGCTTGCTGTGGAAGGCGGGCGATTCCCCGGCCCGCATCGCGCTTTTCGGCGCTCCGGACGGTGAGAGTCACCCCAGGCTCATCGCTCATACTCGCTGTTCGGCCGCCGGCGGTTTAGTCGTCTCGGGTGTGGTGACCGCAGCCGGCGGTGGTGACGCCACGGCCAACCGATGCCGCGGCCAACGCCGATCACGCTCGAAAAGCCAGTCGGCGTCGACACAGATTCCCGATTAGCTCCAGCGATCGAGCCCGGTCTGGACGACGGACTGCTCGATTCGCTCGAAGCCGCGGTCGACCTCACTCTCGTCGACCTCCCACTCCTCGATTACGTACGCGCGGGCGGCCACAAGGTCGGGGGTGATCGAGCCGCCAACGGTGTACTCCGTGGTCACCGGCGGATTGAAAAACAGCTCGCGAATCCGGTCGGCAAACGGGATGTGTTCATCGCGGGCTTCGAGCACGCCGAAGAGGTCGCCGTGTTTTTTGATTAGTTTGACACCGGTTTTCGGGCCGATGCCGCGGATGCCCTCGTTGAAATCCGTGCCACAGAGCAACGCCACGTCGACCAGTTGCTCGTAAGTGAGGTCGTGGGTTGTCAACGTGGGCTCCAACTCCATCAGTTCGGGGTGGCCCTTGCTCGTCAGTCCCCGCAGGGTTCGCGGCGCGCCGAACAACAGCGTATCGTAGTCCTCGCTGCCGACGAAATCGACGTCGCCAACCCGGTTCATGTAGGACGCCTGGGCTTCGCCCTCGGCAGGAGCGTCGATGTACGGAACATCAAGCAGGTCGAGCAGTTCGCGCGTCGTCTCCTGGATCGTCTCGGTGAGTCGAACGGTTCGCGCCGAAAGCCGAGCGGCTTCGAGCGCGTTGCCCGCGTTCTCGGCTTCTTCCAACCGTTTTTCGGCCTTTTTGCGTTGCTCGCGGCGTTTTTCCACCTCGTCGTCTTTGAGTTCGGTGACGCCGCCATCGAAAACGAAAATCGGGGTCAACCCGTGTTCGAAGAACTTCGGAAGCCCCTGAATCACGCCGACGAGGTTGGCGACTTCGGTGCCGTCAGCCGTGGTGTACACCGCGTCGTCGGTCCATTTGACCGTCGTCGTCAGATAGCGGTAGAGCCAGTTGTGTGCGTCGACGGCGACGGTGCTCCCTTCGATGTTCTCGAACGGGCACTCCGAGAGTGCCGCCAGCGAGCGAAGATCCGCATTTCCCATACGGGTCGAACGAGGGCGGCGGGTTTGAAACCCACGCGTTGGCCGCGGCGGCGAGTCGGTCACTCCGTCGACGACTCGCCGGTGTTTTCGCGTGACCAGTCAGCGTTGTCGCAATCGACCGCTACACACACCGCCGGCGGGTCGGCCACGCGAGCGGAATCGAGATACGCCCGTTCGGCAGTCGACAACTCGTCGCGCTCGGCGAATATCGACACCCCACGTCGGTACCGCGACGACGACACGGCCGCCAGGTGGGTCGTTGGCCGTTCGAGGACGAGTTCGGCCACGCCGGTCTGGCGGCCGGTGTAGGCGAATCCCGCCTTGTAGAGCGCGCGGTACGAAAACACGTTGTTGACGGCGATGCGCGCACAACGGTAGCCCTGGTCGGCCGCTCGCGACGTGATGAACGCGGCGAGTCGCGGGCCGAGTTCGTGGCCCGACCCCCGGCAGTCGCGCCGGACGGTGAGGTATCGGAGCCAGAGCGTCTCGCGCTCGGTTCGGTCGGCGTTGAAGCCGACGGCCGCGAGGATGTCGTCGGCGAAGTCGGCCTCGGTGAGGCCGTCGGGTAACGCCGAAAGCGACGCGGACGAACGTTCGTGGCTGGCGGGGGTGGGCGGTGAGTTGACCGCAGCGTTGGCGGTGTGATTGGCGACGACACCAACACAGTCGGCGTCGTCGCCAGCGGGGTTTCGGACAACGGCGATTCCCAGCCGACCGGTCACGAACTTGCCGGCGTAGGCAAACCGCCGGTAGTCGAGTCTGAGCCGTGGCTCGTCGTCGGGCCAGCCGAGAACGACGAACTCCATACATTCGTTCAACACCCGACACACAAGAGCGCTGTTGTGGCGCGAAACCCCCCGACTGGTAACGTCCGGGTTAGCAGACAGTAAAGTAGCGTCGGCCCGTTGAGTCACTAATGACTGACACACCACCAACGCCCGGCATTCACCACGTCACCTGCATCGCTGGCGACCCCCAGCAGAACATGGATTTCTGGGTCGAAACGCTCGGCCTGCGACTCGTCAAGCGGTCGATCAATCAGGACGACCCATCGACGTATCACTTCTTTTTCGCCGACGCCGAGGGCACGCCCGGCACGAGCATGACGTTCTTCCCCTGGGAAAATATGCGCCAAGGAAAAGTCGGCACCGGCCAAGTCTCGCGAACCGCGTTTCGCGTGCCCGAGGGCAGCCTCGACTACTGGGAAGCGCGGTTCGACGAGTACGGCGTCGACTACGCCGACCGCATCGAGCGATTCGGTGAAACCGTCCTCCCGTTTTTTGATCCCGACGGCCTGCCGATCGAACTCGTCGAAGTGGAGATTCCCGACGATGAGCCGACCGTCCCGTGGACCGAGTTCGTTCCCGCGGAGTCGGCCATCCGCGGCTTTCACTCGGTGACGCTCTGGCTGGGCGATCCGTTCCAAACCGAGGAACTGCTGGAGACGATGGGCTTTAGCAACGTCGGCACCGAGCAGTCGCCCGACGACACGCCCGGCGACGAACGAACCCGCTTCGCTGCGACGGGATCGGTCGGCAAATACGTCGACATTCTCCCAACCATTGAGGGCGGCCGGCAGGGCCACGGAACCGTCCACCACGTCGCATTTCAGACGCCGACCGACGCCGATCAGGAGGCGATGCGGAAGGCGGTTCGCGCCCACGGCGTGCGGTCGACCAACCAGATCGACCGCCACTGGTTCCGCTCGGTGTACTTTCGGGAGCCAAACGGCGTCCTGTTCGAACTTGCGACGAGCGATCCGGGCTACGATAGCGACGAACCGCTGGATGCCCTTGGTGAGAAACTCGTGTTGCCACCGAAATTTGCGGACACGCGCGAGCAGATCGAGGCAGGATTGGCCGATGTGACGGTTCCGCGCGCGAAATAAAACGACGCCGCGTGTCGAACCCGATACTGCGTCGACGCCGCGTATCGGCCGCTAAAATGCGTCAACCGGCACCCGGATCAGTTTGTCGTCACCAGCGCGCTCCTCGCCGCGACCGTCAGTGTTGCTCGTCGTGAGATACAGGAACTCTTCGTTGGGGCCAACCGTTACCGCGCGGAGTCGGCCGTAATCGCCGCCAAAGTGGGCGACAAAACTGGTGACCTCGTCGTCGACGACACCGGCTTCATAGAGTCGCTCACCACGGAGCCCGGCGAAAAAGACGCGGTTATCAACGAACGTCGCTCCAGCCGGAGCCCACGTCTCGTGGGGGCCGGAGTGAAACGCCGGCGACGTCATCTCGGGATGAGTTTCGTGTCCCGTGATAGTCGGCCAGCCGTAGTTCGTGCCCGCAGTGACGACGTTGAGTTCGTCCCGCGCCGTCGGGCCGTGTTCGGTCGCCCAGAGTCGGCCCTCGTCATCCCACGTCAGTCCCTGCGCGTTGCGGTGGCCGTAAGAGTAGACCTCGTTGTCGAAGGGATTGTCAGCCGGAACCGAGCCGTCGGCCTCGACGCGCAGAATTTTGCCGGCCGGCGAGTCGGTGTCCTGTGCGAGATCCGCTTCGTTCGCATCGCCGGTCGTGATGTAGAGGTGGTCGTCGGGACCGAAGGCGATTCGCCCGCCGTTGTGGATGCGGTCGCTTGGAATTTCGTCGATGATCGTCTCCTCGTTGCGGAGTTCGCGCTGGTCGAGATCGAGGTCGAACCGCCGGACCGTGTTCTCGACATCCTCGCGGTCGACCGTCTGATAGACGTACAGCTGTCGGTTCTCCTCGAAGTCGGGATGGAGTGCAATGCCCAGGAGTCCACCCTCACCGAGGAACGGCTCGTCCAACTCGCCAAAGCGCTCGATGACGTGGGTTTCGCCGTCTTCGATCAGCAGCAGCGCGCCGGTTCGCTCGGTCACGAGATACCTCCCCTCGTCGAGAACAACGGTTTCCCACGGAACCTCCAAGCCCTCGGCGACCACCTCGTCGTCGACATCGTCGGCAGCGAGCCCAGCGGCAGCCCCGGTGTCCGTCGGAGTGAAAAACAGGTGAGTTGGAACGCCAACAACGGCCACGAGCAAGCCAGCTACGAGAATCGTCCCGCCCACTGCAAGCGCGATTGTACGACGGTTCATGTCGGATACCCCGTAGACCAGCAGGAAACTGATAAACATCCCGGTGAATCCGAAGATTGTTTTGCAGGATCAAAACGTCCCAACACAACGGAGCAATCACTAAACGGGAGACGACCCAACGGTACCGTATGCACGGAGTCGGCGACGTTCGCTTTTTCAACCGACTGGCACCGCTGTACGACATCGTCATGCCGGCAGCCGATGACGACGCGCTGCGCGCTGGGCTGGCACGCGCCGACCGATCGGTCGACCGACTCGTCGACCTCGGCGGGGGAAGCGGCCGCGCGACAATCGCGGTCGACGCCACCGAGCGAACCGTCGTCGACATCTCACGTGGGATGCTGGAGCGAGCACGAACGCGACAGCCGGACGAAAGCGGCCGACGAATCCGGCGGCGGTCGTCCGGTGACAACGCGGGGATGGTCGGCCCGCTCAGCGCGGTGCAGGGAGATGCGAGTCGGTTGCCACTCGGTGACAATGCGGTCGACGCCGCCATTGTCGTCGACGCGTTTCACCACATGCCCGATCAGGCCGCGGTGCTGGACGAGGCACAGCGGGCGATTCGGGCGGGCGGCGTCTGTGTGATTCGCGAGTTCGACCCGAGCCATCCGCTTGGCTGGCTGCTCGCTCGCGCCGAGCACGCAATCGGCATGGAGTCGACGTTTCACACGCCCAAAGCGCTGGCTGAACTGCTCGCAACGGCCGGATTCACGGTGTCGGTTCTCGATGGGGGTTTCGAGTACACCGTTGTCGGGGCGAACCATTGAAGATTTTACCGTCCGCCCGAACCGTCAGGTATGCTTGCACTCCCGGCCGCGCTCGACGACCGTGTCGATTCGGCGGCACTGCCGCTCGCCGTGGGCGACCTCGTGGCGATTATCGGTGTTCTCACGTACGGTATGATCCAACACAACACGCTTCTTCCCGAGCGCGCGCTCGGCGTCTACGCCCCCTTTCTGCTCGGGTGGGTCGTTGCCGCGGTGCTGATCGGTGCCTACTCCGCGGGTGCGGCCGAGTCGGCGAAAGCGGCCGTCCCGCTGGGGATCCGCGCGTGGGTGTTGGCCGCACTGATCGGCTTTGCGCTCCGGTGGACGCCCGTGTTCCCCGGCGATCTTGACGTGATTTTTGTCCTGATCACGCTCGTCCTGCCCGGTGTGCTCATCGGCGGACTCCGTTGGCTCTTTTTCAAACTCATCGGGTGAACCCGTCGGTTCGACGGCGTTGATCGGTTTGGGTGTGGTCTCGACCGCGACAGCAATGCGTGTGTGCGCCACGGGTCGCGGTAGCAGTATATTACCCACTACTCAGTCGTGAACGCACCCAGTACTGCGTCGCCAACGTGGCTCTCTCGACGCGATATCTCTATAACTTATACAAAAGCAACCGGATTAGTTTCCAATGGTCAGTGGTGAGGTATGGGAAAATTTTATGTACTGTTCAACCAATGTATGTAATGAATTATGAACTGCTACTATGACTACGTGCTCGCCCTGATTCCGGTGCTGCTGGTTGGCGGTACCGCAGCCCTCTGGGTGGCAGGCATGTCGCTCAACGCCGCCGTGGTTGTTGGCGCGACGGGCGCAATAGCCATTATCGGCCACGCGCTGTTCGTGAATGTTCCCAGTGTGTCGGAACCGACAGCATCCGACACCGCTCAGCCGCCCCAACAGCACGCGAGCACCGAACAATAGCTCGTGGCTATTCGTGAGCGCGCGAGGGAGTGGTGAACTCACTGGGTGGTCGCGACGACCATGTCATTCCCCGAGTCGATTCCTGCTGGCCACCCGTTTTTTGCCGACTCCCCACATAGGACAGCTATGACTGACACCCTGTTTCTGTCCAGCAGTGACATCGACGGTCTGGCGACGCCCGCCGACTACGTCGACTGCGTCGCCGACGGCTACCGCCAGCGCGGTGAGGGTGCGCCGGCGAAACCACGGACCGCGCTGTTCGGCGACGACCCGCCCGGCATGCTCACGGCGTACAGCGCGATTCTCCCCGACTCAGGCGTGATGGGCGGCTACATGTATTCGGCAGGCTTCGGCGAGCGTGACGCGTGGTTCATGACACCGTTGTTCGACGCCGACAGCGGCGAACCGCTCGCGCTGCTCGACGGCGCGCGCCTGAATCCGTTCAAAACCGGTGCGGCGGGCGCGGTCGGCGTCGACGCGCTCGCCCGGGCCGACGCCGACACGGTTGGCGTCATCGGTTCGGGACCGCAGGCCCGCGGGCAACTCCGCGCAACCGCGACCGTTCGTGATCTCTCGGCTGTGAAGGTATACTCGCCAACACCCGAGAACCGCGAGGCGTTTGCAGCAGAGCTCACTGAAACACTCAAACTCCCGGTCGAAGCGGTCGAATCGAGCAGGGGTGCGGTCGTCGACAGCGACATCGTTATTACCGCAACGAACGCGAGCGAGCCGGTGTTCGACGGCGACCTCCTCGCGCCCGGAACGCACGTCACCGCGATGGGCCAGTACCACCGGCGCAAGCGCGAGTTGGATACGACGACCATCGAACGAAGCGTCTACGTCCCGGATCTCCGCGAGCGCGTCACGCAGGATGCCGGCTCGTTTCTCGCCGCGCTCGATGCCGGCGCTGTCGACGAAACGCACATTCACGCGGAGCTCGGCGATGTCGTCGCCGGCAACGCGGCTGGACGCGCACGCGACACGGACATCACCGTGTTCGACAGCGGCGGGACGGGAATCGAGACGGTTGCCGCCGCCGCAATGTTGTACGAGCGGGCTCGCGAACGGGGACTCGGCCAGTCGATCGAATTTGCGCCGGCGAGCAAGGCGCTCACTGGAAAATAAGTAATAAATCGTCAGAACGCCGCTCGCGCTTACCGAACGCGCTCGCCCCGCCAGACGAACGGAAAGGCGGCGAACGCGAGCCACGTGACGCCGATGGGCAACAGAAAGCCAACCGCGAGCGTACCGAACACCTGCCAGCCGAACGCGCCGAGCCAAGTCGCCCCCAGCACGGTCGCCGAATAGTACACCGTTCGAAGCGGAACCGAACTGAAGTTACCGAGCCGTGGGTAGTCGCGCGCCGGCAGGTAGCCCCCGCGGAACATCGCCAGCCAGAGCGTGCCGAACATGATCGTCGAGAGCCCGGCAATCGCGTTGGCGTCGATGTCGTAAAACGGGAAGTACAACAGGATGAGCAGCGCCGGACTCCCGAGAACCGACAGCTCAACGCCACTGTAAAAGATGAACTCGAGCCACCGTTCGATGCGCTGAACAATGGTTCGATTGCTCGCAGTTGCGTTGCTCACAATCGGACAGTCGGCCGCGGGCGGTTAAATCGTTGCGCCTGTAATCCGAGAGACGGTTCGCTACTGCAACCGGTACCGGAGCAACGCCGCAATTCCGCCAAGATTTTTTAGCTGCGTGCCGGGTTGGAACGCCGCCGAAAACACCGTGATGTCGCCACCCTTCTGTTCGACCGATTCGATCACGTCGTTGACATCGATGCCCCAGTCGCCGTCGCCCTGTCGCTCATCGCGCAGTCGTTCGTCGAGGACGAGCAGTTCTTCGACCGCACCGAACTCGGCCGCTTCGGCAACCTGGTCGATTCCGTAGGCGGCCTTTGCGCCGTCGGCGATTCGGTTCATGAGTTCGTCGATCGTCTCGGCTTCTCGCGCAATGCGCGTCTCGTCTTGGACCTCCTCGACGGCACCGCGTTTGAGCACCTCGTGGACGCCGCGGCCACCCGCACTCGACGTATCGACAACCGTGAGCAACTCGTCGAGCGCGCGGTGGTTTTCGGAAAAATAGTCGCGGGCGTCCTGCTTGGTAAACCCGGGGCCGGCGAGAATAATTGCGTCGACGTCGAGGTGGCCCAGCGCATCACCGAGTTCGTCGAACAGTTCGTCGCGGGGTCGTGAGTACTCGCCCTTTCCCGTTGGTTTGGTAAAAGAGGCGTACTCGTCGATGCCGTACTCCTTGACGAGATGGATGTAGGCTTCGCCCTCCTCGATGGTCGCGATGGCGACAGACGGGTTGTCGGCGGCCGCTTCGGCCGCCTTGATCCGGTCGACCTGGTCGGCCTTGAAATGTTTCTCGACCGTGAGCTCTTCGTGGGTTTCGACGTTGAGCGTGTGGTGGTGACCGAGTTGGTCTTCGCGCGAGCAGCCGGTGATGACGCCGCCGACGCGGAGCCGGTTGGCAAACCGGGCGAACTCGACGCTCTCGACCTCGATGGTGACCGAAAGATGTTCGCGCTGGCCGCCCGTGTCGCGCATCTGGTCGTCGTCGCGCTGAATCCGGCGGGTGGTGTCGCCCGAGACGAAATCGCCCGGTTCGAGCACGTACGAGAGATGCCACAGGTCGTCGACGGTTTCGGGGACGAGCGTCATTCGGTCTCGACCCTCCTCGCCACGGCCGCGGCTCGCAATTCGCATACGTCGTCTTCGGCCGACCGGCTAACAACCCTTGTGTTCTACGCCGCGGTCTACTGGACGACTGGTTCGGGTTCAGTCGCGCGCTCTGGGGGCGAGTCGACGAGCACGCCGTGGGCGCTTTCACGCGCTTTTGCGCCCGGCGACACCTGCACGAACACCGCATTTTCGCGAGCCGTCTCAATGGTATGGCCACCACAGTAGCTCAGTCCCGAGCGGATTCCCTGCAAAAACGACGCGGTGTGGGGTGCGAGCGGCCCTTTGTACGGGGTGAGCGCTTCGACGCCCTCGCCGGCGTCGACCGCGATCTCCTTGTCCTCGCGGTCGTCGTTTGCGCCGACCGAGGCCATGCCGCGCGAGCGTTTGAATCGGTCGCCGTTACGCGAAACAACGCGGCCCGGTGCTTCGTCGGTGCCGGCGAAAAAGCCGCCCATCATGACCGAGTCGGCACCGGCCATGAGCGCCTTTGCGGCGTCGCCGGAGCCCGTAATGCCGCCGTCGGCCATTACGGTGATTCCCAGTTCGTGCGCGCGGTCGGCACACTCGTCGACGGCGGTTAGCTGGGGGTAGCCCGCGCCGGCGACTTCCCGAGTCGTACAGTGTGAGCCGGGGCCGACCCCGACTTTCACGCAGTCCGCGCCGGCGGTGTACAGATCCTCGACGGCGTCGGGCGTGACGACGTTGCCGGCGACGAGTTCGGGGTCGTACTCCGCACGAATCGCGCTGACCGCGTCGAGTGCGCGTTCCATGTGGCCGTGAGCGACATCGAGGACGATGACGTCGCCACCGGCGTCGAGAATCGCCTCGGTGCGGGCGAGATAATCCTCGTCGATGCCGACGGCAGCGCCGACGAGTCGACCGGCCCGCGAAACCTGCCGGACCTGTTCGGCCTGTGCCTCGATCGAGAGAAACCGGTGAATCACGCCGAGGCCACCCTGTTCGGCCAACGCGGTTGCCAACGGGGCTTCGGTCACGGTGTCCATCGCCGCGCTGACGATGGGGGTGTCGAGACCGAGCGTTGGCGTCAGCTGTGTCGAGAGGTCCACGTCGCTGCGGCTGTCGACCGCCGATCGCTGTGGAACCAGCAATGCATCTCCGTATGAGAGTCCGCTGCGGATCTCCATTTGTAACCTTGACAAGAGACGCTCCTCAGCCTCTTATGTGTATCCCCTTCGGGGTGATCTGCCGTAGCGCAAATGATTTAATGGCCACCGTGTGTATCCTAAAAGAACACACGCCACAACCATCGGATCTCCATTTGTAACCACCCGATTCTCGTGGCGTGTGGGTTTTTTATTCTCGAGCGGCCGCGCTTACCGGACAGAAACGGTGATCAACTCAGAGATCAAGTCCACGAATCGAGACGCCCGCACCCGCGTCGCTGTCGGCGGCATCCGCGACATGGCCGATGACGCGCCCATCGGTGTCGCTCGCAAGCGACGCGGCGACTGCGTCGTCGCCGACGGCGGCGACAAAGCCGGTGCCCATGTTGAACGTCGTGTGCATTTCGCGATCCGACACGCCGCCTTCCGACTGGATGAACTCGAACACTGACTGGGCGTCGAACGGGTTGTCGACAAGGTAGCGGTGCTCGCCGAGACGATCGAGATTCGTCCAGCCGCCGCCGGTGATGTGGGCCGCACCGCGCGCGTCGGCCGCCCGAAGCGGGTCGAGCAAATCGGTGTAGATCCGTGTCGGCTCCAACAACGCCTCGCCGACGGTGTCGTGGCCCGGATGCGGAAACCGGTCGGTGTAGCCGTGTTGTTTGGTTGCCGCCGTTCGCGCGAGCGTCAGCCCGTTCGAGTGGATACCCGAAGATTCCCAGCCGACGAGCGTGTCGCCCGGTTCTGCCTCGCCATCGAACAACGCGTTTTTCGCGGCGAGGCCGGCACACGCACCGGCAAGGTCAAGCCCCGAGACGACTTCCGGCATGACCGCGGTTTCACCGCCGATGAGTTCGATGTCGGCGACCGAAGCGCCGGCAGCCAGCCCCTCGCCGATCTGTTCGGCCGTCGCCTCGTCGGGTTCGTCGATTGCGAGATAGTCGACGAAGGCGACCGGGCGAACGCCGGCGGCAACGAGATCGTTGACGTTCATGGCGATGCAGTCGATGCCGACCGTGGAGTAGTCGCCGAGCGCCTCGGCGACGAGCAGTTTGGTGCCGACGCCGTCGGTGGCGAGCGCGAGATACCGGTCGCCGATGTCGAGCAAACCGGCGTAGTCGCCCGCGCTCTCGCCGACCGCGCCGATGAGTGCCGCCGTGGCCGCCTCACTGGCGGCGATGTCGACGCCGGCGTCGGCGTAGGTGAGTTCCTCGTCGGTCGCGTCGTCGTCAGTCATAGCTGAAGGGGTGGGAGGCGCGCACAAAAACACGATGATTCAGGGCGTGTCGACCACAGCAAAGACGGGCCAACGGGACGCGGCGTCGCTCAGATCCGGAACGACAGGCCAAGCACCAGCACCGAAATCACCGTGAGGACGACACTGAGGAGAAAGCTCGCGGCCCAGACGAGTTTGCTCCACGAGATGACCGTCTTGCCGTCGAGCGGGCCGTAGGGAATCAGGTTGAACGCGGCCAAAAACAGGTTGATGATGATGCCGAACCGGCCGAGCGTCTCGACGAGGCCGACCCCGCCCGCGAGACCGGCGATGTAGAGCGGGACGAACAGGGCGGCCAACAACAGGTTGACGACCGGGCCGGCGATCGCGATGTGACCGTGTTCGCGTTCGCTGATATAGCCCTGGTGGTGAACCGCGCCGGGGGCGGCGAAAATAACGCCCAACAGGGCGGTCATCAGCGCCAGAAACAACATGTTGTAGTCCGCGCGAAACTCCGCAAGCTGGCCGTAGCGGACGGCAACCACCTTGTGGGCGACCTCGTGGAGCAGGAAGGCGACGCCCGCTGTGAGCAGGCTCACGAGGAGCAACACCGCAAGCGGGAGGCCGATGAGTGCCCCGATGTTCGCCCCGCCGCCACCGAAGAAGATGGCAAACGCGAGGCTGAGTGCGACCCACGCGATAGCGAGGTCGCGAACTTCCGTCTCACTAAACGAGTAGCCGCCGAGTGTGTATGTCGCGCTCATGTGAATGGGAGTGTCCGCCAGATGAGTTCAGCACTGTTTCGTGCGCCCTCGATCATCAGCCGTGAAATGCCGTCGACGCCGCCGAGTTCCGCGCCGAAAAACGGCAGCACGTAGGTGGCAAACAGGACGCTCGCGATGATGCTGCCGATGTTCGTCAGCGCAACGATCATGATGAGTTTGAACAACGGCACCTCCAGCATCTCCGAAAGAATCTCGCCGAACGGTTTCGTCTCGTCGGCCAACAGTTCATTGAGCGTCGAGATGTCGCCGACGTTCACCGTGAGGTGGCGGAGTTCGACGTAGCCGGCGAACCAGCCGGGCGCGAGCGCGGGGTTGATCGACGTCATCCACGCGACCGCGCCGCCAACGCCCGCCGAAGACCACCGCGCGCCGGCGAGTTTCGCAAAGCCCATCGCGAAAATCGCGTTGATGAGGAACCACGCCGCAAACAGTCGGAGCAGAAAGCCGTCTTGGACGCCCGCCATCGCCAGCAGGATGAAGAACGTCACGAAGGCGACCGAGAGGACGATCCCGATCGCCTTGCCCCAGGGGAACCGGCGGCCGTTCTCCTGGCCGACCAGCGACGACATCGGGGGCAACGTGTCTGGCTGGGCGAGATACCGCTCGATGCCGGCGCGGTGGCCCGCGCCGACGACGGCGACGACGTTTTTGCCCGCGCTGCGCAGCGCGACCAGTTGGTGGGCGATGTAGGCGTCGCGCTCGTCGATGAGCGCCTCCGCGCCGCCGGGGCTGAACTGGCGGAACTCCTCCATCATGACCGTGACGACGTCGGCGTCGGTCAGCTCCTCGATGTCGAGTTCGTCGAGCCCGGCTTCGGCCGGCGGTTCGTCGGTGCCGACCAGTCCGATGACTGCGGCGGCAACGAGGCCGACCGCCAGCCCGCCTGTGATGCCGAGTGCGAGCCCACCGATAATCGTGACGCTGCCGCCAAACACCGAGCCGACGAGGCCGTCAGCGATGCCGAACAGACCGCCGCCAACAACGCCGATGGTGAGCCCCGCGCCGAGCGCGACCGCCAGCCGTTGATCCCCCGACAGCCCGCGGGCGAGTTGGTCGACCACGAGCGTCGTCGTCACCGCGAGCAACGCGGCGCTCGCGGCCCGAAGGTAGACGAAGTCGGTGATGCCGACCGAGCCGCCGAAGAGCGCGAGCGCGGGGCCCGCAAGCAGGCCGACGATGAGTCCGGCCATGATGCCGACGACCCGGCTGTCGGTGACGCCGAAGGCGAGGCCGCCGACCATCCGGAGTTTTTCGGTGATCGTCATTCGCGCCCAAAAGCGCTGAATCGTCGTCTGGATGTCGCGGTCGACGAGGGCGACGCTGATCCCGAACGACTCCGCCGAGTCGATGGCGGCCATCATGTCCGCGCCGGGTTCGACATCGAACTGGTCGCCCAGACGGGTCTGGACGTACGAGAGCATCCAGTAGGCCAGAAACTGAAACACCGTGTTGCCCCGGAGCAGGTCGCTCGCGTCGAGGTCGTCGGGTTCCTCGCCTTTCAGCTGGCGATAACGACCCTCGTCGAGTTCGACGGCGACGACGTCCGGCCGTTTTTCGGCGATCCGCTGTTCGACCTCGTCGACGCTGGCCGACGAAACGTGGGCGGTGCCGACGACGGTGATTTCGCCCGGTGTGTCGGCCGCGGCGTCAACCCCGCTGGCCGGATTGCCGTCAGCGGCCGGCGTGGACACGTCAGTCGCGTCGGGGTCGGCTGACACGTCGCGAGTGTCGCCCTGACCGTCGGCTGTCGGGCCTGCCGACCGATCCGCGGGGTCGCTCATTGGCCGCGATAACAGGCCGTCGGGTTTACCAGTATCGGACTCGGGTTTTCGCGGCCCCACCAGCAGGAACAGCTATTCATACGTGCCGCCCGAACAACACAGCATGACCAACACCGCCGAGGTTGCGGGCATCGGCATGGGTGTCGGCGCGGACGGAACCAACGTTCCGGCGGTCATTCTGGCCGCCCGCGAGTCGTATCTCCCGATCTTCATCACCGCCGACCAAGCCCAGTCGATTCAGCTGGCGCTCTCGGGCGAGCCGTTCGAGCGGCCGTTGACCCACGATTTGCTCGTCGAAATGCTCACCGAGTTCGGCGGTGCGGTCGACGCCATCCGGATCGACGACTTGGCCGACGGCACGTTTTACGCCAAAGTCGATGCCGAGCGGTACGACAACGGTGAGGCCGAACGAATGGTGTTCGATGCCCGGCCGAGCGACGCAATCGCGCTGGCGGTTCGCTCGGAGTGTCCGATCACCGTTTCCGACGAAATCCTCGATGCCGCTGGCAGAGACCCCGATGAGTTCGATCTCACGCCCGTCGACGACTCCGCACAGTCGCCGTTCGACGATCACGACGAGTAACCCACCTGCGGCCGCCCGAGAGTGTTTAGTGCGCCCGCAGAGAGATGCCGGTATGAGCCTGACCGTCGATCCGCCGGAGCCGCCCGAACTCCGTGATGTCGATCCCAACGAGTACGACGACGCCGAGGTTATTGGCCAGACCGACTACCGACGCGACGAACTCAACAAGCTGCTGGCCGATGGCGCGTGGGCCGAAGCGTTCGCGCTGTGGCGCACGGATGCGAAGATGGCCGACGAGGAGTGGGAGATCGTCGCCGACCTCGATCTCATCTCGCGGTTCGACTTTTTTTGGGACGATTTTGCGGGCCGGGTCGGCTACCACGCCCCGGGATTGCCCGAAGACTGGAAGGAACGCGACCTCCACCCGGATCTCGACAGTTGGTCGACCGTCTCGTCGATCAACGCCGGCCTCACCGAACTCGGCCAGCAGGTCTGTGATACGCTACTCGATGAGTACATCGAGTGGGAGTCCGAGTACGAAGCGCCCGACGACCTCCCGGATTTTGGGGAATGACCGACGACAACACGGCCGACACCAGTCCACTTGCGGTGTCGATTCCGCCACTCGACACCGATGCGCGTGAGGCTGCAATCGAGCGCCAAGCCGAACTGACGAAACCGCCCGGCAGCCTCGGGCGACTCGAAACACTGGCCAGCGATCTCGCCGCGATCCAGTCGACAACCGCGCCGCGAGTCGACCCCGCGGTCGTGGTGACGATGGCCGCCGACCACGGCGTTGTTGCCGAAGGCGTCAGCGCCTATCCGCAGTCGATCACCACTGCGATGGTCCGGAACTTCGTCGACGGCGGCGCAGCCATCACTGCGCTCTGTGCGGCAGGGAACGTCGAAAACGTCGTTGTCGACATGGGTGTCGCCGGCGACGTTCCCAGCGGGGTTGTCGAGCACCGAATCGCGCCCGGCACGAACAATATGACCAACGGGCCCGCAATGACCGACGAGCAGGCGCTGGCGGCGGTTACAGCGGGCCGGTCGGTTGTTCGTACGCACGCGAGCGACGCCACCCTCGTCGGCCTCGGCGAGATGGGCATCGGCAACACGACCGCGAGCGCAGCGATTACGGCGCTGCTCACCGACAGCACGGTCGACGCTGTCACCGGCCACGGAACCGGCATCGACGCCGAAACGAGGAATAAAAAAGTCGAAACGATCGAACGAGCGATTGCCATAAACACCCCGGACTCGGATGATCCGATCGAGGTACTCCGCTGTGTTGGTGGCTTCGAAATCGGCGGACTGGTTGGCGTCACGCTCGAAGCCGCCAGCCGTCGAATCCCGGTCGTCGTCGACGGCGTCATCGCGGGGGCGGCGGCGTTGCTCGCCGTATCGATTGCACCGCGTGTGGCCGACTATCTGCTCGGCTCGCACACCTCGGTCGAACCCGGCCACGACGTGCAGTTGAACGCGCTCGGGATCGAACCGCTGTTCGACTACGACATGCGACTCGGCGAGGGAACCGGCGCGGCGCTCGCGGTGAGCACGTACCGGGCGGCCTGTGCAGCCCACACCGAGATGTCGACGTTCGAAGAAGCAGGATTGTAACGCGAACAGGATCGGTCACGCGACGACGACAGGACCACCGTTTTGATATACACGCGAAAACTCCCTTCGAGTATGGATGATGTCACCGACCAGTATTCGCCCGCGGCTGTCGAATCCGCCGTCGAGGCCTACTGGGACGACCACGACGCCTACGCGGCAACAAAGAAGGCCCACGCCGACGACCCACCCTTCTTTTTCGTCGACGGTCCGCCGTACACCTCCGGGCAGATGCACCTCGGAACCGCCTGGAACAAAACGCTGAAAGACGCCGTTATTCGCCAGAAACGAATGACCGGCCACCAAGTCACCGACCGGCCGGGCTACGACATGCACGGCCTGCCCATCGAGGTCAAAGTCGAAGAGGAACTCGGCTTCGAGAACAAGCAGGATATCGAGGCCTACGGCATGGAGGCCTTCATTGAGGAATGCATGACGTTCGCCGAGGAGAACCGCGAGGCGATGGACGAGGACTTCAAATCCATCGGCGCGTGGTTCGACTGGGACAATCCCTACAAAACAGTCGACCCCGAATACATGGAGGCCGCCTGGCACGGCTTCAAACAGGTCGCCGAACGCGGCCTCGTCGAGCAGGGCAAACGCTCGATCTCGCAGTGTCCGCGGTGTGAAACCGGCCTCGCGAACAACGAGGTCGAGTACAGTCAGGTCGAAGATCCCTCGATCTACGTGAAATTCTCGCTTTCCGACCGCGAGGGCAGTCTCGTTATCTGGACGACGACGCCGTGGACGATCCCGGGCAACACCTTCGTGGCCGTCGGTGAAGGCCTCACCTACAGCAAGGTTCGCGCGACGAAAGACGGCGACAGCGAGGTGCTCTACGTCGCAAGCGAGTGTGTCGAGAGCGTGCTTGGCAAGGGCCGGTACGACGACTACGAGATTGAGGCCGAACTCTCGGGCGCAGACCTCGTCGGCTGGAAGTACGATCATCCGCTGGCCGCAGAAGTGCCCGACTACGCAAAATTTGAGGGCGCAGGGCAGGTGTACACCGCAGACTACGTCGAAGCCGACCGAACCGGGCTCGTTCACTCCGCACCGGGTCACGGTGAAGAGGACTTCCACCGGGGCCAGGAACTCGGCCTCGACGTCTTCTGTTCGGTCGAAAGCGACGGCACGTTCACCCCGGCTGGCGGCAAGTATGAAGGCCAGTTCGTCCGTGACGCCAACGAAACGATTCGGGCCGATCTCGACGCCAACGGCGCGCTCTTGGCCGACGAACTCTACGAGCACTCCTACGGCCACTGCTGGCGGTGTGACACCGACATTATCCAACTCGTCACCGACCAGTGGTTCATTTCGATCACCGACATCAAAGACGAACTGCTCGACAACATCACCGACGCCGAGTGGCACCCGCAGTGGGCCCGCGACAACCGATTCCGCGACTTCATCGAAAACGCGCCCGACTGGAACGTCTCGCGACAGCGCTACTGGGGAATTCCGATTCCCATCTGGGTTCCCGAAGATGCCGACAGCGAGTCGACTGACCTCACCGCGGAGATGATCGTCATCGGCAGCCGCGCAGAACTCGCCGAACGGGTCGACCAATCCGTCGATCCCGACACGATCGACCTTCATCGGCCGACTGTCGACGAGCTGACGATCACCGAAGATGGGACGACGTACCGCCGAATCGAGGACGTCTTCGACGTCTGGCTCGACTCCTCGGTAGCGACGTGGGGAACGCTTGGCTATCCCGGCGAAACCGATGAGTTCGACGAACTGTGGCCTGCCGACCTCATCATCGAGGCACATGACCAGACCCGTGGCTGGTTCTGGTCACAGCTCGGGATGGGTACCGCTGCCTTTGGCGAAAGCCCGTACAAAGAGGTGCTGATGCACGGCTTTGCCAACGACAAAGACGGCCGAAAAATGTCGAAATCCGTCGGCAACATCGTGACGCCCGAAGAGGCAATCGAACGTGCCGGACGCGACCCGCTACGCGCATATTTACTGAGCCACGACCAGCAGGGCGTCGACCTCGCGTTCAACTGGGACGGTCTCGAAAGCATGGTCGGCCGGCTCAACATTCTGTGGAACGTCTTTCGCTTCCCGCTCACGTACATGGATCTCGACGGCTACGACCCGGCCACTCCGGAGCTGAGCGCGGGCGAGCTGACGGTTGTCGACGAGTGGGTTCTCTCGCGCCTACAGGCAGCGAAAGCGGAGGCGACCGAGGCGTGGAACGAGTATCGCGTGCACGACGCGCTCAACGTCGTCCTTGATTTCGTCACCGAAGATGTCTCGCGGTTCTACGTCAAAGCTACCCGCGAGCGCATGTGGGACGACGGCGACTCGCCATCGAAACTCGGCGCATACGCGACGCTTGCGACCGTACTGAACGAAGTCATTCGCCTGCTCGCCCCGTTCGTTCCGTACATGACCGAACGGATGTACCAAATCCTCGATGGCAGCGAGACGACCGTTCACGCGCTCGGCTGGCCCGCCGTTGACGACGCACTTGCGAATCCGGAACTCGAAGCCGATATGGCCGTTCTCCGCGCGGTCGAGGAGGCCGCCGCCAACGCCCGCCAGCGCGGCGGCCGAAAGCTCCGCTGGCCCGTCTCGCGAATCGTCGTCGAAACCGCAGACGACGACGTTGCCGGCGCGGTCGACCGGCTGTCGGCGCTGCTCGGCGAGCGCGTCAACGCCCGCGAGATCACCGTCACCGAACAGTTCGATGAGCTCGTCGAGTACGCCGACCCACAGATGGGCGTGATCGGCCCCGCCTTCGGCGCTGACGCCCAGCAGGTGATGGCCGCCGTCGACGGTGCGACCCGCAAGACGGTCGAGGCCGGAATCACGGTCGATGGCGACGAGATCGAACTCGCCGACGAGATGGTCGAATACCGCAGCGAACCGCCCGAAGGCATCACGGGAACCGACTTCGAGGGCGGCACGGTCTACGTCGACACGACGCTCACCGAGGAACTCGAATCGGAGGGCTACGCCCGCGACGTGATCCGCCGAATCCAAGAGATGCGCAAGCAACTCGATCTGGCGGTCGAAGCCGAAATTCACGTCGGAATGAGTGTCGACGACGACCGGATTGCGCAGTTCGTCGACGAGCACCGCGAACTCATCGCCGAGGAGGTTCGCGCAGCAGCGTTCACCGACGATCCCGCGGCTGGTGAGCATGTCGAGACGTGGGATGTCGAGGACGTCGCCGTCGAAATCGGTATTGCGGTGAGTGCCGAGCAGGCAGCCTGAGCAGAGTCTGGCGCAGACGGAACCACCGCGCCATCACCGCACCATCGACTCACGATACCGCTACATTACCGTACTACAGCATCCTGCACTATCGACCGCTGGCCGCAGCTATTTAGCACTCAGCCGAGTACGACGCACAATGACTGGAGACCTGCGAGCCAACCGATGACGCTCGATCAACTACGGCACGTCTCGAACCGTGCCATCGCACCGTTCGTCGCGATCGCCGTCCGACTGGGGCTCAGCGCAAACGCGATCAGCATCATCGCCTTCGGACTGGCGGCGATTGCGGGCGTCGCGCTCTACGTCGCTGGCGGCGACCCGCAATGGTACGTTGTTGGCGGGCTGCTCGTGTTGCTCAACGGTTTTCTCGACGTGCTCGACGGCGCGGTCGCCCGCGAAACCGGCGAGGCCTCAGACGCGGGCGACTTTCTCGATCACGTGCTCGACCGCTATGCCGACGTGCTCATTCTCGGCGGGTTGGCTCTCGGTGTCGCCCAGTACGTGTTGGGGCTGCTCGCGGTCACCGGCGTGTTGCTCACGGCGTATCTCGGCACGCAGGCCCAAGCGGTCGGTGCGGGCCGCATCTACGGCGGGTTGCTCGGCCGGGCGGACATTCTCGTCCTGGTCGGCGTCGTCAGCCTGACTGCGCCGTGGGTCTCGTTACAGGCGTATGGGCTCGACAGCGTCGGCTGGCTGTTGGTGTTTTTCGCAATTGTGAGCCACATCACCGCGTTGCAGCGGGTGGTGTGGACGTGGCAAAAAATCACGTAGGTGGGTCGCGGTCTCTTTCGATACCATCTGGCGGTGATGGTGCGTCGCCGCGTGCAAGGTGGGGCGCGCAGAGTGTGCTCCGAGATGTTGCAGTGATGCGTCGGGTTGGGATCGATTACTCCACCCGTTTAATTGCCGAGACGACCGGACAGTCGGCGTGCAGAAGAATGGACTGAGAAACGCTCCCGAAGATTGCCTTGCCAGCGGGAGACCGCTTTCGTCCCGAAATGACGATGTATCTCGTCTCCTGCTCATCAGCATAATCGATGATCCGGTCGGCCGGATCGCCCATCAGACCAATCGTCTGATGCGAACTCCCAGCGTTTGAGACGGCTTCATCTGCGACCTCTCTTGCGACCTTCCGGACGTCGTCCATGCTGATCGAATCTCCATCCTCTGCGGCCGTTCGTGCCATTTTGACAAACTTTGAACTCGTCAGTGAGTGAACAACATGTATGGTGTCATCAAATGCATCGGCAAGCGACTCCGCTTCCTTAATCACACTTACTGCCCTGTCTGATCGGTCTACCGCCGCGACAATGATCATAGTACGCTATCCATTGCACTACTGATAATTCCTCTTGTTTCACAAATGATAGACCGTTGTACTGATAGACGTGAGTACGTGTTGAGTGGTACAGACGACACAAGCCAATCAGATTCGGGGGATTCACCGTCCCCGTTCTTTTATTTTTCTAATGGTAGTAAAGTTGATATTCTGGGTGGCGTGTAAGGAGACATACGAGTTAACTTAGATAAAAAATCAGTTCGGCAACTCGATGGGCGACGTGTCATCGTGGTCACCACAGGGGTGGGTGAACAGCTCCTGTGTTTGAGTGCTGCGTTCTCCGTGGTGATCGATTGTGTCGAGCGTGACCCGTTCGGTGACCCGGTGCATCGTAATCTTCGTGAGTTCAGTGTCGTGTTCGCTCGCCCACGCCTCGCAGTGATGCTCGGCGAGCAACGCTGGCGCAGCGTGCCGGTTGGTACTCGCGTCGCGCCTGATGCTGTTCATATAGAATCGCTCGCGGTAGGAGCCGTACTGCGTGTGGAGGTCATTTCCGGGGCGCGCCGCGGTCAACTCGCGATCGTTGTAGACGTCGACCAACTCGCCGTCGGTGGTTTTCGCAGCGAACACGTAGTAGCCGTCAAGCGTTCGCGGGGTCGGCGCAAACACGCTCCAACTCGGCTGGGTGATCGCGAGTGCGGCCGCACCGTCTTCGAGCTGTTCGGTCGCCGTCGACGACGCAACCGCGTCGCCACCGACGGGGAGGTACATGCCGGCGAAAAGAATCAGCAGTGCACCAACGAGCACCGCCACCGCGAGGGTGTACACACCCGAACGAAGGTGGGCAGCGCGCCGATGTTCGAGGTGCGGATAGGGAACTCGCCGCCCATGCCGTTCGAACCGCGCGCTGATCGACGTGAGTCGAGCGCGGTCGATCCCGAGACGCCGTCGAATCCGGTCGAGGTCGGCCCAGAACTGCGCCTGCAAAAACAGGGAGAGTCCGGCGATCGCAACGTACGCAAACGCGCCGATACGAACGGTGACCGCAAACGAGGCATGCCCGGCCATGAACATGGCGACGAAGGCCATGCGTTTGCGACCGGCAAGGAGAATCAACAGCCACGAGAACGCCAGCATGTAGTACCAGGTCAGCCCACCATACTGGAGCAGCGTGGGGAAGTTCCGCGTGAACTCGCCGAGGAGAAACGTCGTGTCGTCGAGCCCCATAATCAGCGGAGTCGCCTCGCCGCTGGCCCACAGTTCGTTTTCGGATTTGTGTTGCCAGTTGACGAAGTACATCACCACGATCTGACAGAGAATGAGCGCGGAAACGACCGAGCGAACG
>SL_4KL_010_BRINEDRAFT_10000177_pt1 | contig 30199 bp, 28 predicted proteins | sample SodLak_010_BRINE_2_FD_10664 | JGI IMG/M metagenome (IMG submission 10664) | reverse complement strand
TTGTGCGAGCGTTGCGGCGGGGATTCGAACCCCGGAGGCAGTGACGCCACAGAGTTAGCAACCCTGCGCCTTGGGCCAGGCTTGGCTACCGCAACCCGCTGGTTTCGTTCATATTGTCGCCCGTCACGGACTCGGGACCGGTCGTCCCTACAGTACTACGCTCGAAAAAAGCCCGGTTGATCACTTAAACATCACGGATGGCGACTGGCCGTGTTGACCGCTAACATACTGAGCAGACTGCTGGTTTCGACTGCCCCGCAGAGACGCCTGATCGACAGCGATCAGTCCGCCTCGATGTTTCAATACGCAGCAATAGTCACGATAACAATCTTTTCTACACTGGCTCAACACAGTCATACTACTCGCAGATTTCACTATTCTCTTTCAGCACTACTCATGATAACGCCTACGACACTATTTGGAATTGCCGCCTACGGTGGAAGCATCGCCGTTGTCGCTGTTCTCTTTGTTACTCGTGGCTCTCAAAACCGCGTCGAGTATGATGGATTTGTGTTGATGCTCGGTGCGGTCTGGCTCTGGTTGGTTGCCTACGGAACCGCGCTCATTGGTGGGTCGATCGTCGATCCGCTTGCAGCATACAATTTCGTTCTTCTCGCGGCAAGTGTCGGGGCTGTCGGTGTGTTTCAGTTCGTCCTTGCGTACACTCGCCAGTACACGCTGTCTCGCCGAGCGCTCACCGCACTCCTTGTTATCCCAGTTGTGACACAGGTTGCTGCATGGACGAATCCAGTGCACTTTCTTATCTGGGATCCAGCAATCACCGTACTGGCCGGTGGCGGTGTCAGCCGTGTTTACGGGCCGTTGTTTTACGTTCCGCATGCCGCATTCGCCTACAGTTTGACATTTATGTCGCTCGGACTGCTCGCCTCACACACCCTACAGACACACGGAATCTATCAGAAACGAGCCGGACTACTGCTTGTCAGTGGCTTGTTTGTCCCAGTCTCTGATCTCGTCAACGTGTTCGGGAGCCCGCTTGGACCGCAGTTCGATCTCACGCCATTGGCCTTTTTTCAGTTCACGCTCGTTGTTGGGTGGGTCGTGTTCCGCTACCGGTTTCTCGATCTCGCGCCAATTGCTCGCCGCCAAGCCATCGAAAACATGAATGACGGTGTGTTGGTCTTAGATGACGAACAACGGATCTTAGATAGCAACGCGCCAGGACGAGCGTTCTTGGGTCACGAGACGGATCCAACCGGACACCGTATTGAGGGACATCGGCCGGAACTCGCCGCCGCGATCAGACGGATCAGCGACAATTCGGCGGCCAACTCAGTGGACCAAACAGTGACTGTTGGCTCGCTCACCGAGGCAGTTTACGATCTCAATATTTCGCCGTTGTCGGTTGGCCCCGAACAGTTCGGCCATATCGTCGTTATTCGGGATGTCTCCGAGCGAGAACGGCGTATAGACGAACTCCAGCGACAGAATGATCGGCTTGATACGTTCACTGGGGTCGTCTCACACGACCTTCGAAATCCACTGAATGTTGTTTCGGGATATTTCGAGCTGGCACAGTCCGATATCCCGGCCGAGTACCGCGAGCCGATCGACCGAAATATCCGTCGAATGGACCGAATGATTACTGATCTATTGACGATGGCGACAGCCGGACAGACTGTCACTGACCCCAACGACGTATCGCTCGCTGCGACGGCTCAGCAGGCATGGGGACACATCGACACTACCGGTGTTGAATTTGCGCTAGAAATTCCTGACGACGTCGTGCTTAGCGCTGATCACGACCGACTGTTGCACGTGTTTGAGAATCTCTTTCGAAACGCGATCGACCACAACGAGCTCCCGTTGACTATTCGTGTCGGCACAGTCGATCAGGCCGCACAACAGACTGACTCCGTACAGTCCATAGGGTTTTTTATTGAGGACAGTGGCCAGGGTATTCGGACGGCGGATCACGAACGTATTTTCGAGCATGGCTATACTACGGACCGAAACGGAACCGGACTCGGTTTGGCAATTGTAAAGGAAATCACCGATGCGCACGGCTGGCAGATTCATTCAACGAACCGCGCGTCCGGTGGCGCACGGTTCGATATTTTGACCGGCCGGTAATCAGCCTCGTTATCCGGTTTCGTGCTTGTTTCTGGTGATCGGACTGTGTGTTCGCGTGTCGGCAAAACCGGTTCGATTTTACCTTTCGGCCGAGAGGCCAGGATATGACTGACGACACTGATGACCCACTGGTTCCGATCGTCTGTGAACCATGTGGAACCGAGACCCGCGTTCCGCTGTCGGAGTTGGCAACAACCCTCGAATCGCACAACGAAAATCGGCATGATGGCGAGCCGCACGCACAGGTCGAACCGGCGCTCAAGTCACAGTTACAAGATCTCGTCGCCAAAGATATTGGGTTACTTGAATAGCGGCCGGCTTCTCACTGCGTGGCGAGATAGGACTCGTTGAACTCCCAGCCGCCCTCCTCGTCACGGACGAGATACTCACCGTAATAGGGGACTCTGTTGGCAACGACCGCACGGAACGTTTCTCGGATTTCGCTTCGGCTCATGTCACCCATCGGCCGCAGGTCGTCGTTGCGGTTGAGACAGCCCTTGAGATATCCTTCGTGCGTCACGCGTACGCGGTGGCAGTTCGCACAGAAGTTCGGATTTTCGACGGGGTCGACGATTTCGACCATTCCACCCTCACGGTCGTCGGTTCCACCGACCCAGTACCGTTTCCGGTTGTGCATCTCGCGGTGCTCAACGCGGTCTGCAATGTCTGCGAGCCAGTCGTGAACCCGTTGGATGTCGATATTCCACTCGGGCCGACCAGTCAGTTCAGGCATATACTCGATCAATTGCAGCTGCAGCCCGCTGTTTTCAGCGACGTGTTCAACCATCCCCTCAACGTAGCCGGCGGTGTGCTCGAAGACAACCATATTGAGTTTCACCGGATCTAAGCCCGCATCGAGGGCTGCTTCGACGCCTTCGAGGACTTTCTCATACGCGCCGGATTTGGTGATCTCGGCGAATGCCGCCGGATCGAGCGCGTCCTGGGAGACGTTGACGCGTTCGAGGCCAGCGGCTTTGAGATCCGCCGCCCGCCCCGGCAAAAACGTGCCATTCGTCGTCAACGAGACCTCCATCGAATCGGGAGTTCGACGAATAATCTCTTCGAGGTCCTGTCGCAACATCGGCTCGCCGCCGGTGAATTTGACTTTTCGGACACCGAACTCCTCGACGACGTCGAGAAAACGGACGATCTGGTCGGCCGTCATCTCGTCATCACTCGGCTCCATCGGTCCACGAGTGTCGCCGAGTCCCTCGTTGTGGCAGTAGACACAGTCGAAGTTACACCGGTCTGTCAACGAGATTCGGACCCCGGTCACCTCCCGGCCGAACTCGTCTTCGAGTGGCTGACTCATTGTACGAGATTGGTTACCTTGTCGGCTTAAATGAGCGGGCTGTTCGGGTTTCTGCGAAACTGAAACCAATTACGTTTTGCCCACGAGTTGCCACAAATTCGTTATTCGCTGACAAAAGCAGTGTCGAAAGCGTCGGCACCGATCGTGTCGAGTTGTTAGCTCAGATTCGAGGCGTTTGCTGACGCGAGGCCACAACTAGCATCCAGACGACATAGCCGAAAGCCGCCAAGACTGCTACGATCGACCCCCAGACGAGCGCGGCAAAGAGCAGCGGGCCAATCATCAGTCCGACACCTCCGAGCCAGGAGCACTCCCCGGAGTGTCGTCGAGATCAACGACTGTCGCGTCAGCATCGTCAAATGATTTGATTCGCGTTGCAAGCGAGTCGAATGCGAAGTTCTCGTTGCCGGCCCACGAGGCCAGTGCGGTTGTCACTGCCGAAACCGCTGTCGCCCCAAGGAAGGCAACGAGAAACGATGGCTCGGGCAACAACGGCGCGAGGCCGGGAACCAGCGTGAGTATTCCGCGAAGCATCGGGAAGTAGGCAATACCGACAAGCAGCCCCGCAAGACTCGACACCAATGCCCCAGCCTCGGTGAGATTTGGTGAGAATAGTCCCCAAATCAGTGGCACGAAAATTGCGGCCGCGAACAGATCCGCGGTCAGAAACAGCGCCAACACGCTGTAGCCCTGTGCACCGATGACGACCGCGCCGATCGCGACAAGCACGGTTAGCATCCGGCCCGTCAGTGTGAGCGTCCGTTCGTTTTCAGTGTCGACGAGCCGGGCGAGATCGACGGTAATGAGACTGGAAATCGCATTGAACATCGTATCAGCCGAACTCATGACCAACAGCACAACGAGCATGACGACAATAAACACGATCCACTCGGGCAGCACCGCGGTCACGAGCAAAAAGAACGCGACGCTCTCAGTACCGGGGTCAACTAATCCCAGGCCAGCGGCCGCAACGCCGAACAGCCCGGCCAGCAGAATCATCGGGACGACTGTCAGCGCAGCCACCGAAAACGACCGGGTCAGGGTTGCCCCGCCATCCGCCGCATAGACGCGCTGCCAGATTCCTTGATTCAGCATGTTGGCTCCGAGAATGGCAAAGACGACGTAGAGGCCGAACTCGAGACCGGGACGAAAGCCCGGATCGAGGAGGTTCGCGTCGGTCGCCATCGCCGTCGAATAGAGTTCACCCGTCCCGCCGAGCGAAAAGATGGCTGCGGTAAAGCCAACCGCGAGCAGTGGCAAAATGACCAGCGTCTGTACCGTGTCGGTGAAAATGCTGGCGACCAGCCCACCGTAGGCCGTGTAAATGAGGACGAATAGGCCGACGACGGCCGCGGTCTGCCACGGTGGAACCCCAGCAATGAGTTCAAGTGCGCCCGCGATTCCGGTCATTTCGGCGGCGAGGAAGATGAACATGTAAAAAACGGAGACGACGAGCACGAAAACGTACAGGACGGGACCGAATCTTACGAGGACAAATTCGGTGAGCGAGTGGCCAGTTGGCATCAGCTCCCGAATGCGTTTGCCGACCGGAATAAAGAGCAGCAGCGGAATCGCACTCCCGATTGCATAGCCCATGATTGCGGGCAGCCCACCGAAAGCCGCCCCGGCTTCCGCCGGGCTAAACAGAATCCACGCGCCCATCGTCGAGGCGATGAGCGTCGCGGTCGTCATCCCGGTTCCCGTCGAATTACGGGCGGTCAGTAGGTCCTCAACGCTGTTCACACGGCTACGGGCATACCACAGTCCCGCGACCGTGAACACCGCGAGCGTTGCGATTGTGAGTCCGAGCGCAAGCGTGGTCGACACCACGATTATGCGACCCCCTCAACAGGCAGTTCAGTACGCGCCAGTCGTCGGCTCCTTCGACAGCTCATCACGCTATTCTCGTTTGGGCTGTATGATATAACTAACGAATATAACAAGCGAATGTACTGGGCGACATTGAGCGAGTTCGGCACCACCCTTCGATTAGTGTCGCTACTGTCCCGTTTCCGGTCGCTGTCTGGATGGTGGTCAGCGCGTATTGATCTACAGCTCCGATTTACACGCTCAGTTCAAGGCCGTCGTATGCAACCCGCACCGATCCAGCAAAGGTCTCGGAGACAGCCAGACACATCTCCTCGTATCGGCCGTCGGTGTGGGGATACAGATGTGTCAGATAGAGCCGGTCGACGCTGCTGGCTGCGAACGCCGCACCGAGCTGTGTCGGCGTCGGGTGGCCCGAAACGTCGACCGAATCCGGAAACGAACAGTCGTGGGCGACGACACGGCAGTCCTCGACAAACCGAACCAGCCCTTCGAAGGCTTCGGAATCACCGCTAAAAGCGAAGGTCGGGTCGGCGGCAGGCTCGTCAGCAAACCGGTAGGCAAGCCCGGCCATCGAGTGTCGGGTGTCGTGGCTCTCGACACCGAAGCCGGCGGCCTCGAAGCCCTCACCGGCAACGACCTCTCGAATCCGAAGGTCGACCCGCCCATCGAGGTAGTCGTGCACCGATAACAGCCCATCAACTAGCTGTTTCGTTCCGACCGGCCCGATGATTTCGAGGTGTTCCTCGCCGGCGAGCCAGCGGGCTTTGAGCAGCGCCAAGAGGTCCGAAACGTGGTCGAGATGGTGGTGGGTAAGTAGGACCGTACTGACTCCCTCATAACCGATTTCGGTCTCGTTGAGGCGGTGGAGCACACCGCTTCCACAGTCAACGAGCAGTGACTGGTCGCCACCCGAGACCAAGAGTCCGGTTTGCATTCGGCCCGCCGAGGGCATCGCGCTTCCCGTCCCGAGAAACGTGACGTTCATAGGCGAGCCGATGGCTTGCTGAGTCAAAGTGGTTCCGCCACTCCAGCAGGGTGTACGGTTCGGCACAACCGACTTACGGAGCCAGTGCTACTAACGAGTAGATGGCTCGTTCCGGCCGGCAGCGGCTTATCAACGCAGACGCCGATGCCGACTACGACTTCGACCCCGAGGCGGTACCAATCGACGACGAGGATGTTCTCTCGCTGTTCGAGCCAGCGGTTTCCGACTGGTGGGTCGACCAGTTCGGTGGCTTTGTCGGCTCTAACGGCGGCTTTTTTACGCCACCGCAACGCGGGGCGATCCCACACATCCACAGCGGTGAAAACGCCCTCATCTGTGCGCCGACCGGATCGGGCAAAACCCTCGCTTCGTTTGCGGCAATCATCAACGAACTCTTTCGTCGCGAGCAAGCCAGCGAAGACGGCCTCGAAAATTCAGTCTACTGTCTCTATATCTCGCCGTTGAAATCGCTTGCCAACGACATTCACCGAAACCTCACCGTTCCGCTCGAATCGATTTCCGAGCAGTTGGCGGCCGACGGCGTCGAGACTGATATCCGGCAGGCGATCCGCCATGGCGATACCGACAGTGCGGCCCGTCAGCAGATGCTTCACGAAACGCCACACATTCTCAATACAACGCCCGAGACGTTCGCCATTTTGCTCAACTCGCCGAAATTCAAGCGGAAACTCGAAACCGTTGAATACGTCATTGTTGATGAAATTCACAGCCTCGCCGAGAACAAACGCGGGACTCATCTGTCGGTCTCGCTCGAACGACTCGAACGGATGGCCGACACGTCGCCAACGCGGATCGGCTGTTCGGCAACCGTTGAGCCGCTATCGACCGTTGGTGAGTTTCTCGTCGGCCGCAAATCACCGGGTGGGCCACCACGGGAGTACGAACTGGTCGATACACGCTTTGTTCGGGAGTTCGATATCGAACTCGAGTGTCCGACTGACGACCTGATCAATACTCCCAGAGAGCTGATTCAGGGCCGATTTTATGACCGACTACACGAACTCGTTTCCGAGCATACCAACACACTCGTCTTCACTAACACCCGGTCTGGAGCCGAACGCGTGTTGCAGACGCTCCGCGAGCGGTTTCCTGACGCCTACAGCGATGACAACTCAGGGTGTCACCACGGCAGCCTCTCGAAAGAGCGGCGCGGCGAAATCGAATCGGGGCTCAAAGCCGGCACCTTGGATATCGTGACGACCTCCACCAGCCTCGAACTCGGGATTGACATGCCGCATATCGACATGGTCGTCCAAGTCGGCTCGCCGAAGTCGGTCGCCTCGTTGCTCCAGCGAATCGGGCGAGCGGGCCACCAGTTGGGCCAGACGGTCGCAGGCCGCGTGATTGCGCTCGACCGTGACGAACTCGTTGAATGTGCGGTCATGCTCGAAAAAGCCGAATCAGGCTTCGTCGACCGCGTTTTTATCCCAGAGAATCCTGCGGATGTCGCTTCGCAACACGTCTACGGGATGGCGATCAACCAAATTTGGCGCGAAGCCGACCTGAAGGCGACCCTCCGGCAGGCGTATCCCTACCGCAACTTCGATGAAACCGACTGGGAGCGACTCATGCGGTATCTAACCGCCGACTATGCCGGGCTCGAAGACAAACACGTCTATGCGAAAATCTGGCGCGATACCAACGATGCGCCCGATGGTGAGCACCACTACCCCGAGTTCGACGTCGGTGAGCCACTGATCGGGAAGCGTGGCCGACTCGCCCGTGTTATCTATATGACAAATATCGGGACTATTCCTGATTCCTTCAGCTGCAACGTCTATCTTCGGGAAAGCGACGAATGGGTCGGAACGCTCGATGAAGGCTATCTTGACACGCTCGACTCGGGTGACGTGTTCGTTCTTGGTGGCCGGAATTTCGCCTATAGCTACCGCCGTGGTTCGAAGGTATACGTTGATCCGACGAGTGCACGGCCAACCGTCCCATCGTGGTTTTCCGAGCGCCTCCCGCTGTCGTACGATCTGGGCCGCGAAATCGTGGCGTTTCAGGGCGACCTGCTCGAGCGCTTTGCGTCGGGTGGTCGCCCCGGCATCAGAACATGGCTTCGAGCGTTTCCGATCGACGAAAACTGCGTGCGGGCGATTAGCCGACTGTTTGACGAACAGCGACAGTATCTCGGTGCGGGGGCGATTAGCACGCCCGAAACGCTCGTCATCGAAGAAGAAAAGGACAGAACCGAGTACCGGCGTCGATTCTACGTGCACTCGAATTACGGCCGGCAGTTCAACGACGGCCTCTCGCGGCTCGTCGCCTACCACTGTGCCCAAGATGCGACCGCAAACGTACAGATCGCGGTCGCTGACAACGGTTTTTCCGTGCAGATGCCGCTCAATCGGAAGGTCGATATCGCGGGGATTATTCGCGGGCTTGACCCCGAGAGCGTCGCCAGCGACCTTCGGGCCGCCCTCGACGGAACCGACCTTTTGCAGCGATATTTCCGAATCAACGCGACTCGGTCGTTGATGATTCTCAAACGGTACAAAGGTTATGAGAAATCGGCGGCCCAACAGCAGGTTTCGAGTGAGATGCTGTTGTCGTTCGCTCAAGATCTCGATTCGTTTGCCGTTATCGAAGAGACGTACCGTGAGATCATGGAGGACAAACTCAACATCAGTGGGATTCAGGACGTCCTTCGGCGGCTCACACGCGACGAAATCTCGGTCATCACGCACGAGGTTGACTCACCAAGCCCACGAGCGTTCGGGCTGGCGACGTTGATGGCGAGTGATGTCGTCCTCGCCGAAGATGAAAGTGCAGTCCTACAGGAGTTCCACGAGCGCGTGTTGGCCTCGATCGACGAGGAACCTCCACCGGCTGCGGACGTTCTCGATACCGACTAACGGTGTCTGTACGTACTCAGCCGATCGTTCTCAACCACCAGCGTGTGCCCAGAATCTACAAACCGCTTGCAGCCGCAGATACCGTATGCAGATTCGCGCCGTGTCGCTTCCGGCGACCGATTCGGCGGCTCAAAGCGACTGGTACGGCCAACAGCTCGGTATCGACGTCTCTGTCCCCGGTCAGGTCGATCTTGCTGAGACACGTCTCTCGTTCCGAGACGACTGGGCAGTTGCGTCGGCTCCGACACATTTGGCATTCCGCACGTTCGCCGATATTGGGCCCATAACGCGATGGCTGGGCGACCGGGTCGACCTCTGCTTGGTCGACGGCGAGCGGTCCCGACGGTTCGACTTTCTTGACGCCGACACCGTCTACTTTCGAGGCCCAGATGGAACGATACTCGAATGTCTCTGTTACGACAGCGACCCGCGAATACAGCCGCTTTCGGGAGCGGTTTTTGCGGGGATTACCGAAGTCGGACTCCCGGCGACCGAGACGGCGTCGCTTGTGTCGTGGCTGGTCGACACCGTTGGACTCTCGACGTGGGGTACGCCACGGGAAACGTTTGCCTGGGTTGGCGACCGTACTGGCCGGTTTGTCGTCGTTCCTGCCGGCCAGTCGTGGTATCCGACCAACCAGGAGGCCACTGTCATCCCAACGCACATGACTGTTGTCGAACCCGAGGCAGCAACCGGGACACACACGCACCCAACGCTTCCCTACGAGATCACCGTCAAAAACGAGTCGCCGCTGTCTCAGACCTCGTAAACCGCAATTGACGCATATCGCGTGTAGACCATGCCAAGCACGTAGCCGTAGATCCAGTGATTGACCAGCGTAAAGATCAGATAGCCCGCAAGTGCAACACCCGTTTGCCCGGTATAGAAGGCAATGGCAAAGCCACTCCAGACGATCGTGCCGTAGGTCACCCCGCGGAGTTCGATGCTTTTGGCAGGTGGCAGGTAGTTACCGAGCGTAATGAACAACAGCGGAAGTGTCGTCATCCCCCCGGCAACGAAGATCGCGACACCACCCCAGAAGTTGAGACCGTAGCCAACGATGCTCGCCAACCCGGAGAAGGCAACGGGATCGAGTACCCCCAATAGCGTCGCCAGCCCGAACAGTGGCTGCATCGCGATTATGCCAGCCAGACCCGAGAGACTCGCAATCGCGATCTCTCGAATCCCAATCTGGCCTGAATCCCGTGAAATCTCCTTTGAGGTGCGCGTCTCGGATTCGCTGCTCATACACACAGACCATGCTGACGATAGGCAAAAGCGTAATTCAGGTGAGACGTTCGGTTCCAACAGGAGTTACCGATCGGCCCAATCGAGCAGGCGCTGGTAGAACGGCTCGGCCGCAAGCGCATCACGGTCGCCGACCAACACGAGAGCTTTTTTCGCCCGTGTCAACGCGACGTTGATCCGGCGGTAGTCGTCGAACAGCGGCCCTTCCAGCCGGCCAGTGGCGACGAACGAGAGAATAATAATCTCCTTGCTCGATCCCTGAAACCGATCAACGGTGTCAACGGTCACATCGACTCGACGGCTGATTTCGGCGACTTGGGCCCGAAACGGGGCGATAACACCGATCGCATCGGGATCGACGCCGGCGGCCAAATAGGCCTCGACGATCTCTGTGACGCGCTCGGCTTCAGTCGGATTCGTGTTGCCAACGCGGCTGCCAGCCGGATCGATGAACGTCACCGCATCCCGCAACTCCGCCGGCAACGACGCGGTTTCGACGAGATCTGAGAGCGACTGGGCGGCGACCTCGCCGGTTGCAGGCCGGAGCGCGCCATCGTAGAATTCAGCCGATGAAAAGGCTTGAATCCGCTGGCACATCCGGTACTGCCGGGTGAGCATAACGCTCGCCTCGGGGTAGCGATCGATCAATCGCTCGAAAAGTGATGTCGAGAGAGTGGGTTCGATTGACTCACCACTGGAGGAGTCCTCATCACTTGATTCGGCTTGGACGACCGGCGGTAGCTGTTCGTGGTCGCCAACGAGGACGAACCGGTCGGCCAGATTAAGCGCAGCCATCGCACTCGGCTCGGTGAGTTGTGAGGCCTCATCGACGAGCGCGACATCGAACGCCTGCTCGCGCATGATTCGCGAACCGCAGCTAGCGGTTGTCGCTGCCACGACCGGGGCATTTCGCAATGCGCCGGCTAGTTCGCGTGGGTCGCCTCGTTCTTCCAGCCGAACGTCGAGCATATCCTCTCGAATCCCCGTTTTCGTCCCGACGCGCTGAATATCTTCGAAGCCCTGGTCTCGGAGGGCTTCGAGGGCGTTATCGACCGCACGGTTCGTAAAGGCCGTCAGCAGCACGCGGTCGCCGCGGTCGACAAGCGCCCGAATGAGACGGGCAATTGTGTAGGTCTTGCCAGTGCCGGGCGGGCCGTGAATCAATGCACAGTCTTCGGCGTTGACGCCGAGGGTGACCGCCTCGTTCTGGCCGGCGTTGTTGTCGATAAACGTCGCTTCGGTGTCGCCAAAGGCTGGTTCGCGCCGGCCGAAGAGAATGTCTTTGCGGTCATCACTACTTTTGAGCACGGTATCGTGGAGTGCGGTCAGCATGCGGTCGACCGAGATTTCCGATGGGTAAACATCGAGCCGCCGGAGTTCAACGGGTTCGTCGGTAGTGATGACGACCTCCTCGTCCAGTTGGGTGATTCGACAGAGTTCGGCGTGCCCCGCGACCGGGTCGCCATCGCTGGCGAGTGCCACGTCGCCCTCTCGGAGCTTCGAGACTGCTTCGGGGGGTTTGCGGGCTCGCAGCTCCCAGCGATTGCCATCGATTTCGGTTTTCCCGCAGGGTTTGAGATCGATTAGCGCCCGGTCGTCGTCAGCTCGTTCCTGTGGCTCCTGTTCCCAGAGTTTCCGGTATTCGGCGTGGACCGCGCGGCGTTCGGCTTCGATTGCATGGTAGAACCGCTCGAAATACTCGCGTTCGTCCGCAGGAATCGGTCGGCCGATGGCACCGGCTTTCGATTCTTGGCCGAGTCGTCCCGAGACGACCATACACGTGTCCTGCTCGAAGCAGTACTCACATTTTGCGTCGGCTTCGTAGCCCGTTGGCACCTCGTGGCGGGCTTCGAGTGCCGCCAGTTCGTTCCGGCTGCGAACGACGAAATCGAGTAACCCCTTGCCGACCGAGAACTCCTTTGCTGGCGAGAGGTCACCCGACTCCTCGCTGCGTTCGAGCGTCGTGTTTTTCGTATAGAGCAAGGTTCCCGTGTCGGCGTTGACACCGCGTTCTTCGAGCATGAGCGCGTAGCAGGCCGCCTGAATCTTGTCCTGAAACCGTGGCTCTCGGGTGGTGTTTTTGCCTGTTTTGAGTTCGACCGGCATGCCTCTGCGGAGGGCATCAGCACGGCCTTTGAGACCGAAGGTCGGACTAATGAGTGTATATTCCGAGCGCCAGGCATCCTCGTCGGTGAGCGTTCCCTGCTGGAGCCAGCCCTCGATGGCGGCGGCGTTCTGTCTGACCTCGCCGCGGACCTCTTCGACCTCCCGGCCCAACACGCCGAGTTCGAGGCCGGCTTCTTCAACTCGGTCGTCAATCGCGTCATCGAGATCACGGCCACGAAGGAGGTCGCCGAAGACTTCGTGAACAATGGTCCCTTTGATGACTGGGTAATTAAGCGGAATCGCCGACAGTTTGTTAAGATAATACATCCGGGGACACTGCACCCACGAGCGGATAGCGGTCACATCGACCAGAAAGCCCGGTTCGAGCACGACGTAGGAGGATTTTGCTGTCGTGTAGGTCGTCGTCCCCTGGTACTCGTTTGTTTTTGGATCGGTGATGACGAGATCCATTCCCGTCTCGGCGTGTTCGGCGGTGTCGGCCCATTTGCCCCAGAGCGTCACGTCGACCGCGGCGTCGCCGTCGGTGTCGGTTCCGTCTGTTGGTCGGACGCGGAGTTCGGCGAGCCGTCGCTCACCGTATTTCGTCTCGGTCGTCGTCGGCTCGGCTACCGCAACGATCTCGCCACTGAGGCTCGCTGTCACTACTCGCATTCAGCAGGGCGGGCTGAAAAACCCTATCGGTGCGAGCACATAGTCAACGCAGTCGAACTCGGTGGATGGAAGTACCCGGCGTGCGGACAGGGACTTATGTCGGAGTCGAACACGTATGCGAAGTACGGCAAACAGTTTCTCAAAGGCTTTGTGGTGTTTCTTATCGCCGTCGCGATTGCGGCCTCTTACGCCCTGATTGCCGCTGAGGGACTCACACTGAACGTTCTCGGTGACGTGTTGGTCACCCTTTACATCGCTGGGCTCGTCTTTTATGGCGTGTTCTGGGATGCGATGGATACGCGCCCATTCCGGATTGCCCTCTATTTCGGCGTCCTGCTCTGGGGTGCCGAACGGTTTGTGCTGTCGGGCGATGAGTCGCTTATCACCTACGCGCTGATTCTCGGCGGAATGGGCATGCTCGTCCGCGAACTGTATTTCAAAGATTGACCGAAATCAGGCTTTGTCCGGAGGAATTGATCAATAAAGTCGCTCGGCCAGCGGACGGATCGTCCCTTAGACCGGGGTTGGAACCCAGCCGGCCGTCGGGAAGACACCACCCATCGCAAGCACGGCGATGAGGAACGTCGTCGCCACGATGCTCGTCGCCGGTGGATCCCAGTGGGTATCGCCGTGGGCGTAGAAGATCCGTTCGGAAAGCTCACCGAGCAGCGCTCCGAGAACCCCGAAGACAGCTCCGAGGAGGATGGCCTCAAGCAAGAGCAGTTCAGCTTGGACGACCGATGGGGCGGCCTCGGCGAGTCCTATTCCGAGATACGCCATCGGTGCGGTTGCGGCCGGCAGCGTAATATGGTGTGTCACCGGTAGTTTGAGCTGAAAATTCCCGAAGTCGTTTTCGATACCGAGATTCAGGAAAATCAGGCTCGCCGCACTGATTCCGAAGGCGAGAAACGGGCTTCCAGTGGCCCAGAAGGAAAACCCGCCGAGAATCCCGAACGCCAGTCCGTTGAGTCCGACACTGCCCAGGTTCGAAACCACGGGAGCCAGGGCTCGACCAGCAGTCGATCTACCGGCTGGCCGGCGGTTCCATCGGTTTCGTCCGTTTCTTCGCGGTCAAATGCCGACAGATCGAGAATCCCGTCGGTCTCTATTCGTCCGACTGCGTCGTATCCGAGTAGAACCCGGTGAGCCAACGCCGAGACGACGACGCCGAACGCAATCGGGTCCCACGGCGCAGAAACGAAGTCTGAGACAAAAAACACGAGATAGCCGAGCATCCCGAAGAGGCCACCGACGATCAGGACGTCGTTGTGTTTGCCACCGAAGGCGATGAGGATGTTTTTTGCGTCGTGGTAGCCCCAGCCGCTGCCGAAATCCGGGCCCATGTAGCCCTGTTTTGCGGCATACGCGCTGGCGGCAGCGCCACCGGCAAAGGCGATGTGCGGGCCGAAAAACGCACCGAAGGCGATTTGGGCGGTAATACCCATTGCCCCGAGATCCGCACCCTCTTCGAGCGAGACGACTCCCGCAATCCTCGCTGCTTCACCGGCGATTACCATGACCCCGGTAAAAACGAACGCCGGCAGTGCACCGATGGCCGCACCGAGGACGCCACCGGCGAACGCGGCAATAAGCATCGCGCCGACCAGCAGTGGCTCAACCATCGCTTTTCACCCGCTTTTGAATACCGCTGCATCGAGAATAGTCGTCATCCAATGCGACGCGCGGTCGAATCAATCTGTAGTTGTGTGTCGTGATCATTGTCGGCTCCGTGATGACTGCCGACGGGGGACGATCGAACCCCGTGGTGTCTGTGTGTGACAGCCACTCAGGAACTGTCCACGTGGTCACTGAAAAACCGTATTGAGGGACATGTTGTACGTTGTACGTGTGAGATGGTGGCCAGGTACGCTTTGTTACAGAATACAAGGAGAAAGCCCACGACTTCAGTCGTGTGGAGGATGTCAAGTTGAGACCGGCTCAATCAGTGTCGGCTCGTCGTTCGCCGGGCTATTGACGCGGTCCGAAACCGGATAATACGCGAGGTCGTCGTCGGGATACGGATCGAGAAGTGCTGCGGCCTCCTCGGTATCGCCGTGGAGCCACGTTTCTTCCTCGTCGGGCGCAAGGACGACCGCCATCCGGTGGTGGAGCGTCGAAATCAGCTCGTTCGGCTCTGTCGTGAGTACGGTAAAACTCTCGAGCGTTGTCGGTTCGCCCGCAGAGCCCTCAGCACCGAACGCCCCGAGCCCGAGCTGTTGTGTCGGCGCTTCCCATCGCTCCCAGAGGCCGGCCATCGCAAAGGGTCGGTCGTCCTCGAAGGCAACCCGATAGGGCCGTTTCCCCTCGCCGAGATCTGTCCACTCATAAAAGCCGTCAGCCGGAACGAGACACCGCCGGGACTCGTAGGCCTCGGCGAAACTCCGTTTCTGGTCGACGGTTTCCGACCGGGCGTTGATGAGCCCCTGTTTTTCATCGGCCCATGAGGGTGTCAGTCCCCAAGTAAACCGTTGCATACGGTTGGGCTCGTCTCCCGTGATGACCGGGAGTGGCTGTCCCGGCGAGCAGTTGTACCGCGGTTCGAGCGGCTCGTCAGGCTCGGCTCCGAACCGATCGATCAGTGTCTTTTCCGGCGTAAAGAGGGTGTAACGGCCGCACATACCCCTCCAACGACCTCGTCTGTCTTAGGAGCCTCGCCTTGGTCGGCCGTCGTCACCGGGACTCCGCTCATGCCCAGCGTCGGTCTCCGCGTTGAGACGCGTCTCTCGGCGTGGAGTCCGACGCCGAGACGTGAACTTTACGTCGCCACGTCGCACTCTCTCGGCTGTGCGAATCGAGAACAGCTTTATTCCTGTCAGCGGCGTCGGCGAGACGACCGAGCGAAAGCTGTGGGCGTCGGGTGCGACCGACTGGGATTGCTTCGATCCATCACTCGTCGGCCCCGCGACCGCCGACAACATTGAGTCGTTTATCGACACTGCGCGTCGCCGTCTTGCCAACGAGGAGACGGCCTTTTTTGACCGTGTCTTCCCGAGCAGCGAACGGTGGCGGCTCTACGAGAATTTCCGCGAGAACGCCTGCTTTTTCGATATCGAAACAACCGGACTCGATGCCAGCCGGTCGGTTGTCACGACCGTCAGCTACCACCAAGCCGGCGAGACGACGACGCTCGTCCGCGGCGACGACCTGACGGCCGACGCCGTCCAAACAATGGCTGACGAGGCCAGCCTGCTTGTCAGTTTCAACGGCATCCGATTCGATCAGCCGTTTTTGGAAGATGCCTTTGACGTCAATGTCGAGGTGCCGCATCTCGACCTCATGTATCCGTGTAAAACCGTTGGCCTCTCGGGTGGGCTCAAGTGGATCGAACGCGACATCGGGCTCGAACGCGACCGCCCCGACATCTCGGGCCGTGACGCCGTCCGGCTGTGGCACCAACATGAAGCCGGTGTCGACGGCGCACTTGAGACGCTGATTTCGTACAACCGTGAGGATGCGGTCAACCTCCAAACGCTCGCCGACCAGGTGACAGAACAGCTTCACGAAACTGTCTTCGAGCAGGCTTGTCAGCGGACAGTCGAATAAAAACGGTCCGGTGGGGCTGGACGACACCAGTCAGACTACCGATCGCATTATGACGAATCAGGGTGCGGCTGTGGGTCGGCTTGCGTCGATGAGTCGGCTGATTGAGCAGCTTGCGTTGGCGACTCGGCTGGTGAATCCAGATCAGTATCGTCGTTACTGGGTGGGTCGTCACCGGCTGGTTCCGACGCCGTAGACGGGGATGCAGCCGTTTTTTGAACGAGTTTCATATCGCCGCGTGCCCGAAGTATACCATCGACATCAGCTCCTTCGTGGACGATGAGATCGCCGCAGGAGATGTCTCCGCGAATGTGCGAACCCGAAGCAAGCGTCACCGTTCCGCCACGGGTTGTTACGTCGCCAATGATGACCGTTCCAGCACCGACCGAGATATCTTCGCGGGCACGCAGGCTGCCGAACACCGTGGTATTCTCGCCGACGGTGATCGATTCGGCACGAATATTTCCGTGGAGCCGACAGCTGTCGCCGATAGTCGCCGGCGTCGAGACGCGCCAGGCGTCGTCGGATATCTCGGCTCCACGAGGGATGACGAGCGGGGAGCGCTCTTCGATCCCATCGCCAGCGAGAGCACTCGCGAACTCACCGGCCTTGTCGGCATCACCAAGCCGGAGGAACTGCGAGAGGACGATAAAATAAAAAACAAGCGCTGGAACCGGGTTGCGGGTGACGATCCAGCCGTTGGCATCGAAGCCGTCTTCGATCGTGACATCGTCACCGATGTCGAGGTCACCCGAAACCAGTAGTTTGCCCCCGATCTGAGTTCGTTCGCCAATGTAGGCGTCCTCGCCAGTAAGCACACTGTCGTCGACCTCACACCAGATATCGAGCCGACAGTCACCGTCGGCTTCGATCTGTCTGCCGAAGTGGACGCGCTCGCCCGCAGCAATGGTTCTGCCCCGCACGCCGAAGTCGATCTGGCTGTTGCTGCCGATAAGGACGTCGCCGTCGGTCACAACGTCGTGTTCCTCGACGGTCGTTCCGTCAGGGATGGTAAGCGTATCGAGCGGATCGTGCGGGGCTGACACAGGCCGATTCAGTACGCCGTGACTATTAAAGCGTCCGTAAGACGGCTGGCTGACACAATGGCTCAGTCTCGATATGTCAGCACACAATAATTCATCCAGGCCACCTCGTGTTGTTTTTCCCACTCGGGACGAAAGAGCTAGCAATGACCGTTCTTTCATTCGATAAAACCGGTGTCGATGTCGTCTACGAGGGTACCGAGTTCCGCCTCGAAAAGGAACTCATCGAGAATGCAACTGAAAAATCTTATGTCGACGTGACCAACCACGAAGTGCTCCGGATCGTCGAAACAGACCCCCAGTTGGACGGCGAAGCAACCCAGATCGCCGATATTCTTCGGAATAAGTAGCGGCGTTTCGTCGTGGAGTGGCTCGCAGAGACAGCCGACGACCGAAAGGCAGTTTTCACCCAGCCGACAAGCGAGTGTATGCTCTCGATTGCGCTCGCCGGCAAACCCAATGCGGGCAAATCAACGTTCTACACCGCAGCGACGCTCGCGGATGTCGATGTCGCCAACTATCCCTTTACGACGATCGACGCCAATCGCGGCGTTGCCTCGGTCCGAACCGAGTGCCCCTGTCTCGATCTAGAGGAGCGCTGTGGCAACGATCGGTGTCACGACGGAACGCGCTACGTTCCCATCGAACTCATCGACGTGGCTGGCCTCGTCCCTGGCGCACACGAGGGTCGTGGGCTCGGTAACCAGTTTCTTGACGAGCTCACGAATGCCGATGCGATTATCAACGTTCTGGATGCCTCCGGCAGCACCAACGCCGAAGGCGAACCGGTCGAACCGGGGAGTCATGACCCCGTCGAGGACGTCGAATTCATCGAGGCCGAAATGGACGCCTGGCTTACCGGCATTATCGAGCGCAACTGGGAATCAGTTGAACGCAAATCCCGATCACCCGATTTCGATATCGACGAGACGCTTTCGGAGCTCCTTACAGGCTTTGGGGCAACCACTGCTGACGTGGCCGCCAGCCTACGTGGGCTTTCGTATCCCGAAGACCCAATGCAGTGGACCGATGAAGACCGCGAGGCGCTTGCCGAAGACGTTCGTGCCAGAACGAAACCGATTATTCTGGTCGCCAACAAGGCCGATATCGCTTCCGAGGAGAATCTCAAGCGACTGGCTGCGGCGGCCGACATCGTCATTCCGGCGACCGCTGACGGCGAACTCGCCCTTCGACGGGCGGTCGAAGCCGGTGTTGTTGACTACAGCCCCGGCGATACCGACTTCGAGATCACTGGCGACCTGAGCAGCGCCCAACAGGCCGGCCTTGAACAGATTCGAGACGTGATGGTCGCCAATGGCGGCACCGGGGTTCAGGCCGCACTCAATGCCGCGGTCTATGACCTTCTCGATCACCGCACGGCGTTTCCGGTGCAAAACGAAACCAAGTGGACAGATGCACAGGGCAACGTCCTCCCCGATGCCTTCTTGCTTCCGGCGGGGTCAACACCGACTGATCTCGCTGCAGCTGTCCACACAGACATTGCTGAGGGCTATCTCCATGCAGTCAACGGCAAGACGAAACGCCGGATATCCGACAGCTACGAACTCGAAGAAGGCGACGTGATCAAAATCGTGAGTACGAACTGAGACAATTAGAACTGTAGTTCGTTACTCGTTTTCGAGCGCGTCGTAGATATCCCGATTTGCGTCCCGGTCAGCTGCTGCTGCTCGCCGGACGAGTTCACCTCGGATATCCTCCATCACTTCATCGAGTGGAGTATCGGACCCTGAACTTTCCTTGGTCGCCATAGTTGTCGTATCGTCTCGACTGCGGTTAATCGTTCGGGTCAGACGAATCGCCAGTCAGTTCGTCCAGCCCATACCTGATGAGGTCATCACGCCACTGTTCGATCTCACCTGCGAGGTCGATTTCTTCGGTGTGTGAACGCAGGTATTCGATTGATTCCGCTTCGTCGACAGTCGTTTGATCGGTGCCGAACTGCTTGAGCATCGTTCTGATTTCGTCGTCGTACATGAACCGATATCCGTTCAGGAAGTAGAAGACGACTGTCGTGTTGAGCGCGGTGCGTTTGTTTGCATCGACGAACGGATGATTTGCCACCAGCAGTCCGAGGAGGTGAAACGCTTTCTCGTGAATCGTCTCGGGTACCATCCCGAAACTCCCACTCTCGATGTAGTTCAGGCAAAACTCAATATCGCCACGATTCTGGACGCCAGCGTGCGTGTCAGAGTATTCTGAGACGATGTCGTCATGGATGGCGAGAACGTCACCCGCTGACAGATACCAGAATGAGTCTGCCATTCGTTCGTTCACTCAGACTGCACCCGAGGTAATCCTTGCCATTGCAGCTCATGGAGTCCGGCTGTAGGTATTCGTCGTGTACGTTGTGTGTACTCAGAAGTACTGATCAAAATCGTGAGCACGGCGTCCTAAGCAGTGCCACCTCGCGTAGGTGCGTGGCTTAGGCGTAGTCTTCGTGAATCCGATCCATCCGGGCGGCCATCACGAAATCAGCTTTGTGGAGGCCGTCGATTTTGTGTGTCCACATCTCGATGACGACTTCGCCCCACGAGAGCTGAAAGTCGGGGTGATGCCACTCCTCTTCGGCGAGTTCACCGACCTCATAGGTGAATTCGAGTGCATCACGGAAGTCCTCGAACTCATAGGTCCCTTCGAGATGGTGGCCGTCGATGACGTCCCAGACGTCGGTGTCGATTTCATCGAGATACTCGGCATACTCGTCTTCGGAAAGCGGTTCGTCCTCGGAGGTGCAGGCTTCACACGGCTCGTCGGCTAATTCGGATGCCATGTATCGACTAATGGACGCCACGGGCTTGTATCTTCAGCCTGTCAGCTGACGGTTGGCGTCTCAGTTGCTGGTGGCCCCTCTCGGCTGGTGATAGTCGACAGCAGTTTCTCAATCGTATACAGTCATCCCAGCGTGGCCGTCAGCCCAACCTACAAGACGGCACAGCCCCTACCACTCATATGCGACGTGACCTGCCGAATCCGCCCGAGTCCGGCCTCCTCAACGCTCTTCGGTTCGGCGACGACACCTTTCGATTTATTGAGACGATGCAGGCACGGTTCGAGGATGCGGTTGCGGTACCGATCCCCGGCCGCGCTCCACTCGTCGTTGTCACCAATCCCGAACTCGTCCATGATGCGCTTTCGCGTCCGGCTGAGTTCGGCCGTGTGCCAGCAACGGGGCCTGCGGCACTGATTGCGACACAGGGGCTCGTCCAAAGCGACGGTGAGCTCTGGCAACAACAGCGGTCGATCATGGGGCCGGCGTTCATGGGTCCGCAGGTCCGGGCCTATGCGAACACGGTGGGCCGGCGCGTCGAGACGCTCATCGAGGAGTGGAAGGCTGATCTCGATGCATCAAGCGAGGCGACACTTGCTCGCAACCTCCACGGTGAGATGACTGCACTCACAGTCCGGGTTGCCTCCGAGATTCTCCTGGGTGAGGATATCGGCCGCGAGCGTGCCGAGCAGTTCCACAGCTGGATGCAGGTCGCCGGCGACGAATTCGAGTTCGGCCTCGATGCGGTCAGTCCCGAATGGGTTCCAACCCGAACCGATCCTGAGTTCCGCAAGGCAGCCGACGGGATTCTCGGGCTCGCCGAAGAGCTCATCGAGCGTCGCCGGGCCGACCTCGCGGCACAATCTACGTCCGACGATGACGACGACCAGCCCAAGGACATGCTGACAATGCTCCTGTTGGCCGAAGACGGCCCGGATGTCGAGTACCCACCGAACCAGATTCGCGATGAGGTGGCGACGTTCCTTATTGCCGGCCACGAGACAACCGCCCTCTCGCTGACCTACACCCAGTGTCTGCTGTCGTGGCACCCTGACGTCCGCGAACGAGTTCGCACGGAAGCCGAGGCGGTTATCGGCGACGAAACTCCACAGTACAAGCACGTCTCAGAGCTTGAGTACACCGGCCGTGTGTTCCAGGAGGCGCTCCGACTCTATCCCGCCGCCTGGGCCGTCTTCCGGCAGTCGACCGCTGAAGTTCGACTCGGTGACTATCGGGTTCCGAAGGGTGCAGCAGTAGTCATGCCGCAGTGGTCGATCCATCGCGACGGACGATATTTCGACCAGCCTGAAACCTTTGATCCTGACCGCTGGATCGGCCGATCACCACAGTCGGTCGATGCGTATTATCCGTTTAGCAGTGGTCCTCACGCCTGTATTGGCCGGCAGTTTTCGATTACTGGTGCCCGACTCGCCCTGGCATCGATTGTCCAACACTTTGCTGTCGATGTCCCGGCCGACGCGCTCGACGATCTACGGGCGACACCGACGCTCCGACCCGGAGGACCGATACAGGCAACGATCCGGTAGCCCAAGGACATCTCGGCCAGAGACACCAGTCACATTGTTTATCGCTGTTCAGCTAATTGTTTGCTCACAGCAAGCGGCAAACCAATGAAACATGCTCCGCAATCAAAGGACGTATACAGAACATCCGTCATAGTGTAAGCAGACAAACACTCTCAATGCTGTACCGTCCGCCGATAAAACAACAAATGTCATGAGACGTTCCAATACAAACTAATGTTCGAAACACTTCTCGCACTCACCCCGTTGCTTATTGTTGCAGTACTGCTCGTTGGGCTGTTGTGGTCTGCGACACGCGTGATGCCCGTTGCGTGGGCCGCGGCCGCCATCATTGCCTTTGTCGTCTGGGAGATGCCGCTTACGTTCGTCGGTGCAGCCAGCCTTACCGGCGTGATGGCCGCCATCGAAATCCTCTGGATCGTTTTCGGCGCGCTCGTCCTGTTGTATACGCTGATGGCCTCGGGTGCGGTCGACCGGATCAACGCTGGTTTCGCAAAAATCAGTGATGATCGTCGGGTGCAGATTATCCTCTTGGGCTTTTTTCTGGCGACGTTCATGGAAGGGGTTGCCGGCTTCGGAACCCCTGCAGCAGTCGTCGCACCGCTGTTGCTCGCACTTGGCTTTCCCGCACTGGCGGCCGTCATCGCCGCCCTGATCGGTCACGCGATTGCGACCGTCTTTGGGGCGGTCGGGACGCCGATTATTGTCGGCTACCAACAGCCACTGTCGGCCGTTGAAGGCCAGATCGCTGACGGAACCGGGCTCAGCGTTGCAGCCTATTCGGCAGAGGCGGCCGTCTATGCGGCGCTTTTCAATGGCATTTTGGGAATAGCAATGCCGCTTGTGGCCGTCGCCATGGTCGTCTATTTCTTTGGTGAAGAACGGACGCTCGCGCCTGTATGGGGCGTTGCACCCTTGGCGATCGTCTCCGGAGTTGCCTTTGCAATTCCGTTTGTGGCGTCAGCCTATCTTATCGGGCCTGAGCTTCCGTCGCTGTTTGCCGCCATGATCGGTGGTGCGGTTGTCGTTGGGCTGCTTAAAGCCGGCTACCTCGAACCCGAAGACCACTGGGACTTTCCGGATCGAGACAGCTGGCCCGACCACTGGGTCGGCTCGATCGAACCCGGTGGTGAGGAGGCGAAATCCGAGGCCGCCACTGCGTCGACACCGTCGATGGGACTGCTGCGTGCGTGGTCCCCATATCTGATCCTCGCGGCCCTGTTGATTGTTACACGAATTATCGATCCGGTCGCAGCGTTCCTCCAGCAGGGGCCAATCTTGGCGATTAGCTGGGATGTCTTTGGAACCGGGCTCGAAGGTGCAATCAGATGGGCCTACGTTCCTGGGACGTGGCTCTTAATCAGCGCGCTAATCGCCGTTCCGTTGTTCGGGATGAACCGCGGAGATGTCGCCGGTGCCTGGAAAGAAGCCGCCAGCAAGATCGTCTCTCCAGCTATCGTGCTCTTTTTCGTGATTGCGATGGTCGAGATCATGCTTAGCACCGATGCGCACGGCACCGGCCCGGTCGACGGCAGTATGATCGTCGTGCTTGCCGATGGAACCGCTTCAACGTTCGGTGCAGCCTACCCGATGATCGCGCCAACTGTCGGCATGATCGGCTCCTTTGTCGCAGGGTCAATTACGGTAAGTAATATCACGTTTGCGGCCTTCCAGTTTGAAGTCGGTGTTGCGCTCGGTATGCCGACAACGATTCTCGTTGCCTCTCAATCGATCGGGGCCGCTATTGGGAATGTCGTTGCAATTCACAACGTCATTGCCGCGTTAGCAACCGTTGGCATGGTCGGTGCCACTGGTCGCGTGATTCGGCTCAATTTGATCCCGCTCATCTACTATCTTGTCGGCGGTGGTATCCTGACGACGCTTGCAGTCTATGTGGTATTCCCCGGGCTGTATTGATCAGTCTGCAACGTTTGATCCTACCTGCTGGGCCTCGATTGCTCGTCCCAATCTTTCAGAGCTTCCTTGGGGACTGCCGTTAGAACACGTTGGGGAACAGTAGATAGGTAAATACGAATGAAACCACTCCCGCACAGATGACATAATAGAGGAGTGGAATCAACGTAAGCCTGATGACACGGCCCTCTTCACCAACAAGTCCGACAGTGGCAAGCGCAGCCACCACATTATGAATTGCAACAAGGTTCCCGATTGCGCCGCCAACTGCCTGTGCACCAACGGTTAGTTCCCGAGAGAGACCGAGGGTATCAGCGACAAAGAACTGCAGTGGTCCAAACGTGATGTTGCTCACCGTATTAGATCCAACAAGTGCTGCACCAAGAGCTCCAATAAGTGGTGCAACCAAGGGATAGGCCGGACCAAGGACATCTGCGATCATCACCGCCAAGACAACAATCATACTTTCCAACCCAGCGGTGTGTGAGCCGGATTGTAACATCACCTGAACCATCGCAAGGACGAACGACAGTGCGACAAGCGGAATAACCAGTTTCGTTGCTGCTTCTTTCCAGATCACCGAAACAGCAGTTGTTGGAAGTTTGTATAGTGGGATCGCAAGTACTGCAGCTGCGAGGAGCCACATTCCGGGAACATACAAGAGATTAATGCTATTGCCGATCGTTGTTCTTGCAATCTGTGTCCACTCAAACAATAACACGCCGATTGTTAGCTCGCCAACCACTGTTGATGCAGACACCAACTGTAAGGATACGGGTGCCCCAAGCAACGCAACCGTCTCTCCTTGGAGCAACGATGACAGTGGATCAACGCTTCTGGTGAGAAGCAAACACCCAATGAGGAAAATGTACGGGAACCACGCTTTGAGCAACGACATTTCTCGGTCTTCGTTGAGGACGGACTCGACATCTGTTGGCTGGATTGATCCGAGCCAGTGTGTTGGCCACTCTTTTTGTGGTGGAAAGTCCCACTCCGTCGACGGCTCGAAGTAGCCCGCCCGAAGGGCGATGATGACAACTGCAGCACCAACCATTGGCGCAACCAAGGAAGGGAGTTCAGCACTTACCTGTGCAGTCATCCAGTATGGAATGACAAACGAAACGCCTGCAAACAAGCAAAGCGGTACTACCTCAATAATTGGCTCGAGGCTTCGAGATCCCGGCAGTGTGAAGAAATAGACCACAATCCCAACCGCAAATAACGGCATGGCAAATCCAATCAAAAGGTGGTATGTCGCTGCCCATGCGGCGACATTGATTGCAAACTCCGCTGCAGTCTGATCATTGCTGGCAAGAACTTGTGAAATATATCCGACGCTCTCTAGTGGCTCACGAATGCCGATGATGATTGGCGTCCCAACAGCGCCATACGTCACGGCAATGGCATGCCCAATGAGTGCGGCTACAACCGCAGCCAGTGCAGGAAATCCAAGGCCCAAAAGGAGTGGTGCGACCACCGCAGCGGGCGTTCCAAAGCCCGCAGCTCCCTCGATAAACGCAGACAAAAAGAACGCAACAAGGACAATCTGGACTCGTCGATCGTCACTGACCTTTGTAAAACTTCGATTCAGTGTACTGAACGCCCCTGCACGGAGCATTGTATACAACAACACGAGTGCACCAAACACAATGAACAGAATCTGAACCGCAGTGAGAACACCGCTAATACTTGCAGCGACAATCCACGATGTCGGCATCCCCCATACAACTGCAGCAATTACAACTGTAGACAGCCATGCAACAGGCATTGTCCGGGTTGCTGGCCATAACAATCCGATTAACAAAAACCCGACAATAAATAGCGGCAATGCAGCAAAAAAGAGCGTCACAGTACTCGTCATTATCCACCTTTCTGACGAATCACACGTGGATTGTATCTGTGCAAAAAGTACCACCTGAGAATACAGTCCATTATCATTATACACTGTGTAAAATAAAGGTAAATAGCTATCGGAGGTGTATACATCTCGTGTAGTATCGGTGTTGTAACTAAGTGAACAGTTTGTCCGAAAACCACTTTCCTTGGCTGCCACACTGTTTGTCAGTAACTCTGATAACTGATTTTAGGAGACGAAAATTGTGTTTTGTTGACGCAATCTGCAATGATGGTAAAACGGTCGTTATCGCATCGCGCACCAAGCATTGATATACAGTTGTGTGTAATGGCTTGCCATGAGCAGTGATCGTGAGCGGAACACCAATGGCCAATATACGGCACAGATTCCAGCAGACGCTGCATTGGATGCGTTTGAGAATCGAGACGACCTTGCAAGACCCGTAACTGCAAGTGACGTCATGGAGGTACTGGACTGCTCGCGGCGGACCGCACACAACAAACTGAGTGCCCTTGTCGAAGCAGGCCAGCTGAAAACCCGAAAAGTCGGTGCACGTGGTCGTGTCTGGTGGAAACCGATTGCTGCACCTCAGGTGACATCAGTATCAGCACAGCCACGCGATCCCGTTTTGGATGCAATAGCTGCAGTCTCATTGCCCGGGAGTGGTGAGACCCTTACAAGCCGTCAAAATGCACTCTATGCAGCGTACGAGTATCTCGTTGAACACCCCAGTGCGAAAAAATCAGATTTCTTAGAAACAGTGTATCCGGAACACCCAGCAGCGTTCGAAACGCCAGAAGGGTGGTGGAATGCAATCCAACCCGCGCTCAAAGAACTCCCGGGTGTTGATCCGCCTGAAGAACGCGGACAGATCTGGAAGTTCCTTGGTGGCGATCGATTCACGCCAACACTGGGATAACTTTCAACGAATGTCACCCACTTGCGCTTAGAACAGTGTTGGGAACAGTACGTAGGTAAATACTGTTGCGACAACACCGACCACAATCGCGTAGTAGGCCAGTGGGATCAGGTTGAGCCGAATCACACGACCCTCCTGTCCAACCAATCCAACGGTTGCGAGTGCTGCAACAACGTTGTGGACTGCAACAAGGTTACCAATTGCCCCACCAACGGCTTGGGCACCCACCATGAGCTGTGTTGGGATCCCAAGCTGTGATGCGGCTTCGAACTGGAAGCCACCGAAGGTAATATTCGAAACCGTGTTCGAGCCCGCCATTGCTGCGCCAAGTGCACCGATCAGTGCGGCAATAAATGGGTAGAGCGGTCCAACTGCATTTGCTGTTGCTTGTGCGAGAACGAAAATCATACTCTCGACACCCTCAGCGTGAGCACCCGACTGGAGCATAATCTGGACCATTGCAATCACGAACACGAGTGCAATGAAGGGTGCAACAAGTTTTTCACCTGCTTCAGTCCATGCCGCTTTGACTTCTGTACCGTTCATTTTGTACAGTGGGATTGCGACCAACGAACAGAGAACAAGCCAGAATCCTGGCACGTAGGCCCAATCAATACCACCGGAGAGTGAGGTTCCAAGGATGCCTTCCCATGTGGTTGTGAAGAGGAACTGGTGTGCAGTGATCGTTGTTCCGGCGATTGTCAGTGGTTCACCCTGAAGGAATCCAGGAAGTGGGTCAACGACGCGAGTAATGACCAACAAGACGACGAGCAGGATGTATGGAGCCCATGCTCTGAACAACGAGATATTCGCTGCTTTCGGATTGATTGTGCCACCGTCAGTGGCTGCTTTGTTGCCCGCTCTCTTGCTGGTTACGTCCGTGTCGACTTCGCCTGGCTCAATTGTTCCGACCCAATGTGTTGGCCACTCTTCACGCGGTGGGAAATCCCACTCATTTTGTGGCACAAAGTAGCCTGCCTTGAGCGTTCCAACGACGATTGCCCCACCGAGCATTGAACCGATGAGGGCGGGGAACTCTGCGCTAATTTGTGCTGAAAGCCAGTACGGAACGACAAATGCGATTCCAGAGAACAATGCCAGCGGTGCAACCTCCCATGCTGGTTTGAGACTTCGATCGTTTGGATCACCGAAGAAATAGACAATCATTCCAACCGCAAACAGTGGCATCACAAATCCGACCAGTGCGTGGTAGGTTGCCGCCCATACCGCAACCTCAACAGAGTATGCTTGGACGGTGAATCCCGCGTCGGTGATTGCGGTATTCGTTGATGAGCTGGCTGCAAGCGGGTTCTCGATCCCAATGATAATTGGCGTTCCAACGGCCCCATACGTGACCGCAATAATGTGGCCGATCAGGGCGGCGATCACCGCGGCGAGGGCAGGGAAGCCAAGCGCCAGCAGGAGTGGTGCGACCACGGCGGCCGGCGTTCCGAAGCCTGCTGCGCCCTCGATGAATGCCGAAAGGAAAAAGCCAAGCAGAATCACCTGAACACGTCGATCATCGCTGATGCGTGCGAATCCCTGATTGATTCGGTCGAACGCTCCCGCTTGAGAGAGTGTATACAGCAGTAACAACGCTCCAAAAACAATCCATAAAATCTGTATCGCTGTCATCCCTCCGACAATTGAGGCAGCAATAATCCAGTCGAGTGGCATCTGCCACACAAAGTACCCGACCAACACGGCGGCAACCCATGCGAGCGGCATCGCCCGTGTGGCAGGCCACAAGAACCCAACGAGGAGGACGCCTGCAAGTACCAGCGGTGTGGTTGCAAGCAACAGCTCCAGTGTGCTAACCATGTCGCTTACCCCCTGTTTCGTGTGTTGTTGTTCGATGCAGTCCGATGCCAACTGTCAGTATGTCTGGCATGGATTTGGCATTGTATCGGTTGTATATATAATTATCGTTCAACCGGATGAATTCAAAAAGCTCAAACCGACACAGAAGCCTTGAAAAGCATTATATAGCCATTCTCAGGGTTTATCATGGTTATTTTGTTTGGTGTTTTGTTCGCTTGGGACATACTGATTGAATTTTTGATTGGTTGTCCCACGTTCTCCCATCCCATTTCAGTTGTGCATCCTGGCTACTGATTACGGTTACTGGTGCACACGCCGCCCATTCTTATCCATTCATTCACCATTCTACCGTATCAGCAGCACCAGTTCCTTTGACTGTAAAGGAAGTACACACAAAGATACTGGCCTCTACACTCAACAGTAATGGATCCGTGAACGACAGAAACGACCGGTAACACGCGGTATGTGCGGTATTATCGCGAAAATATTCCTTGCGCGCGTTGCCAGCACGTGACCGACCTACCATTTCCCATCGCTTCTCGGCAGTGTTTATTCCACCTGATACACAGAGAGATAAACAATGTGAACTAACAGAACACCCATATCCCGCCAAAATAATCCTTATCTATGAGCATAAACCAGGAGGGTCATGCACCCGACTTCGAGCAATCGCTTGCTGGGCTAGGCGTTGATGTGACGTATACTACCCCTCCGGAGTTTTCTGAGACACTTCGCTCGATCGTAGAAGGTCAGACAATCGGTGTTCCGCTCCCGTTCGACAGCATCTCACAGCCGGAGTGGGTGGACACCGATGTCACCCCTGCAAAACTGAATGGTGCGACCACAAGTGTTACTCCTGCGTCGTTGGGAATTGCCGACTACGGGAGCGTCGTACTTGATTCAACGGCTGATGGCGCAGAACAGAGTAGCCTCTTTGTTGATCTACACATTCCGGTGCTCTCAACAAACGACATTGTTCGATCAATGTCCGATGCGATCGACCACATTGGCCCCAAACTTCGAGCTGGTGGAAGCTCTATTATCGCGACTGGCCCGAGTGCAACCGCCGATATGGGGGCGCTGGTGAAAGGCGCTCACGGACCAAAAGATGTCCATGTCGTCGTTTTGACTGAGCAGACGGATAGAGAGACAACTGAACAGACGGATGGAGGCACCAATGAGTAGCGCACGCGAGGAGAAAGCAGCCAAGATTAGACACCTCTTGGAGACGGAGGGTACGGCTGTCGAGGAAAACACGCGTGGATTCAACAGCGGTCGGTATGAATCAGTCGACAAACTTTCGGACTACGAAGGGTTGAAAAATCAGGCGCGATCGATTAAAGAAGACGCGATCGAACAGCTTCCTGCACTGATTGATGAGCTCACTCGAACGGTTGAAGCAAACGGTGGGACCGTATACATTGCTGAAGATGCTGCTGATGCAAACCAGCATATCCGATCTCTCACAGCCGATTGCGATGCCGAACGTCTCGTCAAATCGAAATCGATGACGAGCGAAGAGCTGGAAGTAAATGAGGCCCTTGAGAAAGATGGTGTCGACGTCGTTGAGACTGATCTGGGTGAGTGGGTCTTACAGCTTGCTGATGAAGCACCATCGCACATCGTTGCTCCAGCAATCCACAAGTCAC
>SL_4KL_010_BRINEDRAFT_10000176_pt1 | contig 30205 bp, 33 predicted proteins | sample SodLak_010_BRINE_2_FD_10664 | JGI IMG/M metagenome (IMG submission 10664) | reverse complement strand
GGGTTCAGAAGACAACCGCTACGAGGTCTGGGAGACGCTCGGGAAGGTGTTCGACGGCATGGAATACTACGAGGTCGTCGACGCTGAGTTCGAGGTCACCTACCTGTCTGAACGTTCAGGCAATCCGGTCACTCGGACCGTCTACCCCTCCGTCGGTTGGGAGAGGTCGGAGTCGCCGATGCGAGCCATGAAGCTGCTTCGGTGGGAGAGAGATCCACTAAAGATCTACTGGCCTGTCCCCGACAAGCAGACCGACGAGCGCGACCGAATCGGCGACGTTCGATTCGTCAGAGGGGCGACGAAGCCAAACGACAACGCCGGGGAACTGCTCGACTTCGAGGTGGTCCTATGATCGAAGTCATGTGTGTGATCTGCGGCTACGAGACCATGCTCTTCGAGGGCGACTACGACGAAGAGAACGGCGAGCCGTGTCCCGATTGTGGGTCGTCTGAGGTGGCTAAGCTCAATATGCTGTTCGAGAGCCACCCGGTCCCGGTCGTCGATGGGTCGCCCGCCCTTGTCCGACCGGAACCAGCGGGCAAGGAACTCTACGAGGATCTGACGAAGATCTTCGGTATCGCAGCCGAGCATGAGGTGATCGAAGACGATGTCTGAGTTTTTCGAGGACAGCGATAAGATCACCTACCCAGACGCCGATGGGATCGTAGCCGACTACCTCGAAGAGAGGGCAGCCGACAGAGTCCGTGTGACGTCGCGTGACGTGCTTGAGTGGTCAGAGGTCCCAGACACCTCGCACAACCAGCGACGGATACACGACGCTCTCACGCGGCTCTGTGAGCCAACTGAAGCCAACTGGGCTGGACGTACAGTGTTTCGAGTAACCAGCGACACCAGAAAACCATGAACGAAGACCTACGAAAGCGGATCATTGACAGTGTATCGGAAGAGCCAGACCTCATGCCAGAGGAGAAAGAGACCAACGTGCGGTTCGCCAAAGATCAGGATCACCTGACTATCTTTACGGCGGAGTCGGCGATTATGCGTCGACTTCTCGCACACCCCGAGATCGAGATTGATCTCATTCGACAGACAACGTCTGAGGGTCCAGTCACTATCCGAAGTGACGAACTCGAAGAGGAGTTCGACGGTCGACGCCGGACTGTCGGCCTGAAGGTCACCGGTCCGGTCGGACTGTTGTTCATCAAGAGCAAGAGCCGCAAGAGCAGTGGACACGCCGACGTCGTCAGTAACACCGCCAGCGACATCAGCCTGAGCTAATCATGAAGCCCGACAACCTACAAGAACTGACGTTCTACAAGACGCACTACTTCGAGGGCCACCGCGAGAGCCTCGACGACTACTCGAATCTCGGATCGGAGGTTGACGAAGATGTCTGAGGGTTCAGACGAGACTACGGTCGTCGTAGATCTCAACGAGCCGGACGTTATCCGTATGCTGACGCTCGGCCACCCCGACACCGACAACTGGACCGAAGCGGTCCTCGACGCTGCTGACATTGTCGTCAACGGCGTAGGCATTGAGCGGAAGCGACCCAGCGACTTCGCCAGTTCAATGCTCGAAGACCGCCTCGACGAGCAGGTTAGAAAGCTCGACGACGTTTTCGAGCAGGCCGTGATCTTGATTGAGGGGAATGGCTTCGGCGACTTTAGTTCGCTTGAGCACACGGGTTTGAAGCCAGAGTCAGCCCGTGGCAAAGCCGCGTCGATCCACATGAGGTGGGGTATCCCTGTGATCCCGACTGGTGGAACGCCGGGAACCGAGACCGCCCATCGGCTGCTCGTCGACTATGCTATCCGCCTCGGACGCAAGGCCACCGAAGAGCCGAGCAGCGACTACCTACAGGGATCGGTTGTGGGTTCAGACGAACCACTCGGCAAACGGCTATGGGGCTGCTTCGAGGGAGTCGGTCCAACNAGAGCCGAGACACTGTATNAGGCTGTCGGCAGCCCCGCCAGCACCGCCCCAGACGCCAATAGACTCCAGTCTATCGATGGTATCGGCCACAAGACGGCTCAGAGCCTCGTAGAGCAATTCGAGGACCCAGAGGACCGATGGCCCTCGGTTGAGAAAGAAACCGCGTCAGAGGCCGCACACGACGCCTCAAACGATCCTGAGGGTGAGACCAATGCCTGAGACCTCAGACGAGTCTATCGAAGCCCTCGAAGTGCTGTCTATGCCGGACCACGACTTCGACAAAGACGTGATCGGTTGGATCAGAGACGCTAAGAATCGCCTCAGAGACCGTGGCTACGGTGGTGATACAAACAACCGGCCAGAGATCTACGTCGGCGACAGGATCTACTACGACGCTCTCAGCGGGGACTACTTCGACATCCGGGATGAAGTCTCACTCACGGTGTACGGATCGAAGGTCTACCGAACGCCGACGCTACCAGAGTATCGAATCATGGTCGTCGACAGCGAGGCTATGCACGACGTCAAACTGACGACTGGACCGTCAGTCATGCACGGTGAGTTCGACGCCAGTGATCCACCGACACCGACGACTGTCACCGGCCAACTGGTTCAGCACCCAGACGCCATTGAGTTCGTACCCGAAACGGAGGTCGATTACGGTGACGTCTGAGGGTTCAGATGGATGGAACGTATCGTTAGACTCGTCAGCGTTGGCTGAGATTATGAGAGCCGCACAGCGTCGTAGCTTCACCGATCTGAACGATCAGACGGTGTACGGACACTCGCCTGTCGTGAGAGCCTCACAGTCGTCTCCTGAGCTACTTTCGGAGGAGGCCGACGCAGTGGTCGGCTTTACCTCGAAAGTCTACGAGTGCGGCTCCTGTGGCGTCTCACGGCCTACAAGGGTGGCTACCGGTAACAGCTTCGAGGACACATTGACGTTAGACTGCTACGGCCACTGTCAGGGATCTACGACACACAAACGCCGGTTCGTTCAATGGGAACCGGTCCGCCTCAAGTTCGAGTGTGAGATCTGCGGGTTCGATACGCTCATGTTCGAGAGTCCTGAGGGCATGGTCGACGGCGACTTACCCAACTGTCCTGACTGTCCACCGGAGCCTGAGGGTCCAGACGGAATACCGGTGGTCCCTACTGACGACGTGAGCGTCGACGACTTCCCGGGAGCGTTCGACGTCACTGAGTCGGTCGACGAACTGACTGAGGTCTCAGGCGTTACGAGGGAGACCGCATGGTCATTGATTGAGGCCGGTATCTACTCGAAGGCTGACCTCAGACGAAGACCTATGACTGACCTATCTGACCACACTGGCAGGGCGTTGGCCGCCCGGATCAAATCCGATGTCGGCGACCTAAGTGAACCCGAGTTGATACTGACAGAGGTGCGATTGAGAGGTGACCTCAAAGACTAAGGGATCTGGTACATTCACGTTACAGGCGGCATAGCTCTGAAATCAATATGGGGGTTTATATACTACCCCCGAATCGCTCTACCCTCTGTTTTCACGCGCCAGAGACCCGCTACCTACCGAATCCATTTGATTACGAAACAGGTGTAATGGGTCCTACCCCGGTCAAAACGGCATGAGCCGTCTGTGAGAGCCTCTGAGAGCATACAGGTAGACCGCCGATTAACGTGAGCGATATGTGATAATAGCACCGTGAATATCGTCTAATGGTTACTGTCGCTCAACCTTTCACCAACAGGCTGATATAAAAAGGACGTAAAGGGGGTTACAGGGAACGTCATGACTGAACCCTCAGACGGTGGCAACAGTTCGACCGGCCTACCTGCGACGTCAGCACCCACGCCGGGCAACTACAAGTCTACCCGAGCTAAGGAACGGTTCGCCGTCGCCAAATTCTACGGTATGGGATCTGACGGCGAGTGGACCGTGCCTGAAATCGCCGACGAACTCGACGTCACTGAACGGCAGGTGTACCGCTACCTGAACGAATCCCAGATAGCTGAAGAGACCCGTGAGGTCCTCGCAACCACTGAAGCCGAGTGGCGGCTGGATCTGGCTATTCAGCTACGACGTGAGGTCCAACGCCTCGAAGAGATCGAAGGCCAGCTACTCGAAAAGAAAGAGGCCATTCCAGTTGGCTACGAACAGAAGACCGTCGAAGGCACACCGACCGGCGACCGTAACATCAAGCTGCCTGACCACGTCAACAGCTACAAGCTACAGGTCCCGGTCCCTACGGACTTCAAGACGATCACAGACTACGGTCCTGACCTTGAGCGCGTCCAAAAAGAGAAGAGGAACTACCTACAGCAAATAGCCAAACTGCTGGGGCTGAACGCCGCTGACCGTAAGGAGGTCGACCAGACGCTTGCCACGCGCCACGAAGAGGTCAAAATCGTTGAGTACCGCGATACAAGCCGCACAGACGACTACCCAGAGCAAGAGGTGATCGACGTCGACGGTGGGACGGGGCAAGAGCACCTGAGAGACGTCGACGCCTACGACGCCGAGGACAATGAGCAGTGACGCCTCAGACGACGTCAGCGACCGCTGGCATACGTTCGACCGCGTCCTCGACGAGTTGATCAACGACTTCGTCCACACCCCACAGCACGCCGCTGAAGCCGAGCTACGACTCCAGCAACGTGCTCAGGATATGCGGGAGATGTACGAGTCACGAGACCACGGGAGGAACTCATGAACGACCACACACCCACCGACGGCCATAGGAGCATAGCACGCTGGACCCTCAGACAACACAGCACCACTACCACCGACAGGGACACACCCACCATGCAACATAGGAGGCCCAACACCCACCCATACAGCACCGTAGGAGACCGACAGGCCCCCGCCGAGACGTCCATACAGGGGTTGAGGGGTAACCCGCTCGTCGCCGGAGAGACCACCGCCTCGAATACTGACGGGGGGCTGGGGCGGCTGAGAGGCCCGCTGAGAGGCCGCACACGAGGAGGCCCAAAGCCCCTCGTCGACGCAGGGAACCCACTCACGGGCCTATGTCGACGCCTGAGAGGGCTACAACCGCACACCCTACCCTCACGACAGGGACACACCCCCACAGCTACGGTGGGGGCAGGCCCCTACGTACTGGCAGACCCACCGATAAGGTCCTTTATCGGCCATTGTGCCAGTACAAGGCCCCTACCCTCCGTTCGCTGGAGCCTCAGACGTCGACAGGGGACCCGCAGAGAGACCGAAACCCGGAAATCCGGCGGCGATAACCCCGGACACCCTCCAGAGTCCCGTCCTGACCAAAAATTCAAATTCGCCGGGGTCTCCGGGGTGGTCTTCTCGCTGAACCCTCAGACACACCCACCCATATATGGCGGTACAGCGGGGGTGGCAGCATGACCGACGACGACTACGAGCCGGATCACGATCCGTCTGAACCTTCAGACAACTCTACCGACGACGAGGCGAAGCGACACTGGTTCACCAACGATCTGCTCGCGTTCATGCTCACCAGCACCTCGCTCGGCTTCATCGGCCTGACGGGGTATGGCTTGCTGAACCTTCAGACGGTCCCCGCTGAGATCATGTACGTCTGGGTGGCCTCGTGGGGGACCTCCGTAGCGTGGGCGTTCGGATCAGGGGCCGTCGAGACGTGGCGAGGGGGTGACTCGGACCAATGAGAGGCCGCCTACTCCGGTCACTACCCCTCGAACGGAAGAGAAGCCTCGTCAACGCCCTCAGGCCGCTTCTGTTCACCTCGGAGCAGGGCGACGATGGTCACGCCCATCATGTCGTCGACGTCTCGCCAGAGGACCTCAGGAAGCTCCTGAGCCGTAACCACTTCGCCCCGTGGGACGTCTTCTCGTACTACTACAAGCACCCAGAGTTCGGCGGTGAGGTAGTCAACGTCCGCCGCATGGAGTCGCTCGACGACGACGGTATCTGGTGGCAGACCCACGTTCGGATCGCTGAGCACCCTGCTGGGGCTATCGTCTGGCCTCACTACGAGAAAGCGTCCCTCGCTCACCCCCGAGCACACATCGAGCAGAAGGGTATGGAGATCTCGCTGGGCCTTCAGACGATGGAAGAGGAGATCTACCCTCAGAAAGACATCGAGATCCTCAAACGGAGTTGGTCGGATGATGACTAAGGGAGTGCTCGAAGATCGATCCGTCGTTATTGTCGGTATCCTGCTGGCTCTGTACGGCTTCGTTTCGATTGTAACCGGCGGTCCGTTCCTCAGGACCTTACTGGTCACCGTAGTCACCGGACTCGCTATATTCGTCGCCATCGTCATGGTTGTGGTAGATCATGGCTGAGGGTTCAGACGGAACCGTGGGAAAACTAAAGTCCCCTGAAAGGCCACATGACAACAATGTCGGCGTCTGAACCTCCAGCCACGGCGAGAACTACTTCGTTAGGCGGATCGACCGCCTCGAAGTCAGACGACCGATCAGTCCACCGTATTTTCAGACCGACAGAAACGCAGGAGGACTTTATGCACGACACTCACGATCAGATCCTCCTGTCTGGGACGTTCGGAGCCGGTAAATCGCTGATCGGCTGCGAGAAGGGCCACCAACTCAACGTCAAGTTCGCTGGCAACCGTGGCCTGATCGTCCGAAAAGCGTTCGCTGACGTCCGCTCGTCGACGATCAACCAGACTTTGCTCGAAGAGGTGATCCCTGAGAGTCACATTATCGAGCACAACAAAGGCGAGCACGTCATTGAGCACCTGACCGGGACCTACGACCGAAAGGGGAACCCGGTAACCTCCGAGATCCACTACCACGGCCTCGACTCGGGGCGTAAGACCGGCTCTGACGACCTCCCTCGTAAGATCGGATCGATGGAGTTCGGGTGGATCTTCGTCGACGAGGGTACAGAACTCGAACTCGGTGAGTGGAACCAGCTACTCGGTCGTCTCCGGTACAACGGCAAGCGTCAGAACGGTCAGTGGTTTCAGGTCCCCAAACAGCAGATTTTCACTGCTACGAACCCTGACGGCCCGACTCACTGGATGTACGATCTGTTCTACAGAGACCCGCCAGAGGGCGTCAACTCCTACGAAATGACGCTCAAGGACAACCCCGGTGTCGACGAGGCGTATGTGCGGCGTCTCGACAACAATCTCAGCGGGATCTACAAGGAACGGTACTTCGAGGGTAAGTGGGTCGGGGCTGAGGGCCTGATCTTCGACGAGTACGATCCGTCGGTTCACCTGCTCCACCCTGACGACCTACCCGGTGACTGGACCGTCAACCGACAGTCCGAGTTCTCGGCGACGGGCGAGCAGTGCTACTTCGTTGAACCCCCAGCGAACTGGCGCGTCTACCGGACCATTGACTTTGGTTACACGAACCCCTTCGTTTGCCAGTGGTGGGCGAGATCCCCTGACGACACCCTCGTCATGTTCCGCGAGATCTACAAGTCTCAGACCCGCTACGAGGAACACGCGAAGGAAATCCAGCGTCTTACCGGCGATAACTGGCGAGTCGTCAAGTCGTTCGCCGATCACGACGCTGAAGGCCGCGAGACCCTCAACCGCGAAGGTATCAACACCGTCAACGCCGACAAGAACGTCGGAGACGGGATTCAGGCGGTCAAAAAGCGACTCTCGTTCGATGAACGTGGCGAAGTCGACCTCTACCTCATGGAAGGGTCACGGGTTCACAAACCCGACCCTCAGATTCTCATGGAAGAGTCGACAGGAGCACTCAAAACCGTCGACGAGATTAGCGGATACGTCTGGGATAGCGACAGAGACGACGACGAGCCGGTGAAAGAGGAGGATCACGGCATGGACGCCATGCGATACCTCGTCTACTCGCTTGACGGCGGGATCGACATCGGCGAAGACGAACTGGAGCGGTGGAAATCCGTTACAGAGGGATTCTAAACATGGTAAACAACAGTTTAGTCAGTCGAATCGGCGAGACGATCACGAAGTTCGGTGGTGGGTATTCAGCGACCGATATGATCGAGAAGTTGAATACCATGATCGGGCTGAGTCACACCGGCAACTACGGTGGACTCAATAAGCCCGCTCCACCGTATCAGCGACACTTCAGCCCGCTCTGGATCTACCGAATCCGGCGGGATCAGTCGCTTGTGAACAACGCAATCAACAAGAAACGGGATCAGGTGTTCAAACACGGCTTCTCGGACTGGCAGAAGGAGTATGACGCCAAATGCCCCCGCTGTGAGACCGAGTTCAAGGGCTACGACGAGTTCCGACACCAAATGGGCGAGCACGGCGACGAGATCGACGAAGAGGACTTCGATTTCGACTCCGAGCGAACCTGTCCCGAGTGCGAGGAGGTCGTGACGATGTTAGAACCCGAGAAGAGCGTCAGAGAAGACGCTCAGGAGTTCTTTGACCGGGCTAACTCGCAAGGACCGCAGATTGCGAACCTGCTGGAGCCTCACGAGCAGTCCTCGGTCAGCCAGTCGTTACAAGAGGTCTTCGAGGAACTCGCTCAGGACCTCGAATCGTTCGACGACGCATGGTTGATCTTCGACCGGAGCTACTACCTCGACGACGACGGTCATATCGTCGGTTACGAACTCGAAGAGGTGTTCCGTGCTCCGCCTGAACTCATGCGGTACTCAATCGACGAAGAGACCAACGACCCCGGTAACGAATACTGGGTCTGTCCGAAGTGTCGTGCTGAGAAAGACGACTACTACCCAGAAGAGGAGGAGCAGCCCTGTAGGCACTGTGGAGGGGCGACTTACGAGGCGTTCGCCTACGCTATGGAGACGCCTGACGGTAAAGAGGACGAGTTCTTCATCCGGGGCGAGTTCGCTCACGACAGCCTCTACGAGAAAGGGCGATACTACGGTTATCCACCGGTTCTGAGTCTCTGGGAAGAGGCTCGGACCCTTGAGCAAATGGATAAATGGTATCACGACGCCTATGAAGAGCGTCGTGCTCCACGGGGTGCTATTACGGTCAACGCGGCCCGTGACGAGGAGCTTCGGACCATGAACTATCAGCAGATGGAAAAGCTCCGCGAGGACCCCAACTACATCCCGCTGTTCATGAACGATCAGGAGTCGGAGGGCGAACCGATCAAGTTCGTTGAACTGCTCTCTGATCCGGCTGAAATGCAGCACATGGAGATGAGAGAGTGGTTCGAGGAGCGTATTCAGGCGAAGTGGGGCGTTACGTCGATCCTCATGAGCGGTTCGCCTGAGAACTCTGGGCTATCGCAATCGATGGAGGTTGAGGTGTCACAGAAAGCCGCTGAGAACCTCCGTGACGTCTTCCACGACACTTTCCTCCCTGCGNTACTCGCACAACTCGGAACCGAGGGNTGGACCCGTGAGATCGAGCCTGCGGTCGACGAAGACGAGAGCGAGGAGGCTCAGTTGGTCGGACAGCAACTCAACAACGCCCAGAAAGCCCTTCAGATCGGCGCGGAGGTCGAATGGACCGAGGACAACCGAGCCGAGATCAAACAGGGCGAACTTGAAGCCCCCGAAGACGAGATGGGGGGCATGATGGGTGGCGGTATGGGTGGCGGTATGGACATGATGGGTATGGAGGGTGGGATCGACGACGACCGAGGTCCCGATCCCCACAGCCTCGAACCCGGCGAAGGTCACGAAGTCGACGAAGCGGGTGACCGCGCTGAGGGTCCAGACGACCCAGACAGACCGGCAGCCCAGCCGCTCGAACGTATGATGGAACCCGAGGCCAGTAAAGTCGAAAAGATAGCCGCTGCTGGCTTCGGCGTCCCCGAAGAGTCCGAGAGCGAGCGGCTGGCGAAAAATCTCGAAGAGGAACTCGCTGAACAATGAGCATGAGCACAGACAGTCCGGTTTCAGTTGAGCAGTTCGCTCGCGTCTTCGTCAAGGGGCCTCAGGAGCTACCGTCGGACGCTGACAGCTACTACCACCCCGACCGAGGGTACTACTTCAAACTCCACCTCGACCGGGTCTCAGCGACCGAAGCGACTCCGATGATCGAAAAAGCTCACGAACAGTTCGACGTCGAACTCGTCCGGCGAGTGACGCGGGACGGGATGTTCAAAGAGCGAGTCTACGTCGACTCTGCTGATCAAGTCCCTGACGGCTACAAGGTTCACACCGGCAATCAGGGCGGTATCTACTACGAGACTGGCGTTCAGTCGGTCGGCGTCGACGAGGCTGGAGCCGAGTCCCGTAACGTCGCTGTGATCCACTGGGAAGACGTTGAGTTAGGCGACGAGATTGTCTATGAGACGCCTGAAGGCGACGAGAAGTTCGCCGAGATCATCGACATCGAAGAGCAGGATCAGGAGGCTGACGTTGTCCACGTCGACGTCGACGGTGAGGCTCAACGGGCTATGCCGGGGACGTACTCGGTTGAGAACGGCGAAGAGAAGAGTTCCTCTTCGATGGTCCGTCTATCGAAAGAAGGCGAGTGGATCTCCTACGACGGTCCCCGTGGCGGTCAGGGGTGGCAGAACATCCGATCCGGCGAGGTTATCTATCAGGAAGAGCCACCGGGCGAGACCGCTGAAGGTTCAGACGATCCCCACGGCCCGGACTTCGATCCGATGGAACCGCCCGAAGGTGGGTACGCCGACGGGTGGGACGCTCCGCCGGAGTTCGCACAGGAGATCGAAGACGGTCAGTCCGTCGAGTTCTTTCAGGACGGCTCGTACTACTACGGTGAGGTCGTCGACGCCGAAGACGGCGTCTCGGACGGTGCTCACGTCGTCGATGTCGACGGAGGCGACGAACAGACAGTCCGCCACCGTGATCTGACGGCAGCGGAAGCGTCTGACCCTTCAGACAGCAACGCGCCGAACCCCGAGGAGGACATCGAACGGTTTTACGAGGACGATGTCGCTGGGGACTTCATCGATACGGTCAACACGACACCCGGCGAGGGGTTCACGTTCAAACGCAACCTCGAAGTCGACAATCCGTTCGAGCGGGACGTCTGGTTCGTTGGAATCACGAGTGAGAACCTCGAAGCCGGTGAGATGGACAAAGAGGGGATCGTCGACTTCTATAACGAGTGGATGGACATTCTCGAAGACGAACCGTCACTCCACATCGGCGGATACGCCTTCGAGGACGGTGAAAAGGTCTCTATCGACCTTTCTGTCGCTGTTGAAGACCCAGAAGAGGCTCAGCAACTCGGTGAGCAGTTCAATCAGGAGTCAATCGCTAATCTGTACGTTGCAGAGCGCGAGGGCTGGGACGAGGGGCTGATCTTTACCGGTGGCGAAGGCGAATCGCCGGTTGAAGGTTCAGACGACGTCCGAGAGGCGTTGTCGGGGATCGATTCACTCGCAAAACGCCTCATGCTCGGGAAGTCGAAGGTCTTCGATCACGAGAAGGTCTACGACGTCGAGGGTCGGCGGCTCACAGGCTCTCAGATCGCCTACATGGCTATGCACGGCGAGATAGACCCGAGTGCGGTGAATATGACCCCTGTCGAAGAGAAAGGCGACAGCGGGACGCACAGTGCCCGCTACTCGCCTGACGGTTCAGACGACTACGATCACGAAGACGCCCAGATCGACGTCGAAAAGGGCGGATCGGAGGTCTGGACGTACTACTACGGTCCTGACGGCGGTGAGGGCTGGCTCAATATGGCGACTGGAGAGATTCGATACCAGCAGCAGCGGCCCGGAGAGCCTCCAGAAGAGGGAGACGGCTACGGCGACTGGCTCGGCGACGGCTGGGGTGAGGCTCCTGAGTCGTTCGAGGAACTTCAAGTCAATCAGGACGTCGAAGTCTTCCACGACGGCGAGTACGAGCAGTTGACCGTCGCTGGGTTCCACGACGACGGGGAACCGTACTTCGACTCAGCTATCGAAGGCGACGACTGGGAGATCACAGCCGCAGAAGCCGACTTCGACCGTCACGACGTCTACTTCGAGGACAAGGACGAATCGCCAGAGGACTACTGGGATGCCATCGTCGACTACATCCCGGACAACGCTCCTGACGAGTTCGAGGATCTACAGGTCGGCGACGAGTTGGCCCTTGACATCCCCACTGTTGACGACCCCGTGGTCATGCCGATCTACGGCTATATGCCGGAGAACGACATCGACTGGGTCGGTGAGAACGACATCGTCTTCCACTACGACGATCTCGAAGCCTCGGTCGGCGAAGAGCAAATGCAATCCAACTGGGGCAAACCCGGCGAAGCGAGTCCAACGATCTCGCTCACGCCAGACGCCATAGACAACTTCGTGATGGGCCACGCCGACGAAGTNGACGTTGNACCNTCAGACGATCCCGAAGACGAGGNACAGCAACTCGTCGACGAGATCGAAGAGGAGACCCAGNNTGAGGGTATGATCGAAGGGGGTCCGCTCGACGGGACAATCGACTTCTACTACGACGAAGAGTGGGACGGCGACGAGTTCNNGGCTGTTTCTGACAAAGACTTCCACAGCCACCCCGACTCGACAGCTATCGTCGCAGACAACGACGGTAATTACACCGTCGCTCAGATCGGACCCCACGGTGATACCGTCGACACAGGCGAAGATTCACTCTTCCCTGATCAAGTAGAGCTTATGGGCGTCCACGAAGACGATCTGACGTCGCAGGAGGACGCTGACGCTGACGCAGAGGAAAGTGAGGCCAGTGGCCCCTCTGAAGATGAAACCTCGTCAGCCGTCGCACAGCCCGCCTCAGAGGAATCTGAGTCAGAAGCCGACTCAGAGGGATTCGACCCCTCCGAATACTCGCCTGACGACGTCGAATCGTGGTCTGGCCTCGGTGAGATCGAAGCGAACCACGGCAACTCAATGAACGCGAAGGACGTCGCTACCATGCCTGACGGTTCGCAAATGGTCCACACGGATCTGACCCACCATTCGATCTCGCAGGAAGACGGTGAGCGTCAAGTCGCTGGCTACGAAGCCATGAAACATCTCGACCCCGACCGGACCCTCGGTCACGCATACGACTTCGACGCTGGGTGGTATGCCAACGAAGTCGCCCCCGGCGTCGACGCGGTTGACGCCACCGACGAGATGAAACAGGCTGTCGACTTCGACGACTTCGTTGACATGGCAGCGGTTCAGGTGATCATCGGCAACGCTGACGCCCACCAGAACAATATCCGCGTCGACGAGGAGGGCAACCTCTACCCGTTCGACCTTGACCGCGCTGCTGGCGACATTCAAGGTGACTGGGTCGGGGCGTTCGGCCACTACGAGAACACGCTCGACCGGATCTTCGGTGAACTCGAAAAGTCGGCCTCCGCGCTGGACGTTCAGACGGGGACCGCGTTCCGGTCTGAGACATTGAACCGGGCGAGAGAAATCGCTGAAGAGTACAGTTCGACAACTGACATCCCACAGGACGTTGAAGAGGCAACTGGCAACACCCAGTTCGCTAATGCAATCTGGGACAACCTACAGGCACTCGAAAGCGGCGAGGTGAGCCTATGATTCAAGTACACAAAGACACCGTCGGCAACTACGACCCCGAGGACTACGAGGTCGTCGCCGAGTACGATCCCGAGAGCGAACAGTGGACCCGTGACGAGGCGGGTCTCGAACAGTTCTACCCGAACGGGACGTCACCCGAAGCGGTCATGGAGCAGTTGAACGGCCCCAGCTATATCGCTGTGAACACCGAAGAGGAGAGTCAGATCGAACGATCTGATCACGACGGCGAGACGGTTATGGACGTCATGACCGACCGGGCGAACGACACCGACGACCCACCGTGGGAGAAATCCCGTGAGAAGCGAGTCGGTGGGCCGATGTCGTCAAATCTCGGGGTCGGTGACAAAGTCTCGTTCGTTGACTGGGGGTCTGAACCCTCAGACGAAGAGGAGGAAGACGAAACATGAGCCTACGAAAACGGATCGTCGAGAGATTCACTGAACAAGTCGAGAAACAACCGAACCCGTGGGTCCCATATCAGGGAGACGCCGGGGGCGAGGGCTGGCAGAACCAGATAACGGGCGAGATCCGCTATCAAGACGCCCGGCCCGGAGCCGAAGAGGGCGTCCCAGAAGACGCTGACCCTTCAGACGCGCCACAGCCTGAGGAAGAGGTTCCTGAGACAATCGAACCGGAGGGGTATCCAGTCGAAGACATCGACGTCGGCGACGAAGTGCTGGCTGAAATAGACGGTGAGCACGTCGAAGGGCGTGTATTCGAGACCGAAGAGGGTCAAGTGGCCTTCCGAGACTCTGACGGATCGGCTCATATCGTTGACTCGGAGGAATTGCTCGGCGAACACCCCGGCGAGGAACCCGAGATGGGGTGGGCTGAAGGCTGGCAATCCGCTCCTGACGACTGGGACGAACTGGAGACTGGCATGACTGTCGAAGTGTACGTCCCCGACTCGGGTGAGTACATGGAGACAGAGATCGGCTATATCGACGACTTCGACGGTGTCAACATGATCACCGTCCACGACGAGGAAGGGACGCCGATTGAGATCTTCGAGGAGCCACACCCTGACTACAAGACACAGGCTCTTCTGACGGCGACAGAGGACCCTGAGTGGGTCGAAGGCGTTCCCGAAGGGTTCGAGCAGATCGAACCCGGAGACCTCGCTGACGTCGATCCCGGCGACCCTGTCGCCCTGTCTATCGACAAAGACGACATCTTCCCTGACGACGTCTACGTCGGCGAACTAATCGACGACCGCCGCGTTCAGATTCAGGTCACACCTGACGATTCACGGCAGGTCAATCTCGCCAACGAATCCCACCTCGAAGACATCGAAGGTCTCTGGGCGGAGTCGCCGGAGTTGGTTGAACCCCCAGAGGTCCCCGGCTTCCGGTCTTCGCCTGAGGTTCTCGCTGGGGCCACAGGAGCCTTCGCTCACCCAGTCTTCGGCGACGTCGAGGGTGAACTCGAATACAACGAAGACGATCACGGCAACGGCTGGCTGACGGTTCAGCAGCGGCCAGAGATCGGCGACGAGATTGACTTCGAGACGTCCAACGGCGTTGAACTGACCGGAGTGATCGAAGACATCGACGCCGCCGGAGACATTACCGTCGAAGACAACAACGGCCTTCAGCACTACTTAGACGTCGACGAGCATACTGACGAGGTCTCGCTGACGACGAACCCTGACCACCCACTGTACGTCGGCGACCACATGGACGGCGTCGAGGACCCGTGGCAGGATCTCGAAGGCGAAGCGTGGGACAAGGTCGAAGAGGTCAAGCCGGGAGACAAGGTCTGGCTCGAAGACGGACCTGAGACCGTCGAAGCCGTTGACGGAGCCGGTCTGATCCAGATCGACGGCGAGATGATCGACGCTGACGACATCGATCAGATGATCGATACCGACGCGCCTGAACCCCCAGCGAACCGTGACAACTGGGATACTGCCCTGCCTGATCCGTTCAACCCCGGTGACACGGTCGCCTACTTTGACGAAGACGCTGGAGAACTCGTCTCCGGTGAGGTCGTCGAAGACTACGGCGACGGCAGCGTAGAGATCGACGGCTATGGGCCTGTCGAGGACCCCCAGATTCACGGGTTCGCGGACACAGGTCAGCCAGCCCTGCCTGACGGCGACGACTTAGACTGGGTCGACACCGGTCAATACGTCAGCGTCACATGGCGTGACGACTACTCAGACGAGATTCTTGCGACCGAAGGTTACCTCGTCGGATACGACGAGTACAGTGGAGCACACACGATCTACGACCCAGAGACGGGTTCGCGTCACGAGATCAGGAACCCCGAGGAAGCTGTCGTCACTGACTACCCCGAGCCGCCTTCGACGTCGTCTGACATCGACATCCACACGGCTGACCCTTCAGAAGTGGCCGACGAGATCGAAACTATGGTCCCGGGGATCACCGAGCCGGGTACGCCTGATCGGGACATGATTAAAATCGCCATGAGTGAAATCGCTCCGAGGGGGACCGACGAGATGTATCACGCTCTGTCTGAGGCTTCAGCACCGGTCGGCAGTCCAGACGCGCCGTGGAAGACCGATTCGGGGAGTCGAGAGGCAGGGCGTTGGGAAGAGGCGTTCAGACGAGCACTCGACATCGACACTCCCGGTCGAGGCGGTTACGAGCCGTCTTCCGAGTCCGTGAAAGTCGCTGAGGCGTTCCACGAACTCTCGAAGCGTCGTTGGGAGTCCCACACGCCGCATGAGATCTACCGAGGGCTTTCGGACAAAGGTGGAGCGGGTCTGTTCGCTCACTACCTCGAAGATCCCGAAGCTGACGAAATCGACACCTCGCTGCTGGCTATCAACAACTTTACCGAGCAGCGAGGGACCGCTGAGAGCCTCGGTGACAGTCCTGTAGTGATCCACCGCAAAGGTGAGAACGTTCCATCGGACTGGGTCGCCTCCTACCACGACGACTTCGTGGGCGGCAACAACGACAGTGAGGCGGAGATCTCAATGCGGGGCGACAAGTTCACTGTACCCCCAGAAAACATCTACTTCAACCGAGACACCGACGTCAACCTCGGTTCGCCGCCGCATGAGTGGGATCGGAATACCGCGCTGGCTGTCAAGAACAAGATTCAGCGGTACAACGGCGACATCCTTGACAGTATGAACCCCTACGAGCACCCTACGCCGAACCAACTCGAAAACCTCGTTCGGATCGAACGGGTGCTCAACGAGAAACACGACATCCCGACTCACACGCTCGACACGTTCCAGACAGCACGAGAAGAGTTGGAAGCCGCTGGTCAGAGTGCGGAGGCCGTTACGTACCCCGAACTCGCGGCACAGGGCTACGGGGGTACAGCAGAGACGCTACCCGGCGAGATCACGCAAGCTGACGACTTCGTCGAGGGCATGGAGGTCACCGCGCTCGACAACGGCGAGGAGATCCCCGGTGAAATCGTCGGGGTCACCGACGACGGTATGGTCGAGATCGAAAATGTCGACACCGGTTTCGTTGCCACGTTCAGTCCGTATGAGGTCGCTGAGATCTCATACTCGCCAGAGCAGTACGGACCGCCAGCACAGGTCAACACCAATGACCTCACGACTGACGACATCGATCAACTCGACGAGGTCTATGTCTGGCGAGGCGGTGACTGGGAGACGGCGACGGTACTCGACACCGACGGTGACTACGAACTCGAAGTCTCGCTCGACAGCACCGGCATGACCGACTACTACGAGACTGACGCCGGTCGGGTCGTTCCCACTGATATGGTCAACGAGCCAGACTCGTCTCCGCCTGAAGGTTCAGACGGAGGGTTCGATCCATCCGATCCGTCTCACGTCAACGAACTCGAACCCGGCATTGACGTCACGGCTGAGATCGGCGATAGTACGTACACCGGTCCTATCGCCGAGATGGACGGCGACGACGTCTGGATCGACGCCGAAGAGACGACCGGGAACGTCCCCGTCGAGGTTGACGAACTGACGCAAGCCGACGTGGACACTTCGACGCCGGTAAACGCCACTACAGACCTCTCACCGGGCGATACAATCGATCACCCCGGATTCACCTCGACTGTCGAGGTGACCGAAGTCGACGAAGCGGGTAATGTGATCGTCGAAGACTCTTCCGGTTTCGACTACAACCTCTCGCTCGAACAGTACGAGGACATTACCTCGGACATGGTCGAACCTGCTGAGGGTTCAGACAGTCTCAGCCTCGAAGACTATGGACTCATGGAAAACGAAGGTGTGACCTTCGACACTGGAGACGGCATGACCTCGGGGTACGTCGAATACGTCAACGAGGACGGGTCGATCACGGTCCAGACTCCTGAACTGAACGACGATACTGTGACCGTCGACCCCGAAGACATCAACGAGCCACTGGATGATCCGTCTGAAGGCTCAGACGACGACGAGTTCCAGCCTGAACCCGGCTTCGACTACGAAGTCGGCGACTCGCTTATGGTCTCCGACGGAGACGCCCCGCCGTTCAGTGCTGAGGTAACTGACATCGGTCCGCTCGGCGAGGTCATTGTCGAGGATAACCCCGGTGTCGAGTACACGTTGGGCGACGAGATCGAACCCGTCGAAGAGGAGGGCGACGACGAGGGTATCCCTTCCATCGACGACACTGAACTCGTCTCTGGCAACCCGGGCTACGATCAGGTCGACGAAGGTGACCTTGTCAGCGTCGACACTCAGATCTACCGAGTCGAAGACAAACCGTCGAACTCCACTGGCTACTTCGAGCTTGTGGGCGAAGACGGTGAGACGAGAGAAGTCATGACGTGGGAGATGGACGAACTCGTAGAGCCGACAGAAGACGCTCAGACGGACGCTGAGGGTACAGGCGATACAGAGGACCCATCGGCCCCGGACGACGCTCCGTTGTCGCCAGAGGACGCACACGACCTCTCACCGGCTGTTGGGGAGACTATCCAGATCGAGTTCCCCGGCGGACCTGCGGAGGCCGATGTCCTCGACACCTCCGTCGATCCAAACGCGCCGTTCGAGATCGAAGACGAGTTCGGAGATCAGTGGTTAGTGTGGCCTGACGGCGAGTTAGAGCCGGTCTGACCAACCCAAAGAATAAACACCTACGGTGACAAATTGTAACCATGAGAAAACAAGAACACGACGTCCAAAAGAAAGAACAGCCTACGATTGACCCACGGCATGACACCGTCATGTCGAACCCGGAGTACCGCGAGATCTTCAACGCGGCTCTCGAAGACGGCCTCACGATGGACGAGGCCCACGAGCGAGCGAGGCACGAACTGGGGGTCTCGGAGGGAAATGAGCAGCGGTCGAAGTCGGGGCGACTCAGCAAGGTCGCTGGGACCGACTTCGACTACGAAGCCGTCGACGACGCCTTGCTCGACGCTCACGAGAAGTGTGTCCAGTGGAACGCTGACAAGGCGTTCGGCGAGTACGACATCTCGAAGGCCCCGGGGATCTGGGAGAGTCGAGATCAGGTCCCTGACTGGGTTATCGAAGCTCTGGAGGAACTGATCCGTCAGGGTAACGTGATCTGGCACGGCGGCTACGAGCGACTCCCACCGAGCGCGGAGGCAGAGATTCAGCGTATCCTCGAAGACCGCATGACTCAGCCTCAGGGCTGGAGCCTCGACTCGCTGTTGAACGATCTGAAAGAGCACTACCCCGATCACGACGACAACTACCTGCTGAACATCCTCCGCAACGAGACGTCAGCGGTTCTCAACACGGCCCGTGAGGAGGCGTATGAACTTCGTGACGACTCCGAGGAGTACGTCTACGACTGGATCGGGCCGAACGATCACCGCACGACTGACACCTGCCTGTCCATCGAAGAGCGGATCGAAGACGAGGGCGGGGCGGTTCCAATGGACCGACTGAAAGAGATCCTCTACGAAGAGGCCGTCGCCCACCAGAGCGGCGAAGGAACCCCCAGCCGGGTCAGCGAGTGGCAGCCCCACTACCAGTGTCGCCGGACCTTCGTCCGACGGGTCCAGTCGATCTGAGAAACCGGATTTTTCCGATACCCCGGAACCGAACAAAACCCGATTTTTCAAACTCGGAGGGGTGTCGAAATCGACTCTTTCATGCGATTTTCGGTGAAAATTGGGGGAAAGTGACAAGTCAATGGAGGCCCTATACTATAGTAGAGCCGGTCNAACTGGTTCTCGGTATCCCGGGCGACCCCCGGGCTATCGCAGCACGGTGGAACCCACACTATGTCCAAAACTGCTGAACCCTCAGACGAGGGCGAGGAAGTGGAGTATAGACGTCCAGACGATCTCGACAAGTACGGGATGGATCAGTACCAGCCCGGTATCGGACATATCTCAATCTCGTGGCGAGGCTCTGCTCGGGAGTTGATCCGTGAGCAAGCCCTCGAAGCGTGGAACGGCCTCGAACCCCGGGGCTGTGCTCTCCGCTGCTTCGAGCGAGGCGAGACTGTCGTCAAGGTCCACACGTTCCCTCAGGCGAAGGCTCTGTACGGCCTGATCACTGACGAACTCTATCGTCGGCAGATCAACCAACGCCAGAGGAACAGCCTCCACAACGCCCGTGATCAACTCACGGAAGCGTTCGAGGAGCAAGAAGAGGACCTGAAGGACACGGCCCGTAGGTTCTGGGACGGTCACAAGTTCCGGTCCGAGGGTGAGATACCGAGTCCGTCAATCGCTGTCGACGACGTCAGGCTTGACGCCGAAGTCACTGACAACGACTTCGTTCGGGCGAGAGTGAAACGACACCTCTCTCACCGACCTGACGAGGCTGAGATCGAACGAGTCGTCGACGAACTGCCGCTGATGTACGGTTACATCTGAGGGTCCAGACGCTCTGTCTGAACCTTCAGACGTAGACCTATTTTTGACGCCAAATATTATACACCCCCGTTTATAAACACGAAATAGGCGTTGAACCCCCAGACGCCGATAACCATGCCGACCTGCTCGAACTGCGATACGAACGTCCCGCTCAAGAAGTCGATGAGCGGTCGCCCACTCCGTAAACAGGACAGAGAGTGTCCCAACTGTGGGAAATCACTTGACGAGACTGGTACGGACCGACCTCACGGACTCAGCAAATGAATCAGAGAGAATCTATCGAAGACGAGGTGCAAGCTATCTTCGATAGCAACTCTCAGATCTCGAAAGCTGAAGCGTGGGCGAGGGCTTATCGACGAGAAAAGCGGGACGCTGACAAACGAGCGGAACTGGCAAAGTCCGCGCCGAACGCCTCGGTCTCTAAGATGGAGTTCGAGGTTTCGACTGAGGGTTCAGTCGGTTCAATTTTCAAAGCAGACGACGACTTTGTTATCTGGGGGCCTGCGTCTGTCGAGGTCGTCGATAAAGAAGACGACCGGATCAAGGCTACCGCACTCGAAGACGCACTGCCTCAATTGCTCAAACGAAGCCGACTTTCATACGAGCACTCCGATCAGATCGTCGGAGACATCCTTGAGGGGTTCTCGACTGACGAACCCGTCGAGGTAGACATCAACGGGAAGTCCTACGAGCGGACAGACTTCCCGACCGACGTGCTCGAACTTGAGGGTCAAGAGCCGGGCCTGTACGTGGCTGGTAACGTCTACAATGACACCAACAAGTCACAGGAGGTCCGCAAGCAGATCGAATCAGGTGACGTTGACAGCTATTCGATCAGTGGCGAAGCGATTGTCACCGAGATGGCTGTCAAAGATGGTCGGACGTTTACCGACATCCTGAAGATCGACCTGAGTGCGGTGACCCTCTGTAGTGAGGGTATGAACCAGAAAGCAAAGTTCGATGTCGTCTCGAAGATGGACGACAAATATCGAAGTTCGCTGGACCCTCAGCGAGCGGCGTCAATCGCAAAATCACGACTGGAGAAAACAATGGGTAACAACAACGACAACGACGACGTTCAGAAGTTCGTCGACGCTCTCGACAAGACTCTTGACGAGCGACTCCCGAACGGCGAGATCGCTACGAAACAGGATGTCGAAGAGATGGTCGACGAGCGAGTGAAAGCACAGGAAGGTTCCCCTGCTGAGGGGACCGCAGACCGNCCAGACGGCGACTCAGACACTCCTACGAATCAGGAGGACGAGTACACCGGAGACTCCGGCGAGTGGGGTCAGGACCCCACAGAGCACTCTGACAAGGTCGAGCAGACGAAGTCAGACTCCTACAGCCGCGAGGAACTGAAATCGATCCTCCCGGACGATCAGTTCAAGGCCATTGAGCCTGTCCTCGATCAGAAAGCCGACGAGTTCGGCGAGCCGGAGGAGACCGTCGATCCAACCGACGAGCGGCCCGAAGAGATGATCGACGAGCCTGAGGGTCCAGAGGAGGACCCAATGGAAGACGATCCGATGGAAGACGAGATGGACGGTCCAGACCCGGTCATGGCGTCGAAGGCCGTCGAGAACATCGACCTCAACCGACTCCCGCAACATCAGGCGTTGGAACTCCTGAAGGCTCAGGAGCGAGGTCGCAACCTCCACAAAACCGGTAGTGGAGCAGTTCAGACAAACCTCGGTGTCGGCGGTGGCGGCTCGCCCGCTCACGCTGGCTCTGACGGTGAGGGTGAGGTCGCAAAGGCTGACGGCTCTGCTGTCAGCGGCGACCCAGCCCTGCGAAAAATCTACGGCGAAGACGGAACCCCCCAGATCTAACAATGGCGAATATCAGATCTCAAATCGCAAAACGGAGCACAGTCAAGTCCGGTGGCGTTAGCGGTGTTGGCGCAGTCGGCCTCGAAACAGACTTCAACGAGCGAGTCGCTCTCATGAAGTCGGACCCGGCCCGCCAGTACCTCGCCAAACGGCAGCTACAGCGGGGCGGTCTGAACAACGGAAAGTACCAGACTCAGGCAGCTACCCGTGACGGCAACCGAGCGGGATCTGTGTTCAAAGCTGACGGCTACGTGCGGACGATCTACGACATGATCGATCTGCACTACAACTTCATGCCTCAGGCTATGGGGAAGACGTCCGGCGTGGCGAAGTCGGACGATCCGCTGCTCACTGACACCCCCGGCGTCCACAACGAGGTCTACGGGTCCGACGTGTTCGTGCTCCTGAACTCGGAGCAGAACATCTTCGGTGTCCTCGAAACCCGACCGTGGAACAAGTCCGGTGAGCGTATCATCGACAACTGGGCCGGAGACGAAGCCTCCGGTGGCGTTGGCGAAAACGCCGCAATCCCAGATACGATCAAGCCCGACTTCGACACCTTCGAGACGAAACCTCGGACGATCACGCACTCGTTCGACGTCTCGCAGGTCGAGCAGTTGCTCGCTGCAACTGACGACGACGCAATCACCGACGACCCGTTCGCCATGCTCCGCCAGTTCTTTGGCGAGGGTCTACCGGACCAGCAGACCGGCGGCGGTGAGCACCCGAAACACATCAACGAAATGCTCGGGATGGACGCGGCGTCGACTGACGGTCCAGCGAGTCAGAAAGAGATCCTGTCCATCGATCAGGCTATCGCTGACGGTACAGAAGCCTCGGAGTACGAAAGCGACGGCGAGTACGACATCTACGGCTTCGACCGCTCCGAAGGCGAGTTCGAGTCCAACGTGATCATGGACAACAACGGTCAGGTGTTCCACCTCGACCTCCTCGACGACGCTATCCGCATGGTCAAGGAGAACTCCGACAAGAACCCTCAGCAGTCGCCTGAGGACTACTTCTTCCTGACCGGTCACGACACCTACCAGCGGATCGAGAACGAGATGGGTGGCAAAGAGCGGATCGACACCGTTCGCACTCAGACCGGCTTCAACGGCGTTCAGACGAACCCCGGTAACGACGTCGGTGTGGCCGTCGCCGAGTACAAGGGAATCCCGATCATCGAGACTCAGGACGTCCCCGGCGACGACCTGTCTCGTATCTACCTGATCGACAAACAGAGCCTCTGGATCAAAATGCTGCTCCCAACCCAGTTCTACAGCACTGGTACAGAGGTCGGCGACGGGCCGTTCCCGATTGGCCGTCTCGGCAATCAGGGAGCCTACGTCACTATCGGCGAACTGACGATGAAAAACCCGATCACCCACGCCAAAGTCCGGGATCTCGAATAAGATCCCGTCTGAGGGTCCAGACATGAAGATCGCAAAAGTTCGGTACACGGGGCGGAAGGGCGAGCATAACAAGCGGCTACCGTCAGGTGAGCGGCTCCGCTTCCGCCGTCGTGACCGTTCGGACCCGTGGGTGATCGTCGAGGAGATCGAAGACGCTCGTCGACTCGAAGACATGAGAAACTACGAAGTCGAGTGGACCGCCAGAGGGCGGCTCGCTTCCTACGGATCTGAGGTTCTCAACCTCGGATACCAGAAAAAGCGTGCTCTGGCTTCTGAACTCGACCTGTCTTTCGAGGGAACCCCCAGCGAGGAGGAACTCGACGAGGAGATCGAATCGATGATTTCCGCACTCGAAGAGCAGAGAGGACCATAACACATGGCTGAAAACATTACACGAAACGGTATGCAGCCCACAGGTCGACACGAGCCTCACTACGGCGACGAGAAAAGGGTCTACGACGAAGTGACCCTTGACGACTACAGTGACGGCGGGAACGACTACGACGTCACACAGACCTACGGGTTCGCACGCCTACTGAACGTCGACGTACAGGTGCTCGGAGCGGAGCCGTATGCGGCCCGCTACGACTACGAGAACAACTCCATCCGAGTCTTCGACCTCGGGTCTGGCGACGAAGTAGAAGAGGGGACCGAGTTAGGTCTCGATCTCCGTCTCAGAGTCGAAGGTACGGGGACGTGATCCCTTATGTCGAACCCGATTCAACGGCTCACAATTGACGACGCAAGCGAGCCAACGGCGGGTTCGAGCACCGAGACTCTCGGTCATACATTGATCGGTATGTGGGCTGCCGTCGACGGAGATCCGTCAGGGATCGAAATCCAACTCGAAGGTTCGCCTGACCGAGAGCGTTGGGCCTCGCTCGACACTCCTGTCGGCGACCCTTACAAGTTCGAGGAAGAGGACTTCAACGAGTGTCCTGACTCCGGCGTCATGACCGCTTTCGGAGGTGGTCAGACCCGTGGACTCTACATNCGGTACATCCGCGCTCGACTCGTGGAAGCTCCGGCTGAGGGTTCAGNNGANGTCTACCTGCTCGGAGCCGGGAACACTGGCGGCAAAGGTGCTCGACCAACGCAGAAGAGGGGGCCAGCAACCGATCTATGAGCGGACTCGGGGTTCTCGTTGACGTTCTGCTGGACCACCCAGACGCGGGGGTTATCCTACTCCTCGCACTGTATCTGGGCTATGAGATCCGCTTTGGACGTCTGAACGACGTTCAGAGAGAGCAACGCGAAGCCTCGAAAGAACGCAGAATCCTCGGTATCGCCCTGTATAAAGTAGTCCGTGACGACCCGAACTACAACGAAGGGGAGTTTCGAGAACTCCTGTGGGGCGACGAGGAGATGTTCCCCCGAGATCTGCTGTCCGATGAGGCCATGAAAAGGGAAAGAGGAGATACTGATTAACCATGTCTGTCAGCGGCGAGGTCGACGACGAAACCGAACTTTACTGTACGCCGAGCGACGTCGCCCGGTACATCCGCCCTCGAAAGACTCCAGACAACGCTGTGGGGTCCGCAGAGACGACGGCGGACGAGTTCGGTGACGAGACCATCCCGAGCCGCGAAGACGTTCTCAGGCACATTGAGGGAGCTTCAGTGCGGCTTGAGCGGAAGACACAACAGGCATGGCGAGCGAACCGCGTCAAAAGAGAAACTCACGACCACAAGGGGTTGTACTACTGGCTCAGCGGACACCCAGTCAAACTCATGAAGCGGCAGATCCGTCCGATTGACCCCGACAAGGGCGACAAGATCGAAGTCTGGAACGGCAACCGCTGGGAGGACTGGGCCGACAAAGACTCGTATCAGCACGGTCGAGACGCTGACTACTGGATCGACGGGCCAAACGGCCTCCTGTGGATCTACGAACGTGCTATACTACGACCCCACCCGAAGTTCAGGATCACGTATCGATACGGATACGACATGGTCCCCTACGACATCCGAGAAGCGGTGGCGAAACGAGCCGCCGCCGACATCATCTCGGGTGACTTCTACGGGACCGTCGTCCCCGGTAACCAACAGGGCGAAGCGGCTGACCCAATGGCCGCTGCCGATATGTGGAAAGAGGACTTCAACGAGGTAGCCCGTGACTACAAGAAACTGAGTTTCATCTGAGGGTTCAGACATGGCTGAAATCGAAACCGACGACGGACGTGATCCGACGAAAGCGGTGATCGAAGAGCTTGACGACCGGGGTAAAGAGATCACCCGGGAAGCTATGGACATTTGGTTCGCCGCTGCTCAGGACCGTCTCGTCGAGGCCGCCCAGCAGCGTGCTGGCGGCGAAGGGGCCGACGACTCCGAAGGCCGTATCGGTCGGCGTCAGAACAACCTGACCGATATGCTGGACGAGTTTCAGCCGCCCGTGTGGGTTGAATCCGAGCAAGCGTGGGTGTTCACGTTGACTCACGCAGCCGCCGTCTTTCACGAGTTCGGGGCTGAACCCCACGAGATCAGAGCCAGACAGGCTCAGGCCCTCGCCTTCGAGTGGCCTGACGCTCCAGACGAAATCAAAGAACAGTTCGAGGACTCGTTCCCGACCGTGTTTTTCAACTCGGTCGAACACCCGGGAGTCCCCGCTATCGGTATGATCCGCTATGGCCGCGAAGAGGCCCGACAGCGGCTCACAAGCGCGGGGTTCTCGGTCGAACGGTTCGGTAGCCGTGGAGGTGAGGATGGCGGGTAGAACTGCCTTAGCGTACCTCCAGACGCTCCTCGACGAAGAGTGGGAAGAGGAGATTGACGGTCGGATCGAAACCGTCCCGAAGCCCTACATCCTGCTCGCTGGCGATTCAAACACAACCCGCGTCAGTCAGTTGGACGGCGACGTACTGTTCATAACTGACGGCGGCCCCCAGTCGATCAGCCCGAAAAGCGTCGGCTGGGATCACCGCGAAGTCGAGTCCCTCGCCACTGTCGACATACGTACTCAGAGAGGCCGTGGACGCCTTGAAGGAGTCCGTGACGACAACAACGAGGCCGAGAGGTATGGTGGCCTCCGTGGGGAGGTTCAGCGGGTTCTCGACCTCGTCAGACGCGGTGACAAGGAGTACGATTTAATCAACGGCTACGAGTGGAACGACCTCAGCGAAGAGATCGGGTTCCAGTTCTGGCGTGGGACCTTCGAGGTTCGCTTGACTCAAGTCGCCGAAGAGATCGACCCAGAACCATGAAAACAGCAACAGAACTCTACGAAGAGTGGACCGACGGTGAAAAGTCGGGTATGCGGCCTAAGCGGGTTCAGGAGCTACGCGACGATCTCGCTGAGGCGACTGGCATGACGATCCCGCGCCGTGTATCCGCGATTGAGGGGTGGCTGGACACTATGAGATCCTCGGGTGTGATCACCCGGAAGCTCAAGAAAGCAGCCAGCGAGGTTGAGTCGTCTGACGGTTCAGACGACGAGTGACCCCCACCCCCTGTTATATTATTTCGGCGAAAACCGAAACCCCGAATCCGACAAAACCCATTTTTCTGAAATCATGAGGGGTATATCCGTCTGAACCCCCAGCCTCCCAAACCTCATAACACTCGCCGCTGAACGTTCAGCCGAACTATGCCAGCCCCGACTGGAGCACATACGACACTCTGGTATCTCTGGGAGGTCAACGGAGATGATACACCAGCGTTCGCTACGAGTGAAACCGAAGACGACGACCGAAAGCCGTTCGGCGGCAACGCGGTCATGACGTCGTTTGAGGGTTCAAACAACGCTGTCGACATCTTCCAACCGAACTCCCGTGAGATGGAACAGCTAATCGCCCAGCACTTCGAGGGATCGGTCACTATCGACTTCGAGTGGACGAACCCGTGGTGGCTCGCAGGTGTCCTCGCCTCGCCGAGCACCGAGTCAAACGACGACGGAACGTACACTCACACGTTCGACGGCGACATTCCCGTACCTATGCAGATCGTAGCCGGGTACGACGACCGGGCCGTCGGCAGTGGCGAAGATCCGATGTACCGGAAGCTCCACGGCGTCGTACTCCAGACGGCGACTATCGACACCAGCGTCGAAGACGTGGTCTCTGTGTCGTTGTCCGGGGCCTATGTCGACGAGACGACCGAGAGAGTCGACTCACTGGACTCTCAGCCGTCTCTGAACCACGAGGTCAAGACGTTCGCCGAGGCCATGCTCGAACTGGACGAAGAGAAGCTCTCGCTCGTTCAGGACGTCTCGCTTGAGATCAACAACAACACCGACATCATTCGAGAGATCGGGACTCGCGTCGGCGTCGACTACTCGCCGAAGGGGCGTGTCCCCTCGGTCGACTATACGAAGATCCGCGAAGACAACAGCGAGATCCAGTCGCTCTACGGCTCCGAGGCCGCCAGTGCGATTAAGGAGACAGTGGAGTCTGAGGGTCCAATGAAGGTCGAGGTCGACAACGGACTCACTGAAGAGGATATGGAGCAGGCCCAGTTCGATATGGACGGGGCTTTCCCCGAGTCGGTGACCACCGAGAACCTCGGTAACCCCGAAGAGGATCTACAGGAGTCGATCAACAAGCGGCTCACTACGATCACAGCGAAGGCGACCAACGCGGTTGAGGAGGCCCGATAACTATGACACGAACCACTACAGTCAGCATGGAGGATCGGGTCGAGGAGATCCGAGAGCAGGAAATCGCCCCTCGTCAGGAGCAGATCGACGAGATCCGTGGAGAGGCCAAAGAGTACGACAATCCGTGGGAGATCCCGGACGAACTCGAATCCCGTTACGAGAAGCTCAAGAAGGCGGTTCGCCGCCTCGAAGGCGAAGCCGACACTCTCGAACACTACGCCTCGGAGTGGGGCGGTGACCTCTTCGAGATCCGTGAGCTATCGGTCGGCGGCGTCAGTCAGATTCAAGACGACGTCGCTGAAGCCTCAGGCATGAACTTCAAGGGCGACGGAACGCCGAAGAGCGGTTACGCCCGAACTCGAACCCTCGAAGTCGCTGTCAAGGACAGTCCACCCGGTGCTCCAGTCCCCGCTGATCTCCCAGACGCCGTCGGTGACTGGCTCTACGACTGTGTCGACGAGTTCAACACCACAGGGAAGGTCCAAATGGGAAATACGTCGCTCCGGGCGGAGATGATCAACTCGGAGAACTGATAGCGGAGTTAATCTGGCTCGGACATGACCCCAACACCCTCTCGTTCAAGCACGCCGCCCGGTACACCGAGAACATCGACGACATCTACAAGCACCGGTCGGAGATCATCTCTCACGCTATCGCTGAGGCGTTTGAGTGACGAGAGGTCCGCTGGGTCCCGTACAACGAAAGAATCTCTCACAGCCGCTCACAGCGGCCTCTGATCGATCATGAGCACGCCACCAGTAGTGTTGAAGGACAAGAACAGCAGTTCGCAGACCTATCTGTGGAACGTCGGCCAGAATCAGTCCATGCGAAACGCGAGTCCGCAGATAGATTCGATCTACTCGCAGGACTCTGACGAGACGTTTATCGTTTCAATGGTCGAAAGTGAGGAGATCCGTCTAATGGGATCGGCTTCTGGCCTTCGACTCGCTCGCTCTGGCCGCTTCTCGAACGATCCGCTTCAGGCCCTTGCGGAGTGGACCGTTCGGATGTTCGGTCACGTCAACGGCAATCAAGGCGAGGGCTGGGTGCTCGAAAACGATTTCACAGGCCGGACGTTGGAAGGTGTGATCGAAGAGTTCCAAATGACCCGGAACCGGACCGAGAAGTATCAGGTCGACTACTCACTCGGCTTCCGGGTCGGTCAGGGCATGATGCCTGACTCGGGGCTGTCTGAACCCCCAGCGAGTCCCTCGGACGAGGGGACACTGGCCGGTCACAGCCTCGGCGAGATGGAGCAGTACATGGAGACGAAACGGCAGCAACTCGAAACCCACGAGTACGTCACTGGCGGCGACGACGACGAAGGGCTGTCGTTCGAGGACAACGAAATCGAAGCCCAGAGCGGGGCTACCCGGGAAATTATGATACAGGGATCGATCCCGGGCGACGAAGAGACCCGACAAGCGTTCGACGACGCTGTCCGCAACGCTATCGGCAAACTCGACACTGTGACGTACAGATCACCGTTCCCGGGCCGCGAACTCGAAGTGATCCCCACCAGCTTCGAGTCGACCCGAGAAGCCGGAATCACCCAACTCGGTGAGTACATGGTCGAACTGATCGAGGGGACAGCAGGAACATAATCATGGCAGGAAGTGTACTCGGACTGAAAGCGAAACTGGGCGTAGAGACCGACGACAGTCAGATCGACAGATCCGTCAGCAGCCTCAAAGACAAGGTGAAGGAGGCTGCTGAAGCCGAGATGGAGGCTGACGTTTCGACCCTCAAAAGTAACATCAAACAGGGGATCGAAGAGGCTGTCGACGAGGCCAAATGGCTACCTGACGTCGACTTCGGTGAGTCGGTCGAAGCCATGAGCGACGAATACGATAAAGAGAGGTTGAACTACCATATAGAGTCTCTGGGTGGTACTTCGCAAATGCCTGATCGGCTCGGCAGAGCACCCGGAGCCGCCGAAGACGGCAGCATGATGGGCGAGTTGTTCTCCGGTATGAAAGGGGCTGGCGGTAAGTTCCTCAAAGTCGGCCTCGCCGGGGCCGTCGGTGTCGGGATCTTAGGTGCTGTTTCGACGCTGGCTGACGCCTCACCGCGTCTCAATAAAGTCATGAATCAACTGTTCAGGTCCGTTCAGCTATTCCTCCGTCCAGTCGGTGATCTGGCTGGCAGGTTACTTCAGGACGACGTAGGAGCCTTACTGGAGATGGCTGCAAGCTTCAATGCTATCGCCAACGAAGAGGGGCTGCTCGTCGCTATCGGATCACTCGCTAAAGATATAGCCACGAGACAAGGCGAAGCCGGTATGGGCGAAACTGCTGGACGGGTTCTCGGTCTCGGTGCTGGAGGTATCG
>SL_4KL_010_BRINEDRAFT_10000174_pt1 | contig 30298 bp, 16 predicted proteins | sample SodLak_010_BRINE_2_FD_10664 | JGI IMG/M metagenome (IMG submission 10664) | reverse complement strand
CACAAACCGTCTTCTCGTCGATCAAGCGCACGCTCGGCTCCGCCGTGCGTGCGCGTAACTGGTGGTTAGAGTTCCGTGAAATGTTGCTGAAAGCCACCGTCTACAATCTCCGTCGGAGCGTCCGATACCCATGAAATCCGCCGCCGTGTACCGGAACTACAGAGCCGTTTCTGGTTAAAACCTGCCTGAAGAATTGGGTTTTAACACAGACTCTTTAATTGTAAGGTCACCGCGCAGTAGTCTCCAACAATCTACTTCAGAAGATCGGTGAGAATTCTACAGCCGAATGCTGACGGGAGATGTCTATCGGGTATGGCCTGTTCGGGGGCAAGATGAGAAGCGCTCCATCTTGGAGAGGAACTGTAAGTTATTGGGTCCGTTTAACAAGAAGCCGACCAGTTAGTGTGAGTTGTACTACCTTCGTTTTCCCTTGAGTTTCAGTTGTGACTACCCCCTGCTGTTCGAAGAGTTTGACGTGGCGGGTAACCGTACTTTTGGAGATGTCAAGAGCATCGGTGATCTCGGTGAGGGAAGCAGGCGGCTTGAGGTCGTAGATCGCTTCCAGAGTACCTTCAGTCTCTGTTGGTATGTCTGTGATAAGGTTCGGCAGAGTGCGTTCGCGGACCTGTCCGTCGATGTCGCTGAACTGGTAGCTCGAATGGATTTGGTCTTTTCGGAAGAGCGATGCAATAGTGAGTGGCAAAAAAATATCACGAGGTCCGCCGCCAAAGATCACGATAATTTCTCCCTCTGCATCGGCAATCGTTGAATCACAAACCTCGATTGCGGCTTCGAAGTCGTCGTACGGGACGGTAGTGGTCTGAACCACAATCTTGGGTTCGATCTGCTCAATTATCTGCCGCACGTCATTGATGGCCTGATTCCCGCGACTGTCTTCCGCCGCGGTCGTCGGAACGAGGAGTTCAATCTTGGTGTCCTGTTCAACACCTTGATTAAGTATTGGTCGGGTTACGCGAGTGCTATCGTAGCCGATTGGAGCGATGTATGATTTCACTGTAATTACTCTGTTTCGCTGCACTCATAATATCGTTGCATGAATATGGGACAGTATTTCTCCCGGGGCATACACAGTGCATGAATCTCTGACTATTCTGCAGTCTAATTCGGTTAAATCGTTGATTTTGCTCGTACTGCGAGTTTCACTGTTTCAGACCTGTGGGTTAGTTGGTTCTCATTGCCATCTCTCTGCAATAATTGTGATCAATTCAATAGATATATGCGAGGGTCCGTGTTACCTCTTCACTATGCTCACGATACCAAACCAAAGGACAGTATCAAGACCAATCCGCAACAGAACAGACCGAACGAGAAATGTTGCCATAGGTTTATGACACACACGTCGATAATGGAACACGTGTCTAGTCCCCCGCCAATTGAGGACATCCTGCAGACGACAACGCCGACCATCGTGATGCGGGATAAACAACTTCAGAAGCGTGCTCAGCATGCGCGCGCTCAGTTACGGAGTATCCCGTTTTTCAGCGATTTCGGGATTGAAACCGTCGTTCATGCAGACATTTACGACAATAAGTTCAAACTCACCGATTATAAGCACCATTCCTCACACGACCTTCAGAGTACTGTGGACGATCTCGAGTTCCCGGTAGTTCACATCGCTACACAGCAAGGAATCAGTGATTACGGAGAAGAGGATCTCATTCGCACTCTTCTTCAGCATTCTGCCGAAGAACAGGAGCGCTATATCCTCGTTACGGACACCACATCACCTCGTCTTCCGACCTACATGCCGAAGCCAGGTCGTTCAATCGTCGATGACTACGATGTCGCTGTGAGGGACTATGAGACTCTTTCAACTCGCTACCTCTCCAATCATGTCGATACTGCCCTTCCGGCGTCATTGACGCGGAACCTACACTACCATCGGGCGTCAGAGGATCACAAGAAGCACGGCTCACCTGCCGATACTTTGGAGAATATTTTTGACTATACGCGAGCACCCACCAACAGTCCGATTTGGAAACCGCTCTACTACTTCATTGAACACGATCTCGAGAACATCCTCGACGACTATTCTGAACGCATTCGGGATGCACTCCGCTCTTGGACGGAACGTGGTGAAACGCAGAAAATTGCTAACCAGATGCTGGACGCGCTCCGCGTTTGCGAATTTGAACTTGAACAACTCTCGGAGTACCAGCATACGGACCCCGAACTCAGATAATCATGACGGACTATCAATACGCGACAAGCAAACCCGATCGACTACTCATCAACTACAATACAGTTCGGGCTGCCGAACTGAAAGCAATTATCGGTTCCCTGATCAGCGATCGGACAGAGCAAGAGATCATCTCTGACTTTGGGCGAGAATCCGGAGAAAACGTCCAGGATTGCATAAACTTCCTTCACGCAACTGACTTCGTCGAGCGCGGTGGTGATGACCGAGTGATTGTTCCTCTCAACCGCAGTGTGTTTCCGGACCTTCCGTTTGAGGTGCGTCTGTTGTACCACCTCCGACAACAGCAACACCCGAACGATCACCTGACGCAAATTCAGAGCGTTGCATTCAACACAGCGGACCGTTCCGTCTCGCTCGATGTTCTCCTCCCAGAAGTCAAAGGGAGCCTCGATGGATACGACTTCAGCTGGAACGAGACAAAACTCCGTATGTGGCAGTCACTTAGCACGCAAGTCGGCCTCGTCTCGGAGACCGATACTCGAGGAGTGATTCTCAGTCCCTGCCGTGCGCTCCTCTATGATCTCCTTGAGCTCCACGAGCGAGAAGAAGGGACGACAGACCTTTATCAAGCCCTTTTGTGGATCGAGTCGGACTTCTTCGATGTCTTCGAGACGAAGACAGGGACCCCTCGAGTACATCCAGCAATTTCCGACGTGCTCCAGAATATGGAATTCGAAGACGTCCTTAGTGTCCGCGGTTTGTCCGACGCGAGGAATGAAGTCACGCTCCCGGAGTCCGTACACAACCAGACATCTCGTTCAGTCAGCGTCTACGAACTTGGTTCTCGACCGGACTCTCCCGCTTACCAGTACCCGCTTACGCAGTTCAATCAGGTGATTCAATAAATGACATCGATGCCAAAGATCTGGGACGACGCCGTCGTAAGAGACTATCTGACGCCGGAAGCCCACCAGAAATCACGAGAACAGTTCCTGAAGACCCACATTGATATCGATAAAATTCGGGCGGACTACCTCTTCCCACACGAGGGCACTGACGAGTTCGTTACGCAGGAGGAATTCCGTGATGCGATTCTCAAATCAGAAATTCGAGACGACAATCGAATCTTCATTCTTCGTGGAGAAACAGGGAGTGGAAAAAGTCAGCTCTGTCAGTGGCTAGAGTATCAGATTGGTGCTGATCAAACAGAAGGTGACGAAACTCATGTCGCTCTACACGTCTCCCGAAGCAAGACGGGGATCGGAGATATCCTCGATATTATTTCTGGGCCAATTGACTCGGATGTTTCCGTAAACAACGTTTCTGGCCTCAATCCGGAGAAGGTCGCGGAAGCGATGGTTTCCAATCTCCGAGCCTACGGAACGAAGATGGAGCGCTTCACCGAAGATGAGATTGAAAAGCTCACCGCAGACCGCACCAAGTCAACAGATCTTCGAACTATCCTTGAGAAGAACATCGAGGCGTACCAGGATTCAGCAGCGAGTGAGGGTGAAAAGCGGATATCTGACCTTATTACAAAAAAGGATTATCGTGATCTCTCAGTGGCGGCATTTGGCACAACACTGGGTGTAGATTCTCTTTTTCCTGCGCTCCAGAGCTATGTCCATGAGAATCTCTCGTGGAACCTCGGAGTCGAAGATTTCCAAGGAAAGCTCGAGGAACTCTCTGAAGAATATACAGAACGTGGCCTGCGTCCGGTCCTTATCTGTGAGGACCTAACGACGTTTACCGTTCTCAAAGAGCAACTCCTTGACCACATTTTCCAACTGGACAGCGGCCACTATGATGTGGTGCTCGGTTGGACTTCAGGCTGGGAGAAGGACAATCTTTCTCGAGCTCTAGGTACGAGTCAAGGAATTAGCACGTACATGGAAGATCGCGCGGAAGGATACCTCAGTACGACGGATGGAAAAGGTCGTGCGTATTTCCTGGACGACGATATCACAATTGAACTCGCCCGGAAATATATGACGACCATCGTCGAGGAATCAGACACGAACGATTCTCTTTCTGAGCCTGTTCTCGAAGCTTTCGACCAACTCTACCCATTCAACGAGACGTTTATTGATGAGGCATACAACCACCTCATTCAAGACGGAAACCAGCGACGGACGCCGCGCCTCCTTCTGATGCGCGTAATTCGGGAGTGTCTCAGTTCAACAGTCCCTCCATTCGAAGCTATTGACGACAACCCCTATATGGAACCGTTTCCCTCTACTGTAGATCTCACCTACCCAAATGAGTTTCAGCTACTCGGCAAATGGTACGGAAACCCAACAACCGATCGGCGACTGAAAGTCCGCCGAGAGATCCCGGAAACGTTTGATTTGTCACTTACAGACATCGAGTCCGATAATGACTGGGTGTACTTCCAAGCTGATATTCCGGCCCCATCGCTTGATCTCAGTATCGTTCAGGGGACGTTCCAACCAGGTGAATACGTTACTCTCCAGGCAACTCTCGACGGTCGAGGGGAAGAGGGTATCATCATCCGCCAAGATGGTACGAGTGTTACAGAAACCGACCCAGAGGGGACGGCGTCTGTCAAACTTCCAAACGAGGAAGGAGAGGTTACATACGAGGCTGAGAAAGACGGAGTAGCTGACAGCACCTCTGTCACCGTAATTAAACCTACGGAAAAAACGTCCGTGTCTCTTACCGCATCTCCGAAGAGTCCAAAAATAAGTGAGGAGGTAACTGTCACCGCCCGTATTAATGGAGAACCACAAAACGGTGTAAAGATCATTGGAAACGGTAGTGAACTTGGTGAGACAGAAAAAAACGGTAAGCTGCGCTTCAATGCACCCAATGTTGATGAAGTCACTATCGAGGCCGTTTACGATGATGCTCGGGATGAAGCCGTGATCAATGTCGTAAGTCCAGATGTTCATATTCCGGTCGATACTGGACTCGATTCAACGACGATAAAAGAGTATCTCCTACAGTACCGAAACTGGATCAAGGTGGGTGACACGTACGATAGTTCGACTGTCTTACGTGAGGGCGCAGCTGGTGTTTTAGAAGAATGGCATGACCCAACGCTCCTTGGTAACCTCAATGCTCGAAATAACGGCGTAAACGGAATTTATTATACCAAGGGTACAGATATCCCCATCTCGATTGTCGGTGCTGACGAGCGTCAGGGATTAAGCTTCGATTTGGACTTTGGAGTCAAAAATGATAGCATCTACGAACCGTTATTCTGGTATGGAGTCAGTGAATCCGGCGAGTTTCCACAAGAAGACAAGTACGCACTGAATTACGATCTCCTTCGCGCATGGACCGACGAACAAGTCTCCGAATTCCGTTCGTCGATGCGCGCAGATATCGAGAAATGCATCGACCCGATGACTCTAGAGGAATTCACGGTACTGGCACAATTCCTAGTCCTCAACGCAATCGAGGGGCGTCGTGAAATTGACTCAGAAATGATGTTTGAAGAACCTACGGACAGCGGATTTATCCCTGCTCTCGAAGATGAGCAACCTGCGGATCTCGCGAAAGTAACAAGGAATCTTTTGAAGTCGCGAACAGCGGCATACAACCTCGCTCAAGGTCTGTTTCTTCTGAAATCAAACGTTGTCGATCACCAACGACTTTCGGAAACTATTGAGAGCGTCTCAAAGAACCTTGACACTTACCTGCTCCGAGCGATGCAAATTGACACTGCCGATCTCTCAAGTGCGTATCAAATAAGTACAACTCGATCCAAAGGATACGGTGTTAAGCAACTTTTCGACCGGGTGAAGGACTATTCAACTGCACTGAACGACATCTCAGCGGATTCCAACGCCGCCCATGTCATCGGAACCATTGAGACAATCAACACGTATTATCACCGAAATCACGATCAAGAAGATCTCCTTGAAATCCTTGATCGACTACATGCTGTCCTTGACAAACTCAGTGCCAGTAAGTACGAGTCCTGGAGAGACGCACGCGAAGACGTTGCTGGCGCCGAAGATCTCGATCTTGTACAGTTCCGACATCGAATGCGAACGTTGCAAGATATCTCTGAAAAGGAAGGTTACGAACTTATCGCGACATTACACCAGTACAACGAGAGTCGTGAAGAGGAAGCTACGTGGGAGATTTATGAAGTAATTGCAGAGATGGTCAAAGAAGCAGAAGAAGTTCCGCTTCCCGATGATGTTGGTTTCCGTGATCGTGTCAGAGACCTCGAAGAATTCCAAACTTACGAGGAGCGGCGCAACAGAAATGAGACAAAACTTGGAGGGGACTAACGATGAAAATACAAACTACGACACTCGAAGAGAAACTCGATAGCCTCGAAGAAAAGGCCGAAAAGTACGATACGCGAACAAACACTGAACAGCGTGTTGAACGGGTAAAATCCGATCTAGAAGAATTGAACCGTACACTCCAGAAGCTCAAGGTGTCACTTGATGAGTTTGAGCGTCAAACTAGGATTCTAACCGATGTCTTTGGAAAGTCGCTCCCATCGGAAGCAACCGATGCACGTAATGAGGTTCGATCACTCATTGAACTCTCTCAAGAAGACATTCTCGATATTATTGACGGCGGAAATCGCTCACTCTCGGAACATACTGACGATGTCCGCGAGGCTCAGGAGACGGTCACAAGTGCAACTCGAACTGTCAATAATAAACTCAGGGATATCCGGAAAGACAAAATCAGCGATGCAAAGACTGCGGAGAGCATCCAACGAATTGTCGGAGAGGATCGAGATGCAACGAACACAATAAGTCGATACAAGATGTTCTTGAACTCGATTCTCAATCCGAATGATTCCGTCTCAACGTTGAGGTCCCAGTGGCAAGGTCTCGAGAATGCATTTAAAGACCTGGATACAGACTGGGAGGGTTTCCAAGAACAGCACAGTCTCAGCGATCAAACTATTGAGAACCTAAAAACTCTCAGTAGGGAGGATAAAATGGATCTTGATGACCTCACCGTAGACAGTATTACCGAGATGATGGAAATTCCTGAGCTCCGCTCGACGATCAAAGTGAGTATCTAGCAACTGATGGAGAACCCTGCTACGCGAGCGAAGTCGGCGATGGATGCTTATCGGAATCAATTTATCGGTACTGGTGGGCAAGCAGTTCGGAACGTCACTCACCGCTTCGAAGCTACACCGAACGGCGAGGACTCGATCATCGGCTTTCGTGGACCATATCTACAAGCACTCGATATCGCAAATTGGAGTACGGATTCTTGGATGTCGTTCAGCAAGAAAGCGGGGCTCCACCCACTGGTGCGACTCGCGTTCGAAGACATTGGATTTCGTCGCCTCTACGACTTTCAGGAACGCAGTATCAAGACGATCCTCGACGGTCGTGATACGGTTATCACTGCGGCGACCGGTCGCGGGAAGACCGAAGCGTGGCTCATCCCGATATTGGACTATATCCTCAACGCCAACCAGGGAAAAGTCGAGGGAAGCGCCCCTGATGACGTAAAGGCAATACTAACGTATCCGACGAAAGCGCTTGCTCAGGACCAGCTCAAGCGACTAATCCAGTACCTCTATCGTATTAACTCGGAACTCCCTACAGACGATCGGATCACCATCGGGATTTACGACGGTGACACGCCAAGAAATATGTCGTCGCGTGCGGAAGGATACCTGAATTCGACGTTCAAATACTTCGAATGCCCGGGCTACAACGATTCGCTTGAGAAGTGCCAGAACTGTGGGAAGAGCGTCCACGTTCGAAACGCCGGACAACGGTACAAACTTGAGCCAGAAAAGAAACAGTGTATCGACGACGTTCCTCTAGACTTTCTCCGCCTCACGACAAACGAGATTCTCAAAAAGGGGGTAGACATCCTTCTCACGAACCCGGATACGATCAACTATAAACTCATCAACACGAACGCGAGTGACGAACACGCCGCGTTCGTCTATGAGCCGCAGTTCTTCGTCCTCGACGAGGTTCACACATACGACGGCCTCTTCGGTAGTTACACTGCAACTCTCACGAAACGGATTCGTGCACTCAGAAAAAACCAGGATATTGCCGAGCCACAGGTAATCGCGAGTAGTGCAACCGTCGAAAACGACGTCGAGTTGTTCCGCCGAATCAGCGGCGCCGTGGACGTCGCGCATGTGGACGAGAACCCTAGAACCATCGATCCGCCGATTCTCGACGTGATACCCCACTCGCTCTACGAAGAAACCATCACGCCGGCGCAGCTCCGACAAGCCGCTCGCGAAGATGCGCCCTATCCCGTAGCGCTCGATTCTTTCGAGGCAGCGCTCGACGATCCCGCGAATTTGGATAACGAGAGTCTCGACGAACTTCTTGGAGATGCGCTCTTCGAACACCTCACCGAGCCGTCCTCCGACGACAACGTCGTTCAAGCGGTACAGAACTTACATCAAGAATTGGCCGAGGAGCCTCGAACGCGAGAGACGTTCATCGCGGATTTGAAGGAAGCTTATGGCCTAGATAAATCGAAGGCAAAAACCGCCCTCAAGAACTTCCGTACGTTGGGTGAGTACTCGGGGCTATTGGAGAACCGTAGTCATTTGTTCTCGTGGCCAATCGATGGATTCTACTCGTGTGCGGAGTGTACAGCAGTCTATCGTTCTCCGCAAGACGAGTGTGCGGACTGTGGCTCAGGAATCGTTACGCGAACGACCTATTGCCGGCGGTGTGCAGAAGAAGCATTAGTTGCCTGGTATTGCCCCAAGTGCGACCAGCTCGAGACCTATACCCCATCCGAAGAGGGGAGTTTCGCATCTCGAGACGAGCAGTACTGTGGACGGTGTCAGGCGGCACATGACGAAGAGGTACGTCTTCTTCGAGTGACATTCACGCCCGAACTTGAGTGTCAGGTTTGTGGTATGATTGAAGAGAGGAGCGTCATTGAGTCCTGCTCCTGTGGCTCTACAATGGCTCGAACTGACGTCAAGACATGGGAATGTACAAACCCACAGTGTGGACGAACAGTGGATGCGGGGACAGGCTGCTCGAAATGTGGGTCAGAAGAACGAAAGCTACGTCACAGTGACGCGGATGTGAATTGTCCGTCATGCGGACAGTCGCACAGCGCAGAAGCCATTCCGCGAAAGTGTTCATGTGGCCACTGCATTTCGAACACACATCTCCTCCCGTGGGTATGTACACGCGAGGGCTGTGATAGTCGCTATTTCACTCAGTCGTCCCCTTCCGAATGTACGTGTGGCGCAAATAGGTTCGTCAAGAAAGGACTCTTCGAGGTTTTCGAGAACCAACTCTGTACAGATTGCGACACGGCTGTGCTTCCCGGTGCTTCCTGTACGTGCGACGAACCAGAACTCAAACCACAGGCTGACGCGTTTCAGTCCTACCAGACAGTTACCTCTAACGGTCACGTTCTTCCAGTTCGAAATTTCACATCCGTGGTCCCCTGCCGTCACCAACGCCTCGGCTATCGAATCGGGAATCGCTACGACGAACTCGTCCGTAGCCCCAACAATATCGCAGTTACCACGTCCCAGTATTTGCTTCGAGAAGTTGCTGATGATGAGGAGTACTCTTCTGCAAAAATGCTGTCTTTTGCTGACTCCCATCGCGATATGAAGGAACTTGGACGGGATTTCAACGAACCCGAGGTCGAAACGCTCCTCGATCAGGTACTCATCGAATCCATTCGCACACGCGATGAGGGGTGGGTTAACCTCGACGATGTGGTAGCAGAATCATTCACGTGTATCGAGAGTCTGCATGAAGAACTCAGTCCGCCTCGTGTAGTCCAAGACGTCACGTTCGATCTAAAGGAACATCTTATCGACCGACCTCGCCGTTTCATGGAGCCAAACGAAGCGATTCGTGATCGACTCCTCCGTCGCGCGATACCCCACAGCTACAGTCAGCGCTTCCGTGAGCGTGGTGGTTCCCTTACAGGAGACGGCCTCCTCGATGTGCGTGTCGAGACAGAAACGTTGCAAGCGCTCTCTGACGGTGAGCATGACGTTCTACGTGGAATCATCAAGAAGGGGAATGGCTGCCCCGCTGACTCGGTTGTTGACGCCGAGGGAGAGAGTGCCGTTGCGTCACTCATTGACCGCGGTGTCGTAGAATCAGAAAGCGAGGACTATCTCTCGCTGAACCCAGCAGCATTTGAGGTGGCGATCGCTGGTGTTGAGGACGATATTCAGTATGCTCCAAACACCGGGCAGTTTTCCGCGACGTGGGAAGGACAAGTAGGTATACGGTCGCATGATGTAGTTCCCTTCGATACGTCGCTTACAGATCGTTCCGACCCAAACAATGCCCAGTTTCATCAGCGAGCGTACCGTGCTAAGTATTCGCGTGCCCGTATCCTCATTGCAAAAGTCTATCTCGGAATGACTGAGAAACGTGAACGACGAGAGCTCGAATACCTCTTCCGGGAAGGAAACTACCCGCACTTTCTATCCTCAGGGCCCACAATGGAGCTCGGAGTTGATATAGGGGATCTCGACGCCCTCCTCCTGTACGGCGTGCCGCCGAATATGAACGCCTATCTTCAACGAGTCGGTCGTGCGGGACGCAGCTCTCATTCCTCTCTGATTCACAGCGTCAGCCAGCGTAATCCGATTGATTACTACTACTACGAGGAGCCGACTGAGCTCATCAGTGCGGATCCAAAACCCGTTCCACTCAACGAGCACAACGAGGAAGTTCTCCGTGTTTCACTCTCCTGGTCCGTCTTCGACTATGTCGCGGCGAACTTCGTCATTCCGTGGGAGATCGAGGGGTCGGGACCAAAGGCAACGGTTTCCGGTGGCGATGATTTTGAACGCCGCACTGAGACAACTGACGACCACGAGTACGGAAAGTTGACTCATTTGATGATGCTCCCGGTTTCACGTCTCGGCCTAGATACGAACGTCTCCAAACTCGCTGCAATCGGTACGATTGTCAACGATAACGAGCGACAAATCCGGAACTATCTTCTATCGCTCCTCGAGTACCAGTACTGTACAGACTGTAGCGCTAAGTATGACCGCTCAACATCTATCGACAGTTGTCAGGCGAATGGTTGCGAGGGGCGCGTCCTCGACGCGATAGAAGAGTTCGGTGACCTCGTGGATGAGGCAGTGAGCTCTTTTGAAGACCGGTATCTGAACCAGTACCGAGTCTATCGGAATCGGTTACAGGAAGAGCATCAAGAACGGAGTCGTGATCGGACCCACCTCCGCCGGCAAAAGCGGCGAGCGTCACGGGATGAGAAGAAACAGCTCCGAAGACGTGAGAACACGATTGCAGAGAGGATCAACGCCCTACAGGAGCACCTCAGGACGCTAGAGAGTCAGCCATATTCTGACTTCCTACAGAACGCCCGTTCGAGCAAATTCGCGTTCAACATGCGGAACGTGTCGAACAACGTCGGATTGACATTGGTCACAGAAAGCGATGGTGCGTACGACCGACGCGAGGTTGGTGGGAACTACGGTGGACGGAGTGTTCGGATGGCGATCCAGGAACTCCATCCGGCAGCAGCCTATCTTGACGACGGAGAAACGTACGTCGTTAGTCACCTACGAACGGACGACTTCGAGTCATCGACTCTGCGAGAGGCTGTAGATGAAGCTGGGAACTCACAACTTGGCGAAGAAAAAGTGTGTAGTGCGTGTCGAACTTCCCATCCACTCGAGGCCACGGAGTGTCCATGTGACCACGACGCCTCACTCAAGCGGCGTCGGCTAGTCGCGATGGACAGCGTAGAAGCCCATCGCGATGATCTCCTCATGACCAAGGGTGGTGATCCTGCTCGCAAACTCTACCAGCAACCTGAGGAGGAGATACAGAACACGTATGCTGAGCGTGATACTTCCGTTCTAGAATTCGACTCGAACCAGTCGTTCCAGATCCTGGATGGAGATGGAGAACCTATGGGGACACTCGAGTACGGCGACTACACCGTTCTCAGTCACACGGAGAGTTACCGGGCGAAGTACAAGAACGGCGAGATAGACCCGCGTCCGGTTCCGTTCGAGGTTTGTGGCGAAGAGAACTGTACGGGCACCATCTACCGTGACGACGAGGGTCACCCACAGTGTTCAGCCAATCCCGAACACAGCCCGAACCGACGTGGTGCGGATTCCGAGTACGTCCGCTTGGGGTATTCGTACGAGACCAGCGGCGTTCGTGTTTCACTCGACACTCCAGAGGAGTCACACACGTTCGCTCATGGGCTCCGCGTCGCCCTCCAATCCCTCGGTGGGGTGAACATTAGAGAGATAAATGAAACCACTGACGACGATCACGTCGATATCCTCGACGCACAGGAAGGAGGAGCGAACATCTCCAAACTGCTCGTGGAACGCGATGATAGCCGCTACCGGAATTTCGAGCACGCGATGGAGTTGATACACGAGCACTTCGCCTGTGACTGCGAGAGCGGTTGTCCGCTCTGCCTGTATCAGTACGGCTGCGACGAGCATAATCAACCGCGGTCGTTCGACCGTGATTCGGTTCTCGACAACTTCGCGGACGACTTGCCGGCGATTACACCATCAACCGATCATTCAATTCCGACTAACCAATGAGCAACGATACACTTGATAACGCAGAAGACCTGAAACGCTCCTACGGAGAGCACTACGTCGCTAGCCAGAACATTGCAACCCTCAGAGACGTTATTTCACGGTACGAAGGCGGGTCCGAGAAATCTGTTCACGAACGGCTTCCGGAGTTCATGCGCACCCGAGGTCCGTTCTTGCAGGCACTTGATCTTCCCCGGCAGAGTGAATCGTCATGGTCGGAATTCGCCGCGAGTCAACCATCTATCGCCGATGATGCTCCGGACGGCCTACACGACGACATCGTTAGGGTATTCTCTGAAGCAGGAATCAGTCGGCTCTACGCGTTCCAGGAGGAGACAACTTCTGCACTCCTTCAAGATAATCACACCCTTGTAACGGCAGGCACGGGGCGAGGGAAGACTGAGAGTTGGCTCATCCCGATTCTGCAGTACATCTGTGAGACGAAGGCAGACTATCACGATGCCGACCCCAGGAGCGTCAAGTGTGTGCTGACCTACCCAACGAAAGCGCTCGCCCAAGACCAGCTCAAGCGCCTTATTGGATATTTATCAACGCTCAACGAAACCCGAACGGGGACAGACCGAGTCACAGTCGGCATCTTCGACGGCGATACCCCGCACAACGATCCGGACGCGTACGCCTACCTCAATACCTCGTACAAGTATTTCGACTGCCCGTGTAGCAATTGTTCGTCCTCGCTCATGGTCGAACGAACCGAGGGCGGGTACCAAGTGACTCATGATTCGTCAGCGGAGATGGACGTCGATCTCAGCTTTATCCAACTGACTCGCGAAGAGATCGTGGGTGCTGAAGTCGATATCCTCCTCACGAATCCAGACACCGTCAATTACCGCCTGTTCAACGTCAACGAGCAAGACGAACAGGAAGTGTTCGTCACGGAGCCGAAATACGTCGTCTTCGACGAAATCCACGAGTACTCGGAGCTTTTCGGTTCGTTCACGGCAACGCTGATGCGGCGCTACCTCAGGTCTCGTCGCTCCCTCCTCGGACTCGATGATTCAGAGCAAGACAGTCTTCGCCTCGTCGGAGCGAGCGCAACCGTCGAAAACAAGCGTTCCATCTTCCAGCGGATCAACCCATTCACCGACGCGGATATCAAGGTCGTCGAGGAAGATCCACGAACGCTGGACCAACAGCTTCCGAGCGGAGTACCGAAAGCATTTTTCGAGTCAGCTATCGATTTCGACCGGATAGTCCAACCGGAAAGGGAGCAGAACGAGGCAGAGGCACTCGTTTCAGAATTCCTCCCTAATTTCTCAGAAGATTCCGACCTCGCCGAGCGACGACAAGGTGCAGGGGATCATCTGTATGACATTCTCTTGGACCAGGCCGAAGACGATCTCGAGTTTGTACGAGCCCTCTACTCGATGCTCCGAGATGAGGCGCAACGACCTGCCGATCTTCGAAGCACGCTCCAGGACACGTACGATCTCTCAAAAGACCAGGCAGAAAGGCTAGTCGATAACTTCATCGAACTCGGCCTGCTTTCGGGTGTTCTGGAAAGCCGAGCCCACCTTTTCAGTTGGCCTCTCGACGGCTACTACACTTGCATCAACTGTGCTGCGGTCTACGACACTCCCCAATCCGTCTGTTCCCAGTGTGACCATCACTTTGTAACGAAACTCGCATACTGTAATCACTGCGGGGAGGAAGCACTTGAGTCATGGTTTTGCCCGGATTGTGAACGCCTTACGCCGCTCAACGTCACCTCTGGAGAAGGACGGTTCGAATATTTCCAAGACCACACTTGTAGCTGCGGAACCGAAACGATACGTACAGTCTGGCGTCCGTACTACGAGTGCTCGAACTGCCAAGACCGGCAAAAAATCGACCGGATAACACATTGCTCGGACTGTGACGACGTGATGCTCCTGAGTGACGATCAAGAGCAACTTGTCTGTCGGAACCCAGACTGTGGTTCGGCTGTGGATGCCGATACTGACATCGTCTGTGAGAGCTGCCACTCCCACGATCTCGAACCGCTATCGGATGATTCGGTTCTCTACTGCGAGGACTGCGGAAACTCGCACGAACAGACAGAGGGCCACCAGTGCAGTTGTGGCGGCGAATTCCATCCGAAACGATACCTCGGCTGGTCTTGTAAGGACCCCGAATGTTCGGCAGTTTACTTCGACGAGCCCCCAAATACGTGTGAGTGCGGGAAGCGTCGGTTCGCACGGACTGGTCTTCTCGATATCAACGCGATCGAACACTGCGACAACTGCGATAGTGATCTCCTCCCTGGTTCGGAATGTACGTGCGAGAACCCGGATATCTCCTCGAGAGTACGCGGCTTCCGTGAATTCAAGTTGGTGGACGAGCGTGGCCGGATTCGGAAGCCGTCATCGTTCCACGGTGCCGTTCCGTGCTATGACCCGAGGAAGACCTACAAGAAATCGTCTCGATACGCGTCGATGATCCGTGGTCCGGGGAACACGGCGGTTACTACAGCTCAATATTTCCTTCGCAAAATAACCGACATCGACAATCCGGAGTCCTTCAGAGAGGCGAAGATGCTCTCTTTCGCCGATAGTCAGGCTGATATGAAGGAACTAAACCGGAACTTCACAGAACCCGAACAGACGCTGTTTGTGACTCAGCTCGTCGTTGAGACGCTTGAAGACAACGACGGGTGGACTTCGCTCGCCGATCTACAGAATACGGTCGTTGAGCGAGCGGAAGAGTACGAGGAGGTTCTCACAGAGGGGAGCGGGAGCGGCGGTCTTCTGACCGACATGACCGGGTACCGCCAGAGTGTTGAGGAATTTATCGGAAATGAAGTAGCTGCCCGCGTCCTGCGAGGCCGGTACAACAATCGTTGGCGGACGCAGGACCATCTCCCGTCCGACGGCATCATCGACGTCAAAATAGAGGGCGATTGGGGTAAACTTGAGGACGGAGAGAAGACTATTTTGAATGCGCTCAATGAGCAGAGCAAGCAGTACGTTAGTTCGCTTGCCAACCATATCGATGACGCCGGGAGAATCGTGGAGTCGCTCATCGACAAGGGGCTAGTCCGGCGTTGCGATACGGACTCAGGGCATCTCGTTGGACTAGCCGAGCAGGCGGTTCTCTGTACGACGGTGGATGATGAGACAGCCACTATCTACGTGCCCACCACGGAAGGGTTCCGCTCGACACTCGACGAACAGTGTACGGAACGAGATCCGGATACTGAGTACGTTGAGTTTACTGCCGACTACAGAGCTCGGTCTGAGTTCACCTCCTCCCATTTCGACCTCACCGCGTATCGGGTGAATTACTCGGACCCACTGATGCTCGTTTCTAGAGCGTACTTCGGGCTGACTGAAAAGGAAGACCGTCGGCAGATCGAGTATCAGTTTCGGGAGGGGAGGTACCCGAACTTCCTCTCCTCCGGCCCCGCGATGGAGGTGGGAATGGATATCGGTGATCTTGATGCGCTCCTTCTCTACGGGACGCCACCAAACTCGAACTCCTATCTCCAGCGGATTGGTCGTGCCGGGCGACAGTCCGGTTCATCGCTCGTTCATTCAATCAGCCAGCGCAACCCTATCGACTACTACTACTACGAGCAGCCGAACGAGTTGATACAGGCTGAGCCACAACCTGTCCCGCTCAACGAGACGAACGAGGAAGTACTCCGGATATCGTTGACTTGGGCTATTCTGGACTATTTCGCCGCCGAGTACTGGATGCCGTGGCGTCGTGAGAGTAGCGACGTCATCGACGAAATATACTGTGAGGACGAACCCGTTTCTCGGTCCGAGCCTCGCCCGAACGACATCGTGACCTTCACCGCGCTCCTCGCCAGCGAGAACGAGGAGATCCAGTATATAGACGATGAGGCACCACTTCAGGCTCTCAAGAACGCCTACGAAAACAATCGGCCTGAAGTGCGCGAGTGGTTAGAAGACATCCTGGGATTCAGCTACTGCCGAGATTGCGGTCGAAAACACGCGGCGGGCTACGCAGGACCTTGTAGTCATGATTCCTGCGACGGAAGTGTCGTCTTCGCAGCGGATGAACACGGGGAGGCGGTAGAAGAAGCCATGACGGCGTTCGTTGACGAGTTCGTCGAGGGCTTCTTTGAATTTGAAGACGAGATCGTCGCGGAACTTGAGGAAGTACAGGAGGAACTGAACCAACTGAGTCTAGAGTCGCGTGGTCGCCGTAATCGGCGGAGAGATGATTCAACCGATCGAGCGGACCAGCGCGACCAGCGAGATCGACTACAGAGTCGTAGTGCGAATCTGAACCAGTACCTCGACCAGTTAGACCGAATGGATTATGGAAAGTTCCTCGAGAAACATAGCACGACTCCATTCAGCCTCCGTTCCGTCGAGGACACTGTTGAATACGAGCTCATCGGTGATGATTTTGAATCGGTGACGGACGAACTACAGTCCCGTTCAATCCGAATCGGCCTCTCAGAGCTACATCCTGGTTCCGCATACCTACACTCGGACAACCAACGATACGTCGTCACAGGTGTCCGCGCCCATTCCTATGAGACTCCAAATTTCGACCACACCGATACAATCTGTCCAACCTGTGGTGCGGTGTACGAACTCGGCGATGGTCCTTGCGAGGAGTGTGGTTCACAACTCCAGCGACTGAAAACGATCGTCCCGGCGCGAGTTACTGCGTACAAGTCCGATCTCGTGCTCGGCCAACTTCCGAACGGGGAAACCCTACGACCAACACGCATCTACCAATCCTCTGGTTCGGAGATTCAGGACACGTATGCCCCCACAGAGACGGAAGTCACCGAGTTTGATCCTGACCCGTCGAAAGCGTTCGACATTAGAACCGATGACGGGGATGCGGTAGGGAGGTTTGATTACGGCGATGTTACAATCCAATCATCGGTTCAGCGGTTCTACGCACATTACGTCGGAGGTGGATCAGACCCACTTCCGAATACCTTCGAACTCTGTGGCAAGGAGAACTGTAATGGAGTCATCGCACGCGACAACGAGACGGCCTACTGTATGCGCCACCCGGAGCATTCGACCGACGATACGGACGTTGTACGCCTCGCAACGGAGTTCGACACGAAAGCGGTCCGTATCCAGTTCGATGACGAAGAACTGGAACACGCGTTTTCACACGGTATCCGGATGGCGCTTCAGTACATTGGTGGCGTTGGCGTCCGTGCGATCCCCGAATCCTTGAGTGAGGATGGGACGTACGTTTTCGACAACGAAACCGGCGGTAGCGGTATCACAGTCCTCCTCACGATGGGCTCGGGAGACACACGCGAGAAGTTTGATACCGCGATGGACCTTATCGAAGAGGCATTCGACTGTGATTGTGACATCGGTTGTCCATTCTGTGTCTACCAGTACGGATGTGAGAACCAGAACGACCCGAACACAATCAACAAAGAGGCTCTCATGGAAGTCGTTCAAGCAGGATTGAACCTAACACAGCGTGAGATTGAGGATAACGATGAAGAGTGACATTCAAAATGCGCTAACGAATCTTCATACACGTTCTCCCGAGGCCCTCTGGGGAATCTCCGCGAGAAGTATCTACCTCTCCCTCTGTAGCGTAGTGGATGAACATTCGATGGAGACGCATCTCACACCGCACCGCAAGACTACCATCCTCCGAACGAATGACGAACGCGATCAGGCCACCGTCGTTTCCACTCACCAGTTGCTCCATACCGAATTAGGCCTTATTTCAGAGACGGAGGAACTTTCGGACCAGGGGAGGCTTGTTCTCGGTGCAACTCAGCCCGTAGCGGCAGTTCGATTGGTCGCAGCAAAACAATTGGAACGAATAAGGTACTTTCTTCGAGAGTTTGAGGCGTTAGATACTAACCAACTTCCTCGGAGCGAGCTTGAGACACTTGTTCGGGATTCACGAGACGCTGACTTCATCGCCCCGTTGCTCTCGTCGCTCGGCTTCATCGATCTCTATCCGGAAGGAGTTATTCTCTCTCGAGAGACAATTCAGGAGACCCTTGAACTCGCTTCGCGAGATATTGACCAAGTCTCTGCGTCGATTGCTCTCGTCTCTACACTCACCGGACTTGAAAAACCAAGTCTCGTCGCCAGCGTTACATCTGAGTATCTTGGGAAAGATGTTCCAGCCGATCTGGTCGAAACTATCTCGTTTCTGGATGGACTTGCGGCTGTAAAACCTGGGAGCCATCGAACCCCGGTTATGACTTTCGAGGAGGCGATTCACGGCGTGAGAACTGCTCTGGAAGCGGAGTCGGAACAATTGAGAGACGCGTTTGATCCCGAGTCTACTGCGAGTGTATCCACCCGAACGGTAGGTGCTGAGACAATCTCGGAATCGTTCCCTGAGGACAACCCGACTGAGGCTAATGAGTCGTACGTCGTTGACTTGCTCTCCACAATCAACACGCACCCATATTTGAACCAACTTCCAATCGACTCGCTTTCCAGCGAACTAGGCGTTGATTCGTACGAAATCTACCAGGTTTTTTCTACCATACCGGGTGTCGAGTGTCGAATCCGCGACGACATCGTTCTTGTATTCGACGCAGTTCCAACGACGGTTGGAACAGACCGATATGACGAATTCCGTGACCAACTGTTCGACGCAGTTTGCCTGCGCGATTCATGGACTAAAGCGCTTGAGACGACTGTTTTCGAGTCTCCAAGGATGCGTGAATCGATCATTGAATCTCTCCTCACAGAAGTGGATGAGGGCGTTGTCACCCCGACTTACTTCGTGTACACTTTACCTGACCCGGACGCGCTTGGTGAGGAACAAATGGATCGGTATGCCGATGGTCAACCGGCGCTCAGGCGGGAGCAGGCGCGATTGAAACGCTGGAAAGAACAACGCCGCAACGACATCCGACGGTTCACGGAGATGACCGATCAGCTCTTTAGCCTCGGTCAAGAGCGTGATCTTGAAGACAGAATCGTCCGGATAATGACGCCGTACGATGACGACACCTTCTCAGAATACACTTCGCAGCTACGGAGCCTTCTCCGGGACGGGTATGAGATCAGGCTTCTGACACGACATACGAGGCAAAAATGGCAGTGGGAACGACTCCGGGATAATCTCCTCGGAGATCTTGAAGAGAATCGAGAAAACGTACGGATTCGGACTTACTCACGATATAAAGAGTACCAGCGAATCACAGGCGACATAGACGAAACAAACCTGAAAGAGTTCGGCATCCACGCCAAGCTACAGACTATTGGCCATGCCTCGGAAGGAGCAGCCCTTCTCGGGTCCGCAAATTTCATGGAGAATAGCTATAACTGGAATCCGGAGTGCGGAGTTTACACCGAGAACGAGAACTTTGTTACTGCGGCGATTGAGTTCTTCGACCACGTTTGGGAACTCTCCGAGGCTGACGAAGTCGATTTGTCGAGCCTACAAGAGATTCCCAAACGGTCGTTCTATCCATCCTATTACACTTGAATGAGAAATTGAGTGAATTGAAGATGTATGTATCTCCGGATCTGTCCACATCCGTGAAAAGTTCCCCCTATCGACACTACGTTCGATGAGTAATGAGGCTTTTATTTACCGGCGGCTAGTTCCCGTTATTGGTGACTACTACGTATGAGGTTCTACGTTCCTGAATGGGATGACGCTGTGGATGGAGCGTACGACTTCATCCACGACGAGCACTCCACTATGAACCGAAGTGAACGTTCTCTGCAGTACATCTGGGATTCCTTCGAGTACGATTCTGTCCCAATTGACGGCGTCCTCATCTCCCGAGAGAAGATCGAAGCGTCCGCGACCAAGTTCGAGCGCTTCAAACAACACGGCGTCTACAACGATCCGGTTCTCGACATACCGGAGTGGCTTCCGACAATCAGCGATTGTGGTGCATGGGGGTACAAATCGCTTCCCTTCCCCCCATACGATACCGACGAGATGCTCGATTTCTACTCATGGATGGACGTCGATATCGGCGTCACGATCGACCACCTCGTACTCGGGTCGGGCAAAGAGGGCCGACTGTACCTGAACGAGAACGCCTTCGGCAAGGGCATCACGAAATCCGATCTCCCGGACAAACTCACAGACGCAGTTGACGTGATGATCGATGAATGGCCGGGCGAATCGCGAAAGTGGCCGGACTACGTGAAGGATGAGGAGCCATCCATCTACCATGCCGGTCCAGTAACCCCGTTTGACCGGAAGGAGTTCAAGGGAACGCCAGAGGAGATCATCGAGCGGCTCGAGGATGACCCACGTGCAGTTTACCGTGAAGACGACACTCGCTACCGGTACGATCTCACGCTTCGAAACGCTGAGAAGATGAAGAGGCTCTACGACAAAGGCGACTACCCGTTTCGCCTAATGGTCGCCATCCAAGGCTGGGAGCCCGACTCTTACGGTCATGCAGCCCAGCGCGTGCTGGAGATGGAGTACGACTACATCGGTATCGGCGGCGTCGCTGGAAGCGGTGCCCAAGCAGTCAGCGACATTGTGAGCGAAATCGGTGGCGTCGTGAAGGAGCACGAACGCACGAACTCGACGCGTGTCGATTCTCACGTATTCGGGTTCGCCAAGACCGACGTGTTCGACTCAATCGGTCAGGCGGGTATGACCAGCTTCGATAGCGCGAGCATGCTTCGGTCTGCGTGGGAAGGGGGGAATAACTACCATACCGGCGACCGGAAATACGCCGCCCTCCGTGTCCGGTTCGGGCTCTCACGAGACAAGCGTGAAGTTGCTATTGAGAAAGCACTCCGTGGCCAGGAGCTCCTGCGAGCGCTTCGGGCGTATGATGACGGACGTTCGATCTCGGAAGCTATCGAGCGTTGGCAGGCGTCCGCAGATGCGACGATTTCTGGGCTCCTCGACTACATTGATGGCATCCGTCACGAAGACGTGTACAACGAGTTCGACAGGATACGGGACGCAAAAGAACATTTCCGTGACGACTACGAGCACGGACGTGAACTCGCTGCGAGCTTCAGTCGTCAGTTTCGGACGGAGATTATCAAACTCCTACAGGACGATAGCTACGAGGGTTCGCTCCCCTATCATAAATATCTCGAGCCAACCGCAGCAGCCAAAGAGGTCTACGAGGAAACGTTCCCCAACGGGCTCAAGCACGTTCGTGAACTGGAAAAGGAAGAAGGCGAGTTCGGGACTACGCGTCAGATCTTGGCTGTCGTAGAGAGCTACACACACAGCGAAGTCATCGGCGACGAAGGGCATCTCTCGGATTACCGTGAACTACTGGGCGACCGACCGTGGGAGGAGTGTACGTGCGATATCTGCAAACGGCACGGTATTGAGGTCGCCGTCTTCCGCGGAAACAACCGAAATCGCCGGCGCGGGTTTCATAATACGCGACAGTTCTACGACCAGATGGAGCGTGACTTGCCGAAGATCGCCGTCGCGGCACCACTACCAGAAGACGCCTCTTCGAGTGAGCAGGTTGAAGACCAACTTCGTGAACAGTATCCTGACTTCTGGACCGAGGTTCACGACTTGCCTGTGGCCGAGATTGGGGCTGTTAGTCCGGAACAGTTCGTCGAGTGGTGGGATACGCCGGAGAGGACCACTAACTCTCTCAGGAGCCAACTACAGCGCTATGAGTCTCTCCTACTATTCGATCCCGGGGAGGAACTGGATGCCGAGACGATGAGTGAAATGCAAGCATCTGGATGCCCGGTGGGAGAGTTCGAGAGTGGAGAGGCCATCCGTGAAGCAGTTCTCGAACAACTCGGCTACGACGAGGAATTCCTTCCGAATAGGCACGTCCAAACGGGGATTGTTGACTGGTGATTTAATGAATGTGCTAATTATCGATCAGTGCTCTGGGTCAAAGGATTACCGCGATTCCAGCCCCGTTCTCGACGAAGAAAAGGTTGACTCAACTAGCCGAACCGAGTTGGTCGAGACGGACGGCGTCGTCGCGAAGAGAGCGAAAGACCTTTACTCGGGTCGCCAGCAGGCACTCATCGACGAAGCAACGAACATTCTCCGTGAGTCAGGTACCAAAGTCGATCGGTATTTCATCAGCGCCGGATTCGGACTCGTGGAGGAATCGACACTCCTCCCGCCGTACGAAGTAACGTTCTCTTCCATGTCGAACGAAGAGATTCGGAATCGATCCGAGGCCCTCAGGATACAGGAAGACCTGATCGATGTCGTTGCCGATGGAGGGTATGACTTCGTTTTCCTCCCCCTCGGGAAAGACTACTACACCGCGCTTGACCTTCCTGAAATCATCGAGCAGATGGACTCGAATACGATCATCGTCGTGTTCAATAGAAAAGGAACGGAGGCGGAGTACGAAAACGTTCTCTCCCTAAGCGCCCGCACTGACGAAGCGCGAGAGTTCGGGGTCATCGTAATCGAGCTCAAGGGCAAACTGATTAAGAACTTCGCCGAACGAGATGCTAACGGCGAACTCATCGTTGACCTTGAGAACGTTCGAGAAGCCTGTACGTACAATCCACAGGGCGATCTCGGTAGTTTTTCGTCCTAATTGTCTGTAGCAGTCCCTAGCTTGCCGATACAACTGGAAGAGGGACAATAGGGGAAACGATTAACAATTGTGTCGCCAAATCCTCAAGAAATGGACGTTCGGGGCTTCAAGAAGAATCATCCGAAGAATCTGATAGGTTACGCACTCGCTGTTAGTGCTGATGAAGACACTCAGTCAGTTTTTGAGGAGTACGTCATCAAATCTGTCGAGGATGCACGGTTAGACGCGATCTCGCTAGATCTGATTCGGACTAATGACGGTGAGATTCGACTCACGCCTTCTGGGCGTGAGTCAGTCCGAACCCTTCGCTACCACTACGGAGGCACTCTATCTGCTCTCCAAGTGATTGATGGGTTGTCTGGGAGTTCCAAACGACTGGTCGATACTCAGCCCGTAATGGGGGTTGTTGCGCGACAGGCGATGCTCGCGTATGCTCCGACACAAGCTGTAGTCGGTGTTCTGGATACGCTAGCGGATGAGGGGCATAGAGAACCGACACTTGCAAAGTTGGCGAAGACGATGGGCCAAAAACACCCGAAACTCGCTCTCGATTTGTTTGTTAATCCTTCTAGCAAAGAGCGAGTTCGACCTTCCTCTGGAGATGGCCTCCAGCTAGAAGAGTTTGATTCTGGGCAGGTTTACTGGACTAATACAACATTCCAATATAAAGCGCTGCTCTATCATTCGGGCCTTCTCACAACCCGAGGTCACGACAAGAAATCCACTCTGGACCCTAGTTCTTCAATTTGGAGTCTCGAAAATACGATGTCGTCTCTTAGATGAGTCCGGCTTTGTTGAATCCTATCCTTCAGACACATTATCGTCTGAAACAGCTGTTCGCTGAAGAGTGCGAGTTGACTGCTGAAAGTTCTACCAGTTTAAGAGAATGCGTTCTGATGTTCGCCATCTACAACGTTGAACGGCCCCCTTCGGCTTTATGAACCCGACGTCCCTCTAGTCAACAAACCAAACCAAACGTGTCCAAAAGTACTCCTCTCAACGAACCTTGGATAACAACGGTATCCGGTTTAATCACGAATTGCGCAGTAACTAACAGTCTGGGCCGATGAGTTCTAGTTGTAAGCTTCAAGCACTTTCTAAACAGATGACATCCAATAACGACACTGACCGATTCAACGGTAACGATCCGTACGAGTCGATAAAGAACATCGCAGATAAAAAAGACAGGACTGAGACACAGGTGATGGCTAACACTCTCGAAAACGTTGAGCTAAACTTGCTACATAAGATCGCCGGGAAGGAACAGGTGTATGAATCACATAAAACAAAAAGAGACTATCACAAAGAACTCGCCGATATCGGGTACTTTTTCGGACCTACTATTCATGACAACCAACTATACACACGCAAAAACGGTGTGACCCAATACGCGGAAGTCCCTAACAGATAGTACCACGGAATGCTCTGCTGACTCGATAGACGCTGTAACTCTATGAAAGCGCGAAACAGGATATGAGGCGCAAGAGATCGATGGATTTCGTATGCCACAGAGCACGTTCTGTTGACTGGTCTGTGTGTGAAAGGAGCCGGTCATAGGCGTGCCAGCTCGGGTGCTGCCCGCCGCGGCATCCGGGAAATTGGGATAGGTGAACCCCTGCTTCACTCACTGACGTTCCGGGTGAACAGACCATTTACTGGGATCAATGTCCATACACGGTACGCACAGGTAGTAGTAATGGATGGGGCTGGGAAGAATGTAAAAAAGGTTCGCATCGAGAACGCGAACATCAACGAACTCGCCCAGCAGTACGCCGTCGCAGAAGCCGTGCTTGGGGTGATCCCCAACTCCAGCTATATCGACGATATGCTGAACGAGCACTTGGATGTGACCGTCACTTATCGGAAAAATATCAACACAATCGCAGACATCAACAAGAAACCCGACTGCGTAGATGTGAAAGAACTCGCGCGGGTGTTCCGGTTGAACTCAGTTGCTGAAATCTATGTTCCAACTAGGGCGGTCAGAATCCTGTTAGGGTATCAATCTCGAAGCTGTGTCTCCTGCGTGTAGGATTGGGTGGCGTCCAAGCCACCCGAGTGGCGTCAAGCCACCCTGTTATGCCCGAACAAGCAGCAGCTTGTTCAGAATGCCGTCCCTAAGACGGCTTCTACTAAACTTTGACAGAAGTATATAATATTATGACTTTTACATCAACCTGAGTACGCTTCGCGTAGCACAGTATGTTCAGCATCTCGGGAACCGATTGGACAGGACCTCGGTGTTGTATTGATCCTCTGTATACTGTACGCCGCTATTACCAGGAGTCGGATAAGTTGTGTACGGTTAGGTACATTGTTCGTCTGTACTGACTAATCTGTAAGTCCTCTGTATTGACCACCCCCGGATAGAATGTATCACTTCCGAAGGGTTTCAACAGAGACATGAGTGCTTAAGTTACGGTTGTAGCAGTTAAGTTGTGCCGACCACATGATCGGAGTGTGCCAAGAATTGATCAGCAAGTCAAACAGGATCGAGTTGAGCATATCCTCGTCAGTGGTTCAGAGATGCTCGGCTTCGCGATCAAGGGCGAAGGTGGATAATTCAATAGGAGAGAGTGCTCTGTTGAAGCCACAGAAAGAGAAGAGGTAGTGTCGCTGCAAAGACAGTAGCGAACAGGAGAGTCCAATATGATTAACCTCTTCTTCTGATGGAAACGACTCGTTCTAGGAGACGACTTCCTGAATGATATCTGCGTTTATGTTTGTGCGTCCCCGTTTGGCGGCATCATCAACCGTGTAGCTACAGATCGAAAGTGCCTGTCTTACATTCCCCTGTGAACTCTGCAAAATCAGTTGGAGGCTATCTTCTTCAAAGACGTCAGATACCGAAATTTCCCCCTTGGAAGCAAGATCGAGGTATGAATTGACGAGAGCCTCCAAGTGGTCCTCCGTCATCGGACGGAGAGAGACTTCTCGACCGATTCGCTCGGAGAATGCATGGTATTCGCTCATGATATCCTGCCAGACCTCTGGAGCACATCCGAACATCATGCTGAGCCCGGAACTGTTTTGATCCATCAAGTGTCGCAGACTATTGAGCGTCGCCTGTTCATTCTTCGGGGAGAGTCGTGCCACACTCTCAAACTCATCCACAAAGACGAACACGCCAGTATAACCGAGCTCAAGGAGCATATTCTTTAGCGCGGTAAAGGCACGTACACCCATTGTGTCGTCGTCAAGTGCGCTATGGATTTCCATCTCCTTCCGCTGCTCATACCGGATTCCCTCCGCGGTGAGCCATTGCCACGCGTAGAGGTTTGTATCCTCGTATACCATATGGATAATCGCGCGAGCGAAATCAGCGAACTTCGTGACATCGCTCAGCCGTTGGATGGTCTCCGGGACAAGTTCTGAGAGCAGGATGTCTCCTTCATCAAGTAACGATTTCATTGAGGATGCTCCCATCGGATTTGTCTCAGTCCGCCTCCGAGCTACGTGGGCAAGGAATTCGTACGCAAGTTCCTGTACACGATCGAAGCCGAGATCGTACATAAACTCGTGATAGACATCGAGGAACCCCTCCCCGGGTTGAGCAACATATCCAACAAGTACGTCTTCTCGGTCACGAACGAGGGATCGTGCGTACTTGAGTGTATGAGACTTCCCATTCCCGTATTTCCCGGTGATCACAAGGTGTTTCGATTTCCCGGTGCTAAGAACCGTTGACACAGTATCGCTTACCGCATTCGCCACGTGATCCTGTCCACAGTAAACCTCGGGGTTATCGGATGGTACTGGGCTGTAAGGGAACGGATTTTCGTCAAGACCGAGGGATGAGTAGTCGCGCTGTTCGTCCGTGATTTCGAAGTTGTCAGTTGTCATTATTGTTGAATTTAAGGTCGCGGTCGTATACGGCGAGGTAGTAGTATTGTTTCCCGAGCTGTTCGACACCACGCATGACCTGCTCTGAAGACTGATCCGTAGTGACGAGTTCACCGCCACTATCGGTCAGTTCAATCGTTTTGAGTCCGTACCGTGCCTCCTTTGCCCCGGTGTCGATTGGAGCCCCAGAGAGCTCTATCCGACCGATGTTTTGTTCCGCAAGTGTCCGCAGGGCGTCGTCGAATGTAGCACGGTCACAGCCAAGGTTCTCACAGGTGTGTTCACGAAGTTCGGGGACTGACAGGTACCGTTTCTTCAAATTCACGCCAGCGCTTTCCTCGAGAGCGTCGGCGACAGACAGCAACACATACGGAAAGTTTGCTGGTACGTCACTCTCATTAACTGTATAGAAGGTTCCATTGAACGCATTTCTCTGGATAGCGTTGAGGCGTTGTGCCCATGCCCCGAGGACGTCCAAGGATGTTTGGTTGTACTCGTACGGGGTGAACTCCGATCGGTTTTGGAGTAGTTCCAGCGCCGTATCTGGCTCAACGCGGATGCCATCCTCGAACAGGCCAAGGAACTCGCGGTAGTGTGGACTGCGGGTCTTCAGCACCGAACTAACTTTTTCCCAATTGCCTGCTTCGACAGCGTCAATGAAGCGATCCCCAACGGTCGTTGTCGCGTATATTTCCTCATTAGATGGTTCCTCAATGAGATTGATACGCGCTGATTCGAGAATGGTTTCCCGTGCACGTCTCTTGCTCACATCGAGTGTATCCACGACGTCATCTGTTGACTGTGCTTCATTCTGACACAGATGAGTTAGTTCGACTAGCCGACCGAGGTTAACTGGTCGAACGGTGGCACGTTCGTCACTCATGTGAGTCTCCTAACTTGTTGTTTCGCAAGCTTGTAAGCTCGGGCGGTTACCTCGTTGCCACGAAAGCGAAGATCGAGGTATGATTCAACATCCTCGCCTGCTTCAACCATGTACCGGAAGCGGCGTAGTTCGAGAGCGAGCGCCCACAAATTGTGCATGACGAGCGCATCTCGATCGGCACGGACCTCATCGAGTGTCCGGGCTTTACAGACTGGACACGCACACGGGAGGTAGTTGAGGTTCTCGATATTGCGGAGTTCCTCACCTCCGAATCCAGGGATCAGGTAGTTTCGGTTACCAGCACTTCTGATAAATGCAGTTGAGTCAAAACTGTCTACTCCGCAGTACAGCAGTAGTGGCTGATAAACGAGGCCACCCAATCCGTATGCGTGTAGATGCTTGTCGGTTGCTCGCCGTGCGGCTAATATCAGCTTTGTGACTTTTTTGTAGTCGGTTCTGATAGGAGCCAGGCTTCCGATCGCGTACCCGTCAAACTCACCGTTCTGTTCAAGATATCGAATTCCGTTCTGTATCGTCTCAGGGTCGTATCCATGGACGCTAGCGAAAAGCAAGCCGTCACCATCGTACGAATCACTCGCAGCAAGGGCCCGCTGAATGTTTTCTTCTGCCCGCCGGTCATTCTCTCGATTCCGATTTTCGCGTGAGAGGGGGACATCAACTGTACCGAGAATATCTGCTCCGATCGCTTGCTGTGTTTCGAGTGATTTCTTTGGGGTAGTGTCCAGTGCTTCAGATCGGAAATCAAACCCTCCACTATCGGCGAAAATGATTGTTGACTGGGGCACCCCCATCTCACTCCGTAGTGTTTGACCATTCTGTATTCTGTCCCACTGTGGTTCTCGTTGGCGTATTGACCGAGCGTTAACCATGGCAGTCGAAAGATCAGGGATCTCATCTGTGTACTCTGGCGTATTATCGCTCGATCGCTTCCCGATGTTACGGACTGGGAAGAGAACAGGGGTCTCTAACTCCCCGTGTGGTGTCGGCAATTTTCGTCGCCTGTATAACATATGCTGAGCTGTGATAAGCTCAGCTGCGACTTATGTCTTTTCCCGATCAGTATGTCTGAAGAGAGTATTCAGTCTAAGAAAGTAGAAGTGAAACTGTTTCGATAATACTTATTTGGTATTTAATAACCCTTAGTTCCGAGTTCAGTGGTCTATCTTTCACGATGTCTCCATGTCGAACATGTTTATCGGACTCTAAATTCTATACCAGACTCCTATTCCGTGACAGAGATTGCTCTAAATTTAGCACTCATCGTAGCTAAGCGGGTCGTTCAACGAGTTCTGTGACAGCGTAGAACGGGAGCGTATCGATCAGCGCTACGAGCAGTTTCACGATGTACTGTCCGGCGACGATCGACGCGAGCGCCCAGCCCCACGTCGGATCGCCACCAAGGCCAAGTGCTGGGAAGATAGCGAAGCCGAGCGTGATGAACACGACCGTGTCTACGCCTTGGCTGACTGCGGTGGATCCGCAGTTTCGGAGCCACCGATGTCCACCAGCGGTACGACTCTTTAGATTGGCGAATAGTCGGACATCGAGGTGTTGGGCGAGCGCAAGCGCGACGACTGAGGCGAGGATGATTGATGCAGAGTCGCCGAGCGTGGCGACAAATGCGTCTTGCCCGTCGTAGAACGGTGCGGTTGGCATCCAAATGGCGAGGAATACGAGCGCATACGCGATGATGAGCGTGATGACGGTTCCGTTGACTACGGTTGCAGCGTAGTCTTTCCCGTGGTACTCGACGAGTAGGTCTGAAGCGAGGTATGCGACGCCGAAGGCGACGAAACCTGCGGGGACGGCGACACCGCCGATTCCCGGGAGTTCGATCCACGTGAGTTTCGCTGCGAGGACGTTTGCTAAGACGACCGAACCAGCGAACACGGCGGTGAAGACCGCGCGAGTATCCTCAGTATCCATTAGTTGTCACCACCGTCTGTGACCGTACGACTGGGTGTGGGGCGTGGTTGTGGTTCGAGCTGGGTGGCCACACGTAGGCGACGAGAGGTCTCATGGCGGTGGGATGATCGTGAATGTGGGTGGTGCTGCAGTTCCTTCGAGGGAGTATCGAAACTCAATATTTATATATTCCCCGAATATTCTTCGAGTATGGCCCGAAGTTTATCGAGGGACGAATCCGAAGCAGATGCACTTCAGGAAGCAGGGCAGCGAACGCTGCTGATTGGAGATGATGAGCCGATTCGGATCAGTTCGGGCCACCGGATCCTGCATCACGATGGGAAGTGCTCGCGGCCACACGGTCACAACTACGAGATTACTGTCGAAGTGACTGGGGAACTCACTGAGGAGGGCTGGGTCGTCGACAAAGGGGACGTGACGGATGTCATCGACGCGTGGGACCATCGGTTCCTCGTCGAGGAGGGCGACCCGCTCGTC
>SL_4KL_010_BRINEDRAFT_10000173_pt1 | contig 30317 bp, 26 predicted proteins | sample SodLak_010_BRINE_2_FD_10664 | JGI IMG/M metagenome (IMG submission 10664) | reverse complement strand
GGATCTTGTTCTGCAGTTGTGCCTTGCGGCAGTACCAATCCAGTAGTTGCATTAAATTTAGCATAGCCTAAATTAGAACCACTTAAATTATATAAGTCAGCGGCTGTATTTTCAAAAACGTTTGAACCGATACTCAAGTTGCCTATTATCAATTTGCCTGTTCCGTTTCTATCTAAAATTAAATCGTTGTTGTTTTTGGTTTCTATGACATTATTATCAAACACGACATCGTCAACTTCTATTTTAGGAATGTTTAAAGTGGTAGCAGTAACAATTCCTGCTAGAATGTTATTTGTTTTTAATTCAACGGTTTCAGTTGTATTTGTGGCTGTTACAGACGTATTTCTATCGTCAGAAAATACTCCGCCAAAAGTTATTCTAACTGTATTATATGCTTCGAATAAATTGTTGTCTGTGTCAAATCTTAAATTACCTTGGAAACCCGAGTAAGATCCGTCTCCTGTTGGTAATTGTAAAGATGCAGAACTGTTGATTTTTAGCACTGTGTTTGGTTTTAAAACAATGTCGTTATCGGTTCTTACAGTATTTGAATTTATGCTAACATTCTCAAGGTTAACTTCGCCTGTCCCTTGTGCAGTTAATTGTAAATCGATATTTTCTGTAGAAACATTATTATTCAGAAATTGTATATCAGAAACGACAAAATTAGGTGAAGTTACAGAAAAATCAATATCTATATTGTTGTTTGATTGTATGTCGTTTACTGAAATGTTATTTGCTATCGCAATTGAATTTGTTGGTATCAGTACTTTACCAGTTTGATTTGCTCTTAGTTCTAGGTCAGAATTTGATCTTGTTGTAGTAACAAAATTGTTATTAAACAAGATATCTTCAAACTGAACGGAACTAGTTGTATCTAGTGAATTGTTTATATCCAAATTTTGAGAAATTGAAAAATTTCCTGCGACCTCGATATCTGCTTGTACGTTAGTTTCAATTACATTTACATTTGTACCGGTGAAACTGATTGTACCTTGTACACTTGCATTTTGGCCAAAAAGCACAAATCTATCAGTGGTTATTTTTCCCAAACCGCTTGCTTGTAATTCTAGATCTGTATTTGTCGTGCGAGTTTCGATAAAATTATTTTGTATTAAAATGTCTTGAGTGTATACTCGATTTGTAAAAAGAACGTTCCATTCTTGTGCTACAGATCCTAGATCATATGTGTTTGCTGTTGCAGGAATTATTGAACTTGCAATATCTGAATTAAACACTGCTTCGTCGGTTGAAGAAGATCCTAGCACAATATTTGAATTAAATTCAGCATTAACTGCATCAAGTTCCTTGCTAATTGAAACAGAAGGATTTACAGCAAGAATGCCCTGCGTGTTTAGATTGATATCTCCAGATACACTTGTTAGATTGTTTTGAGCAAATCGAAGTAGGCCGGTTTCGACTACATTTGCATCAACAAATGTCTCACTATTTCCGCTTGTAAAGTTTAGTTGGGTAAAAGAATCTACATTAACGTCGTCTACGTCAAGTGTAGTCTGCCCTGTTTCAAAATCTACAAAAAAATCCGAACCGATTTTATAGGTGCCTGTTTCATCTATAGAATTATGAAATACTCTTGCACCGTTTAACTCTGTAATTTCGTTTTCTGTTACGGTTTGTGTTCTATCGTTATCTGTAGAAAATTCTGAACCAATATATGCAAAGTTATGACTAATCAAATATAAAACACAGTCAGCACCGTCCGCTACTACGCCTTTTTCTCCGTACACATTTGCACAGCTCATTGCCCTTAATTCTACATCTGTTTCTGCTAGAATACCCGTGCTTGCAAAATATGTAAAACAGAATAACCATTCTGTTCTTACACCATTTTTTGCTTCAAGGGCAGTCACGCCTGGCGTGATAAATGTACATTGACTAAACAGCATCGAAGGATTGATCACAGAGCTGTCTACTACTGAACCGTCTACTAATGCACCTTTGCCTGCGTCACCTGCTTGATACCCCCTAGGATCATCTAGGGTGGTCGTAGAGCCTTTTGTAATAACACTTATATTTTGTATGTAAGGAGATCTACCTATTACCTGTGCATTTGGTCTATAAGAAAAAGCATATCCATCAAAAAAATCTTTTACAGTTATATCTTGTACAGTAGTATCGCCATCAAGAAGAAACACATTTGAGTTTTCGAATCCTGCTGCAGGTTTAACAATTGTGTTTCTTATGTTTTCTCCTATTACGGAAACTCTGTTAGGAACTTCTAGAGGTAATTCTTCTAGATATTTTCCCGAACTTACAAATATCACAAGAGGTTCTGTTTCTGATTCTGTTGCTTGAGAAAGTGCTTGTTTAATTGTTCTAACAGGATCTTGCTTGTGTGTTCCTGTGTTCGTATCATCACCGTTTGTGTCTACATATATAATTCTGCCTTGTCTAAGAGCAAAATCTATTTCTCCTGAAATTATGTCATCAGTAACAACAGCTTCGCCGTTAACAAATCTTGTATAAACATCTTTCCAAGTCTTGTCTGCTCTGCCTAGACTGTGCTCGTTGCTCTGCTTGGGAATAATATTGCTGTTTAGTTCGCTGGAAAAATCAACAGTATCTTCGGTTAGTTCATTACCGAATGTTATATTGCCTTCTAGAGTAACNTTGCCGGGTGTAAAAATATTACCAAAAACATTTAGGTTAGAGTTTATATTTACTGCTCCGTTTCCGCTGGGCGATATTTCGATTGATTCGTTTGTTGTTGTGCTAGAAATAGAATTTTCGTCTAATTCTAAACTATCAGTCGCAAAGGCAGAAAATCTTACAGCAGTATTGCTATCTAAAACGATGTTACCAACAGTTGCTGAAATAGTATTATTGTCGATACTAAAATTTGGTATTGCTAGACTATTAGATATCAAGTTGTCTGTTCTAGAAACACCTGTTATATCAACTTCATGCGAAGCAGTGTCTCTGTTTATACCTACAGTGTTATTGTTTACATCAAGAAATACAAGAGGTTCTTGAGAAACTGTGTTTCTAAAAGAAAGATCAATGCCGTTTCTTTCGAGATTTGCAAAAAGAAGTGGTCCTGATATCCTACCAACTTGAGCCATAATGATCCCCTGTTAAGTATTTATGGATTATTTGTCAAAGTTATGTAGTACGGTAATTGGTTTACCTAGATCGGGAGCAGAGGAAAATTTTATATACCAGCCATCGGCATACGGAGCATTAGGGCCTGTTAAATTACCTCCAGAACTTTGTTCTAGAGTATAGTTGGTTTGAGAAATTTGAAACACGTTTTCTACAAATACCAGCACATTTTGTGCAGCATCCGGTACTGGAAAATCAGGATCGCCCGAGTCTAGAGGACCAAACACAGTTTCGTCTGCGTCTCCGTTGCCTAGATTCTGTTGAGTAATACCTGGGTTTTGATTTGGCTCTTTGAATCTCATTTTTCGCCAGGCACTATTTTGATATAGTTCGAATTCGTTTGAGTCTGTGTTAAAACGAAGATGGCCTTCTACAGGAGCAGTATCTATTCCTGAGGCTCCTGGTTTTTCGCTTTCGCTGCCTGCAGGAACTTTAACAGCACGGGCACTATTAATTATAACTTGAGCATCAACATCATACTTTACGCCTTTGCCATAGATGTTTCTTAGATTTGTGTTTTGTGCTTTTAGCAGCCTCATTTATACTTCCAAATAACTCACTGTAACTGCTAGGTCTGTAAAACCTGATCCTGTGTCAGGTGAAGCAACAAAACTAAGCTTGTCGCCTTCCTCTAATACAATTCTTTCAGAATCAAATGTAAATGTTTCAGTTGCGGGCAGTGTTAGATCTCTAACTACTGCTGTAATTTTGTTGTTTAACGCTTGGTTTGCTTTGATAAAATGCATGTCAAAGCTTGCTTCGTTTTGAGTATCTGTGTTGCACACTAGAATATTTGTAATTGCAAATGTTTTTCCTGCAGGAACAACAAGAACATCTTTCTGAGTAGTTTCTAATCTTGCATTTTCTATTGCCATGTTTTATACCTTAAAATAACATCGAAAAAAGCAGTGCACGATTTTTGCTTGCAATCTCGTCTCTAGTATCACTGCTATTTACATAAAATAAACCTGTCTTGCCTGTGCTTTCGTCTGCAGCATATAATTTTATACCATCTTGAACACTTGCGGGCTGATTGTTAGGATCGCTGTCCCAAGGAGCAGTTTTTAGCTCTAGTATATCATCTATTTGTACACTTCCTGTTCCGGGAGCAGTTAACACAAGATCTTCGTTTGTGTCTGTTGTAGATATAGTATTTGCTTGTATTTCAAAATCAGCTACTCTGAAGCTGTTTTCGAAAAAATCTGCAATGTTTGAACCGTCAACTTGTATTTCTACTCTGCTTTGAGATGCTCCTACTTTTTCAATTGTGCCAGAACCTTCTATATATGCTTCTACATTAGCACCTTCAACTTCGACATCTAACCTTAGGGTAGTATCGGTTATAGTTTCTATAATAGCTATATTGTTTTGATTTAGATTTTCTAAAGGATCGCCGTTAGCTTGTATACCAGAAATATTAACAGAATCTTGATCTGTAAATCCGTGCGGGCCTTGTGTTTGAATTACTGTAGATCCGTTTCCAGAGTTTGTGATAGAAATAATGCTTTCTAGTACGTGAGTTTCGTCTATTGCGCTAACTCGAGTGTCGCCTTGTTCAATAAAAGCCTGTCCTCGGTTTAGAAAATTAAAATCTACAAGATCAACAACTGCTTTTGCGTTTGGAATATGATCGTCGTCGATAATTAAATTGCCATTTGCATCTGGAACTAGTTCGCCGCTTACATAATTGAATACTTTTTCTTCGTAATTTGCTGTGCCCGTTACAGAAATCACACTAGCACCTGTGTCTACAAAAAGAGTGCCCCCGGCAACAATACCAGGAGTATTAAGAGGCAATTTCTGACCGTTTGCTTCTGCATAAAAAGTACCAACATCTAGCTGGCTACTAGTAAGGCCGCCCAGTTGCCAGGATACATTTTCGTCGTAGATCCATCTAACTGATAGGGCATCTGCACCTCTGTCAATCTCGAAGCCGCTCTGGCCATTTACGGGCGGTCCAGCAGGTAGTCCAGGACCTGTAGTTCCTGAACTTAAAACAATGATATTGTCTTCGATTGTGACTTCTGTTGAGCTTATTTCTGTTGTTGTGCCTTTGACATCAAGGTCGCCTGTAACTATGACTGTGCCTTCTAGGTCGCCAGTGTCAAGACGAATTTTGCCGCCTGCTTGTGACGCTATTACATAATCGGAATCATAAGCTCTAAGATACTTTGGCATTACATGTCCTTAAAAACAAGGGGAGTATTTCATCCCCTAGAAATTATATTGCTGTGAGTACAATTCTGTTTTCCAGAGAACTGCCGTCTCCTGCAACAAACCAGGTATAAGCACGAGATTCAAAGTCATAGACTTTTCTTCCGGAAATTTTTCTAAGTGCTACACCAGATCCTGCATCGTCAACGAATCCTTTGAGAACCATTTCACCTTCTTCTAGTGCAGACTCGCCGCTTACAAGTTTGCATACTCCGTCGCCGTCTGCTGTTCGTACGAGAAATCTCCGTGCAGCTCTTTGTCGTAGTACAAAAGGTGTTGTATCATCGCCATCCTGGTTTTCGTCAACTGTTCCGCCAGTAATTCTTGCAGCTTCTACAGGCATGTTAAACCCCTGACGATATTCCTGTGTATTGCCGGTTGTGTCAATGCCTCTCTGGTCTTCGCCGTCCAGACTTGGCGGGGTTGGAACATCAGGTACTGTGGTTTCATCTCTGTCAATCGGTCCGAACATTTTTCTTGATAGTGGTCTACCCATTTGTTTTCTCCTTGGTTAGAAGTCCGATGCGGGTTCTAGCCGCTACGCTGTGGGTACAGCATAAGTCCGCCTTGCGGCACACTTATAGACAATGTATTTATCCGATCGGCCTATTTGGCAAGAGAACGAACAGTGGATTCTATCTTTCCAAAGTTGTATATGTGTATGCTATTACAGCCTATTGTGGATACAAACCGGGCTGTGTCAAATCCTGTCAGAGTCAGAAATCTTACGCCCTGTAGATTTTGCACAGCAGTCTTAGCAGAATTGGCAATTCCGCACAGTTTGGCATACTTCAACAAGGCACGAGTAGAGCACTCGGATGGCACGCCTATGAGTGAACTATCCGCAAATGGTCGCAGCAGACTGGGCTTGAGACAGAACTGAGTAATACCCTGACTGAAATTTGATAGTTTTTTGTCTTTTACTTGTTTTGGAGTTTCCTGTTGAGGATATATTCCGCATATCTTCCTAAATTGAAAGTCTTTCAGCACATTGCAAATTTGGTACACACTAGAGTACACTGGGCCTTTTTTTGAATTTCCGCCTACAATGAGAACAGTTTTTACTCCTTCTTCTGCAAATGCTATACAGGCATTTATAAGTTCTGCTTCAGTTTGTAGGTTTCGGGCTGCAATATGAGGGACAGCTACAGGAACACCTGCTTGATCATGAATTTTTTTAACTGTGTCTACAGTTGCTGTGAGAGAATTACCAGGAAGATGAGTTATAGTAACCTGATTGCATGCAGATACCACTGATTTTGGCAGAGTCTGATCCACAGTTTGTTCCACACTGATAAACATCAACTGGTCCTTGTAAAAAGTTATTTATCGGATCTGTTTTTCAAACACCAGATTACCACATGTCCAAAACCTTCTGTAACCTGCACGAAAAAGATTTTCTGCTTCGCTTATATACATTTATTAGCAGGACCACAACATCGGTTTTTCACAGTTTGCAATTTAATTTCCATTTCTTTTTGCCGCAATCCCATACTTTTAACAGTCCAATCTGTCTTGTTATCTCGCGTTCTGTTAGCGTTGCGTCATGCCCTTTTTCTACAAGTTTGTGTTTTGCAAAATTATATCTATGATAAAATCGTTCTTCTCTGGGTTTGAGATACCAGTAACTAGCAGGAATATTACTTTCTAAGTCAAAGCCTAGTGTCTTGTAAAGGTTTCCATTGCTCCATTCATTGTCCGAATAAGAAATCACACATTCTGGAGAATAATCTTTTATAAAGTGACGCAATAGTTTGCTAGCACCTCCTACTACTCTTGTGCTTGATGCAAATCTCACTAATTCCCAGCCTTTTTCTGACTTTCCGATTCCGGTTCGTGGCCTAGAAAACGTCATTGCAGCAACTAGTTGATCTTTTTCAAACAAACCCAATCTAACACTGGATACAGAATATCCTTGTATGTGGTTTTGCTGGAAAAATGTTTTTGCTTGTTTTGTTGTAATGTACTCTATCGAACAGTTTCTAGCATAGATTTTTTGTGCATCGATTCCTAACCTATTTCTTAATATCTGCTTTACCCTGTTTGGCTGAGATTTCCAAAAATTTGAAAATATTGTTATTAACTGTATTCCCAGATTTTCGCATTCCTGAAACTTGTCTGCGTGATATGATTTTGTTATATGGTCCACGTCTTCATGATGCCAATACACTCCGTTGTATTCAATCGCTAGATTGTAATCAGGCAAATAAATGTCGATTTCTTTTCTGCTTGGAAGTAATTTTCTTGTATTGCGAACAATATTTTGAATGCCCAAGCTTTGCAAATATTTCACAACTTCTGTTTCTTCAGAACTGGAAAACGGATCTCTCAATTTGTGCTTGTTGAGATATTTGTACACAGTTTGAATGTGTACATTACAATGTTGTGCAATTTCTGGTATGCTTTTTTGTTTATATAATTCCAGTAGTGTATTTTTGTCTGCTAGTGTTTCGAGTTCTTTGTCCGGGTAAAAGTTGTTCCAGTACGAATCACTATATTTTTCTTGCCAGGTTTGTTTGATTTTTTTTGCATTATTATATGTGCTATTGCCGTATTTTAGCAATTTTGTTTTTTTTGCTTGTTCAACTGCTGTGTTTACTTTTGATTGATCAGCATAGAATTCTGCATGCTTGGCCTTTGCGGTTTCGGTTTGCGCTGTGTTAGCAACACCATATTTTTTTAAATTTGTTTCCTGTCTTTTCTCTGAGATTAAGTTTTTTTGATTCGGTGTATAAGACTGTTTTGCTGCAGAAACTTTTTGACTTACAGATTCTCTTGCACATGCACACTGTTTACTGGAACCACAAAACCCGTATCCTTGCCGAAAAGATCGAAACTTTTTGTGCGAATTATTTTTGCAAATTTGTGACTCGTGATAAACAGTATTATATGCTTTTTCTGCAATTGAGTCCCCATGAGAATCTTTTATGCAAGAATACAACTGTTTGTCTCTTTTTATTATTTGAGAAAATTGTTTTGGATGTTGTTCAACTATCTCTAGTATTTGGTCTTTCATTACATGCCTTTGCTTTTTAGTATATATTATGTATGTACAAAAGTCAAAAAAATAGGGCCCGAAGGCCCTATTCCGAATATAAAAATATTCTATTAGCTAAAGCTAACGTCTGCGTTTTGGATAGCAACTTTACCGAGGTAATCTGCTGCGTTACCTAACGAACTAGCAGTATTGGATAGCTCAACGTAGCCATAACGTGTCATAAAGCTGACAACCGGCTCGAATGTGCTTGGATCCAATACAACGCCTGAGCTCATTAGCGGAATATATGGGCAGTAGAATGCTGCTGCATCACTCTCGCTTGAGCCTTTATAACCAACCAATACAGGTGAGTTATCTCTTGCATATGTGTTAACATACACTCTCATTGCATTGTTGAGTGTACCAACCATTTTGGTATTGGTTGGTGCTTCAAAGGTACCTTCAGTGGTACGTGCAAATGCAGATGTAGTTGCACTCTGCAGGATAGTAAGAGTGAATGGTGAAACCACACACCAGTTACCTGCACCACGACGTGTACGCTGAGCAATGAGGTTGCTTACTCTGTTGATCTGAACAGCTAGAGCAGCGTGTTCGTCACCAACGAAAGTAGCAGTACCAGATACTGCGCTCTGATCGTAAGTTTCGCTTGCTGTGCCTGCTAGGTTATTGAGAGAAGCAAGAACTTCCTGGTCAATTTCAGCAGTGATTTCCTGAGCAAGAGCAGCCATTACTTCTGCTTCAACGTCAATGCCGTGCTGGCTTTGAGCGTCCTGTGCAGATTCGAAAGTCCAGCGTGCACTGAGCTTACGAGTTTTGGCTTCTACAGTTTGCTTCAAGATCTGTATGCTGAGTCTGTTACCTGGCTGACCTTCTAGGCTTGAAGTAGCAGCAGCTGATGCTGGATCTGCTTCATTACCAGAGTAGGCTTCAGCAATCTTGAATGGTGACAGTGCTTCTTCACCAGCAGTTGTGGACGTTCCTCCGGCTACGTCTACTGAATCAGCATAACGTACACGCAGTGTGTGAATCTGTCCAACTGGACCGGTCATAGGCTGAACACCAACTAGCTCGTTAGCAATAACGGTTGGCATAACACGTCTAATGACTGGTAGGATAACTCTGTTTAGAGTTGCGACATTACCGGCAGAAGTAGCACCCGCTGTAGCACTTTCTGACAAGTACTTGCGTGTGTTCTCAAGTGTAGTCTCCATGATCTTGGCCTTGTTACCGTTTAGGCCTTCCATGAGTGCTTTCTTGGTGTCCTGCCAGCGACTTTCTAGTAGTTCTGACATTTGAATATCTCCTTAGTTTATTCCTGCTAAACGACGAAGATCTACTACGTTACCGTCGTTTGCTTGTTTTTGTGTGACTGACTCATCACGATTGCCTGTTATTTCTTTGCCTTCTGTAAGAGGTGCCTTCTGCTTCGCTGGAGTATTACCGTCAATCACTGCCGGTAGGTACCTATCAAACGCTGAGCGTAGCTTTGGCGTTTGAACGCTTTCCAGTAAGTCTGTCATAATGTCTTTTTGATCCTTGGATAAAGGAGCAACTAGATCATTAATTGTTTCTTTTCTCTGTGCTTCTGCAAGAATACGCTTGTTTTCCTGCTTCTGCTTTTCCGCAAGCTTTCGAGCTTTTGCTGCAAGAGCTTTTGCTTCTGCAAGCTGTTGATCTTTTGTATCAACTACTTTCATTAGCTTGGAAGTTTCGGACTTGTCATTGAGATAGCTTGTGGTGTATTCACTAGCAAATGCTTCAAATAGTCTGCGTCCAAAATCATTTTTGCGTGCTGCTTCGATATCTTCCTTGAGCTGAGAAATTTCTTTGGTAAGACCTTTTTCAACTGCTCGAGATACTGAGCGAGCACTTTCTTTAACAAAATTCTTCTGCAGAGTTGCAAATTTTTCTTTTGCTTCTCTAACAAGCTTAACCTTGGTTTCTGCAAGATCTTTCTTGTCTTCGTAGAATTCTGATAGTTCCTTAGACAGTGCCTCCACAACAAAATCTTCCAGTGTACTGAACTTTTCAGCAACTGTTTTTTGATCCTGATGTAGTTCTGAAATTTCGTTAGCAAGCTGTTTTTGCACAAAAGTCTTTAGCAGGTCTGCGTTTTCACGCATTTTTACTGCATATTTGGCTTTTGCTTCAGCAAGCTGGTTGCGGTCTTCCTTAAACTCTTCAATTTCAGATGCAAGTTGCTCAGAAACCATTTGGTCAACTGCTTCAACCATAGTCTGCTTGTCGTGTTCGTACTTCTGTGCAAACTCTTCTCGCAGTTCAGCAGTTACCTGCTGACGGTTTTCTTTGACCTTGGTTTCCCAAGCTTCTTCGATTTGGGCACGCACGTCTTCGGAAACTACGTCGTTTTCAAATAGTGTTTTTAGTGCGTCCAACATATATTTTCTCCTGTTATTGGAGTCTGTTGATTATATTAATCAACGATTCTTTTAGATATTTTTGTGCCTTGGGGTCTTGTCTAGTTGCCTGTGCAAGTTCATAAGCCTTATACCCTCCTCGGGCATTCATAAGATGCTCATAAATAGGCGTTGGATAAGCCCCTGGAGCACTTGGTTGAGCTACAACGTCAACAGTAATGATCTCAAAATCACTTACTTCGTTGCGACCGTCTTCGCTTACATTACCTGAACCCCTGCTGCTAACACCCAGTTTCACGCCGCTTTCCAGCATGGTTTTTACTAGTTGTCCCATAGGGGTTGGTAAAATCTTCATCTTGCCATAACCATTTGATCCATCCATCCACATTTCTGTAATCATGTGGCTGACACGATCTAGATTTACAGTAAGACCTTCTGGATGATCTACTTCGCCGAGCACAGAATACCCTCCGCCAATCTGGTCGTTAAGGGTTTTGACAGCTCTACCAATTTCATTTACAGGATAAACACGCTGGTTAGCGTTTCTTACCCCGCCCTGAATGCAAATTCCTTTCATATAGAGGTCTTTGCCTTCATTGGCATTCTCAACAACAATGCCTGCTTGATCAAAGGATAGCTGTTCTCTTAAAGCAGTTGTCATCCTGTTTCCTTATTTTCTGGCTCTTAGTGTAGACTGCTTGTTGTCAGCAGTTTCACCTGAACCTTTCTTTTCTGCTCCGTGGCCTTTTGGCTGATTCTTCATTGATTTTGAAGCTTTGCCGCCTGGAACATTAACATTTCCCATGTTTTCTTCTTTGGCGTTCTGATCACTTAGTGCAGAACCTTTTAGGTTGCCTTTGTTTGCTTCGACGCCATTTTCTGTGTCAGCACGAGCAATGTTAGCGGCAGTGCCTCCCATATCGTTCTTGCCTGCTACTGTGCTTTGTTTTTGAACGCCGTCGTCTCCCATTTTGGCAGTGACTTTTTCTACGTATTCACGCATAGTAGCAACTTGGTCAGTGGGATCAAAGGATTCTTTTTCTGCTTCGTCGTCCGTGTCGTCCATGTCCATGTCTTCGTCTTCGTCGTCTTCGGCGTCGATTTCCATGTCCATGTCCATTTCTTCGCCTTCGTCGTCGGCGTCGTCTGTGGGTTCCTCGTCACCCATCATTTTTTCGAACTCAGCTTTTAGTTCGTCTAGAGCATCTTCAATGTCAACAACACGATCCTCTAGCTCTTCTTCGCCTTCGTCGTCCATGTCCATGTCCGTGTCCATTTCGCTGCCTTCGTCGTCCATGCTTATGTCCATTTCGAGCTCGTCAGTTTCGTCACCGCCCATTGCAGCCATTGGATCTTCATCGGCAACTTCAAATTCGTCTAGGTCAAAGTCTTCGGAAACTTCTTCGTCGTCCTCGTCGTCTTCGTCGTCGTGATCAGCTTCTTCAACTTCTTCGTCTTCTTCGTAATCTTCTGCTAGTAGATTTTCATAGATTGATCTGGATTTTTCTACCACAATTTCGTGGAAAAGTTCTTCTGCGCCTGCCTTGTCTTCATTGATAAGACGCTCAAGCATTTCTTCAAATTTATTCATTTTTTACTCCTATAAATGTAGTACCTATGATAGGCTGTCATTATTATTTACACATATGCACAAAAACCGTGGGGATTTCAGCTCAAAATGAGCCTTTTTGGTGTGATTTTAGGTAAGATCAAAGATTTTTTGGAAATCTTCAATATAAACTGTTTTAAAATTATCAAATCTATTTAGTTCATCAGGACAAAAATTATCTGCTTGTATTACTCTAATGTACTGTATGTCCGGATGATCTTTTACGACGGTTCTGGTCTGACGTAACCAGTTTCCATAGAAGGTTGCAGGGTCACGACTTTTTTTATAATTAACAGTGTCTGCGTAAATGTTATTAAATCGTTTGCCTTCTTCCAGTCCCTGATAGTCAAAACCTAATACGAAAATTCTTGAATAACCGTGCTGACTTGCAAGCCATAATGCAGTTGGTCCTGAACTCCAGCCTTTTGCTGGATGAAAAAAGTTTAAATTTTTCATTGCCTTGTAGGATTTGTTTGGATTTGTCCAAACTTCGTGATTGTGCTGATAACCGTGCTTGTTGATTTCTGCTATCATTTTCACATCTACTGCTACCAGATAATCAGGGGAAAAGGATCGATACAGAGCATTACATCCATAGGTTGTTCCGTACTGCTGTATATCTTCAGGATCCACAGGTTTTCTTGAGACACCATTGCCTAGCACAAATGCTGTTTTGTACTCATAAGATGTTTTTGGAGACTGATTGGATTTGGGAAGGGTTTTTTGTATGCGTCGCTGCTGTTTAATTCTCTGCCATTCGGCTTTTGAGTATTGACCTTTGTCAATTTTAGGCATTAGATCATGCCTTGTTCAGCCTGAGCAGCTAGTCCGTACATTTGTCTAACAAAAACCAGCTCTTTTTCTTTTTCCTGAGTATGCAATTCTGCACTTTTGCGAACTCTGTTGATTTGACGCAGAGTAAGACGTGTCTTTCTTACATCATCTAGATCTACTACAGAATCGTCGTATTCAGGAGAATAACGTTCGTCTTCACCTGGTTCCATCGTTTGTCTATCAAAGTAAAAAAGTTCACGCAATATCATAGCAGTATTTAGCTTAGTCGCTTTCTCCTCCTGCATCGCCGCCGCCTAGTTCTTCGCCTGTTGCAGTCCCTGGGCCTTCTGCGTCACCGCCGAACTCGCCTTCTTCCGGTGGTGCTTCGTCTTCCATGCCTTCCAGATCGCCCTCCAGGCCTGCACTGCTAATTCCGGCACTTCGCATTTCTGCTTCTGCGTCGCTAGGTGCAATATCAACTGCATCATCGTTTTCTTCACGCCAGAGCTTTTCGTTTTCTGCTATTTCTTCGTCTGTTAAACCAAGGAATCTCTTAAGAGCAAATCGATTGGAAATATATGGTATAGCACTCATCTGACCAAAGGTTGGTACTCTTGAGTTATCAAGTTCTGCTTGACGATAACTAGCAAAGTTTTGAGGCGGTTCAAATGCCAGGTCAAACATGTTTGTGTCTATGTTTACACCTTTTTCCAACAAGTATCGTTTGAATTCTTCATTTAGTCCTTCTATTACAAGGCCCTGAAGCCTTTCGCAGTAGGTATTGAATCTCAGTTCCTGAATATAAGCTGTGCCAACTCTGCCATCGTTGTAACTTGTGGCACTTTCTTCTGCTCCTGTGGGCAAATAGGAAGACGGTATCCTTAACCCGCGTACCAGTTTGTTAGTAAAATATCTTAGATCGTCTATCTCACCAAGGTTTGTGCCTCCTGGCAGTGTTTCAACTTTGGATCCTCTTCCCTCCGCGGATTGGGGGAAGAAATAATCTTCATGAATAGAAAGAGGATTATAAGAACTGTCAATAACATTTTGTCCACCACCTGTTGCAGAAGGAATTCTTCGCTGATGAATTTCGGTTTTTACTCTTTCCACAAACTGCATAGCAAGGTGAGGGGGCATATTACCTACGTCAACATAAAATACTCTTCTTTCAGGAGCACGTTGCACTCTGTAGATTATAATAGCATCTTCCAGCAGTTCTTTTTGCTTGTAGACTTTGAAAACAGTTTCCAGCAGAGAATTTCCAAACGGGTAATTTGGGTCTAGGCCTTCTGACAGAGAAAGATGCAGAATATGCTTAGCATCCACAGCAGTTTCTTTTTCATCCAACTGGAACCGTGATCCTGCTTGTGTGGGAGCATCGCCTGCTAAGCCTCTTGCTCCGCCCTGCAGATAGCCCGAGCCTCCGCCATAGATGTTGCCTGTTGTTCGTTGAGGTTTTGTTGCAACAAGATTTTTAAAGTTAAAGTTAATATCATCCACAATATACTGTTCTGGAATCTTGCCTTCGCTTTCGTTTACAATGATTCTTTTTAGTTTACCAGGTTCAATATGAAACAGTTTTTTTGTTTCAGGATCTCTAAGAAAAATCTGATCTCCGTATTTGAATATGTTGCGAATCATGCGAAACATTCTGGTTTCAAACTTGTTTAATTTGTACCACTGCTTTAGATATTCGCTTAAAATTTGTATTTCAGAGCTACTAGCAGTTTTGTGAAAATTAAATCTAAAAGCAGTTCCGTTTTGTTCGTTTACCTGAGTGCAAAATTCTGCTAGTATATCGAGTGCAGCATTGACCTCAGAGTCAAGATCCATTGTGTTGTAATGGCCGTATCTTTCTATTCTGTTGGGTGATCCTATGTAAACTTCTGGAAGATATGAATTATAATTAGAACTAGCAGGTCCTACTGTGGAACTGGACCCGCCCCCCAGAGGAGAAAATTCTCCAGATTTGTTATTTGCTGTGTTAACGGGGTTAAAATACTTTTTCCAAGACATGTGTTAGGATCCTGCGTATAGATTGTTTGTCATTGCTCGTGTAGCATTTAGTTGACGTCGGTCGATATCATGTGTTTGCATTAGCACACCCAGTATATCTACCAGTGTCCTATTTACTTCTTCTAGTTTTTCATCTCGATCAGAATCGGCAGTTAAAACATCCCCTGCTGTCGGTTGGTTTCGATTTCCTAATCTGTCAAAAAATCCTTGATCTCCGCCCTGTAATTGATTATTGATTTCTTCCAGTTTTTCTACCATCTTGTCTAGAGATTGATTAGCATTGTCAATTTTCAGAGTATCGATATCTAGCGAATTGAATGTGCTTTCAAAGCCACCTATAGACTGTGTGAGTTTGTTGATTTTTGGGGTAAATTCGGTTAGAGATTTGAGGCTATCTATATCAGCCGGTTCTGCGTTTGCAAGGTTTTTATGAGACTCTGCTAGTTTTTCTACTTGTTCATCTGCTTCGTCGGCACCGCGTGTCAATCGTCTGAACGCTCCTGTGCCTAGCCCTAGTACTCCGCCGACGCCGGCTCCAATTAAGGCACCTTTTGGACCTAGCATTGCGCCTAGCATTGCTCCTGTGCCAGCCATGCTTAAACTAGAGCGAGCTATATCACCACTGTCGCCCTGTTCTTCTGAAGGAATAAACTGAGCTCCGATAGCCGTTGCAGCCCCTAAACCTACTCCTGCTCTAGGCCCGATCATTCTTCCGCCGGCTGCTGCTGTTGTTGCGCCTGCTGCTCCTGCTTTAGCAAACAATCCAGCAATAGCTGCACTTGCAGCTTTTACTAACACAGGAGACACAAATAAGCCTAAAATGCCTGCTTTAGCTAGATTAGAGGCATCAGAAAACATGTTGGATATTGCTGTGCCTAGTGCTTCTAGTCCTTTTTGGAAAAATGCTGTAAAAAAATCGGACATTTTTTCGCCTATGTGAGACAATACTTCGTCAAGATCCTTTTCGCCTGCTATTAAACCAAATATCCACTGGTCTATCCAATTTATCACACCAGAAATGCCGTTGGCTAATCTATCTAAGAATTCTCCGTTGTCGGATATTTTTGCCATTAGGCCTTCGAATCTCTTTTCTAGACTAGAAAACACGTTGCTCTCGATCAGCCTTCCAATAATCTCATTTCTAGTTTGTAGCAACGCTGCATCAAATGCTAACAAGGCATTAGCACCTTTTTCTTCTGCATCTAGTCTTTCTTGTTGGACTTCATTTAGACCTTCGCCTATATTTGTAAAACCACGCATTTCCAGTACAGCAGCACCAACTGTGTTACCAAGTGCAGCAGTCGTTGCAAACAATCTCATTTGAGAATCGCCCATATTATTGGCAATATCAGCAGTGCGACGGAATTCTGCCATAACTTGCTCTGCAGAAACTGACCCATCTCTAAGTCCTCTTGCCATTTCTCCCAGTCTTGAATTTGTACGCAGTAGATCCTGGCCAAATTCACTTAGTGGCACTCCTCCTGTTGCAACCATTTCTCTAAATGCTTCTGCAACTTCAGGTGATCTTGCTTCTAGAGTCTGAGTTATTGTTTGCAGTTGACGCCTTGCTTCAGGCTCTAGTGTAGTCAGCAATGCACTGATTCGCCTATCCAGAGTCTCCTGTTGCAAACTTTTAGATATTTCGTCTCTTTGTCTACCGGTTAATCTTGATAATTCGTCGAGATTGTTAATATAGTCAACTGTTTGTCTTCCCAGGACAGTTGCATTCCTTTCTTGAGCTTGTCCCAGCCTTGTTTGAATATCTAGAAAATCTGCTTGAAACTCTGCAGTCTCTTCTACTGTTAAACCTAGTGCTGCAAAGTTTCTGGCATTCTCTTGCACTTGTGCACTTACATCTCTAAAAGTTCTCGCACCTCGATTTGCACTTCCTTCTAGAACAGCAAGACTGGTTGCACTGGAACTTATTACGCCTGTAAATGTAGAAAGTGCAAGGTTTGCTCTTGTAGATGCACTAAGAGTGTCAAATAGGCTATCTCCAAAAGTTACACCTACGCTGGAAAGTCCTCTAAAAACTTCGATTTGTCCGTCGACAACATTTACAAATGCCTGTATTGTTTCACCTAATACTCCGCCGAAAACAGGTACTTGTTTAATTAGACCAGTTAAATGATTAGAAAATTCGCCTAATGATGTTGATCCGTCAATAAATGTTTTTGTAAGTCCAAATGCAGCTTCTGCGGTGTGTCCTATCCCTCTAGTAAATCTATTTTCTGACCTTTTTAATTTTTTTGTCCAGTCTTTAAGATGCTCACTGGAGTTTTTTGCACTCTCGCCTAGCTTTTTTAGCTTATCCTTAGCTTGTGTGTCAGATCCAGAGACTTTTTCGAAATGATTTAATAATTGCCGAAGCGTAGCTTCGGTTGCAGCATTATTAAGTGTAACCTTTTCGTTTCCAAACGTACCTGTGACTTGATCTCTTGCCATAATTTAAAAAACTCGAGTTTTTTCTATATAAATAGAAAACATTAATTGTATTTATTCGGAGTTGACCAATGGCAGAACAGTTCGCACCCGGCGATAACCCACTAAAGAAATATTTTCGTCAGCCCAAAATTTATATCACACTGCCCAGCGACGGGTTGTATTACAAAGATCAAGACATAGAAATGCCAGAATCTAGAGAAATTCCTGTATATCCTATGACTGCAAAAGACGAATTAGCATTCAAAACTCCGGATTCTCTGCTTAACGGCCAGACCACAGTTAATGTAATTCAAAGCTGTGTTCCTGCAATTAAGAATGCCTGGAACATGCCCAGCATAGACCTAGATGCTATTCTTGTAGCAATAAGGATGGCGACTTATGGTGAAATGTTAGACATTGAAACAGTTGTTCCTGGTCTGGACGAAGAAAGAACTTTTGAACTTGATCTAAGAACTGTTCTAGAACAATTACAAAGCAGCCACTTTGATAACACTTTGCACATAGGCGACATGACAGTAACTCTCAGACCTTTGACTTATAGAGAATTCACAGACAATGCTTTAAAAACTTTTCAAGAACAGAGGCTGTTTTCGCTTGTGCAAAATCAAGAAGAAATGTCTGAGTCAGAAAAGATCGAAAGATTCAATCAGAGTTTTTATGCATTGACAGAGCTCAATATCAACATGGTTGTGTCCAGCATTGAACAGATCCAATTGGAAGATGCTGCAGTTACAGATCGGCAGCATATACAAGAATTTCTACAAAATGCAGATTCACATTTTTACACAGCAATTATCGAACACATCGAAAAGCAAAAAGAAAATTTTGCAATTCCTCCCCTAACTGTGCAAACCACAGAAGAAGATCAAGAAAAAGGTGCACCGGAATCTTATCAAGTGCCTGTGACTTTTGATCAATCAAATTTTTTCGAATCAAAATCCTGACCTGGAGTACTGACGAAATTTTACACGAAGTAAAAGAACTGGAAAATCAGTCTAAACAAATAAAACAAGAACTTCTAAAAATATGTTGGTTTATGAGAGGGTCAGTGTCGTATGAAGACGCATTTTACATGAGTGCTGAAGAACGAGAAATAATTGCCAAAATCATAAAAGACAATCTGGATTCAACCAAAAAAACCGGTCTACCTTTTTTCTAGGTTGTATCCTCTTTGTCCGAGTCTTTTAACAATATCATCTAGCTCGTCGTCTTGTTGTTTTTGTTGACCTGCTGGAGCAACTCCGCCTGTTGCCTTTCTTAGAGAACCTGCTAGGTCAGCAGCAACATCGCCTGCCCAATCACCGGCTCTTTCAGCCGATCTACCTGCTCTCTGCAATTTAAATTGTCTAGCTAGAGGTTTAACTAGGTCTTGATCTTTTGCCGTGTTATAGAGTTCAGCGACTCTATTGGTCACTGTTTGATCTGTACTCAGCTGTAACCTCTGACTCTTTGTGGCCATTCTTCCTGTTTTTTTGCTTGCCCATTGTGCACCTAGCCATTCAAATTCTTCATTTCCCAGTGTCCTAGTCTCACCTTTTTTAAAATCTGAAGCTCGTGTAGTTACAAGTTCCTGAAAAGCAGCTTTTTCTGCTGTAGAAAGAGATTCGTAATTTTGCAGTATCTGTTTTTTAGCAGATTGATTCTCTATTAGTTCACGCAGTCTCATAGTAATAAATTCCTTACAGAACTATTTAGTGTATTAGCTTCGCTAATACAAGTTTTCGCTATCGCTCAAACTACGGATTTTCTTTTTTGATTGAATTATGATATTATTAACAAGTGATATTAGGCAGCACGAAGTGCTGTTGTTTGATATCATCTAGATAGTGAGGTCATACTTCGCCCAACAGGGCGAAGATACAGCTTTGACATCATCTGAGTAGAGTCAGCCATACTTGACACAGGAGATTTGCTATTACAGCAGCAGAGGCGGTTGACCTGTACCCCTTACTCCAGCTTCGTCATATCAACGGGCGGCAGTGTATCCCTGTCAAGCGAAATCACTTGCCGTGGTGTTGCTTTTTCTCAGAGCACCAATCTTTTGAAGCCTTTCGTATACTTCTCACGTGGACACGTCAGAGTCTGAACGCAGTCTTTCATGCGTCCTCAAGACGGGCAATCCTTGCCAGTGTTGTCCTTGTTAGCCTTGCGAGTTGCGCCTTTGCAGTGATTCTATCAGAACCTTTGATCCGCCTACTCTTACATTAATAATACCGTTATAGTATTCTTCTGTTTCAAGCACTCTGCGGTCAAACTGTTCAAATGCTTCTAAATAGCTCATTTCTGCACGAGACGTACAAAAATAAAGTATTTCTCTTGTGAAGTTTTCTGTGCCTAGTTTTTTAACATCTGCCTGTAGTTTGTCTGAACTACCCCAGTATTCCTTCCAGTCAGATTCTTTATACCCGCGCCTTCGATTTTTTTTGCCTTTGAGTGGTGGTTTAGAAGTTTTAAATTTGGCTAGTTTTTTGCCTATGTATTTGCGCCCGTTGGTGAGATTTGTTATCAAGTAAACGAACCCTTCGTAATCATCGGGTATTTCGTCCACGGGTTTGCCTTGATAAGTCCATTGTGACATGCACTTATATACGCCTTACGGGTGTTTGCCTTAGTCATTCTTGGTTTTTCTTGCATTAAGATGTTTGTTTTCTTTATAGGTTTCTATAATTTCTCTGGCTCTTTCTTTTGCCAGATAGTTCATTTCGCGAAGCCAACTTCTTGCTTTTTTGTAAGTCCTAACCGAATACCTTTTTTCAAATGCTTCGTTATATTTGTAATATTCAAGGTATGCTTTGATGAGCATGTCATGTGTATCGTCCTCCTCTGAATAAACTTGGTCTCTATGGTGTTTTTCTGGTCTGCGTTTCATTATTATACTACTTCGATATCGTCTGAGTAAGAAGTAAACCCACCTTCTTTGATAACTTTAAGGATGTAATTTACTCGACCCACTAGCTCGTCTCTATGCGAAATTAGAAAAATATTCTTTTCTCGATCTCGACCAATTTTCTTTAGAACATGCAGAGAATTTTCCACACCTGAACTGTCTAATCCGCTGTCAATTAATTCGTCTATGAACAGAAGATTGATATTTTGATAGAGACTTTCCCATACATCTCTAAATGCAAAACTTAAACCCAGTATTAGTCGGTTACGCTCTCCTCTAGAAAGATTATCAAAGTCAAGATCTTGGCCAAGCTGTGTTATTTCTACAGAAAGATCGTTCTGAAATTCCACAAGGTGCGGCAATCCCAATTTATCCAGATAATATGTTAGCCTATTGTTCAGATAGGCCAAGTTTTGATCAATAATTTTCTTTCTGATAAATGAATCTTTGTTTGTAAGCAGTTTTAGCAGGAATTCCTGATGTTCTTTTAGATTTGTAAGTTCGTTAACTGACGACCAATCAATTTCCTGTAAAGCTTCGTTGCTTAATTCGTCAATCTGTTCCTGATAGGGATCTTTTTCCTGTTTTTTGCTTTCTAGGCTTTTTTTGAGGCTGTCTACATTGTTTCTGTGTTCGTAGGCTTCTTTTTGCAGTTCGTAGAATGTGGAAGGCTTTTGATCAAGATCGCCTATTTCTGTTATACCCTTGAGAACATCATTTAACTTGTCTGTTACTTCTTTGAGATAGGTTTCTGAGTCTGCAAGTTCTTTGGCTTTTTTGTCCATAATTTCTTGTTTTTTGTCTGCATGCAGTTCTTGACCACAAGCATAACAAACAGCATCTTCCAGTTCTAAGATGTCTTTTTCTACTTTTTTTGCACTGTCTTGAGCACGTAATTGAGCACTTTCAAGTGTGCTTTTTTCTTTATTAAGAGCCGTTAATGCAGAATTGTAATCCTGCCAGGTTTGCAATTTTTCATGATTTTCCAGTTCCTGTTCAATGTCTAACTGTTCCAGTTCTATGATAGCCGTTTCTAGTTTTTCTAGCTCTTTTTTGTGTTTTGACTGCCAGGCATTTTGTTTCGTGCCCAGACTGCGAATAGTTTCTTCAATTCTCAAATTCGCAGACTGTATTGCTTCTATTTTTGTGGTTTCTTCTGTAATTGCAGTTTTTGTCGCTCTGATCTGTTCTTTCAGATTTTCTGCTTTTTCTGACAAAATAGTAATACCCAGCAATTGTTCTATAATTGCTCGCTGATCGTTTTGTCGCATTGACAAGAATGGTTCAGAGTAGGTATTAAGTGCCACAACATGTTTGAACATGTCGTGACTCATGCCCAGTAGACGATTGATTTCGTCCTGAGTTTGACGACTGTCTCCCTGCGATTCGTCTGTGAAATCCTGTTCCTGATCGTTTATGTAAAACTTAAGAACATTGGGAGAGCGACCTCTTTCAATTCTGTAGTCAACTCCGTCCTTTTCGAAATGCAGAGTGACCAGCATGTGCTTGGAATTGGTTTTGTTAATAAGGTTGTTCTTTTTGATGTTTGTTAACGCACTACCGTATAGAGCATATGAAAGAGCATTGATTATAGTTGTTTTTCCTGTGCCATTTCTTGAGCCAGAATCGTCTCCTCCCTGATCTAGATTTTCACCTAGCACAAGAGTTAGCTGTTCGTGTGAAAAGTCAATCGCCTGTGTTCGATTGCCCACACTCATAAAATTCTTAACGGTTAAATCTTTGAAGCGGATCATAATTCGTTGTATATACTCAATAGTGTTGAACTGTTAAAAGATTCAGATTCAATTGCGGTAATTTCTTTAGAAACAATTTCGTCTACGCTTTCAAATGCGGAAATGTCAACGTCTGTGGAAATTTCTTCTATCTGTTTTTCTGGAATAAGAGTGATTTCTCTGCAACCATGTTGCTCGATATAGGTTTCTTTAATAAACGACGCTTCTTCAAATGATATAGGAAGATCCAGTGTGACTCTGAGATAGCTTTTTGGTACGGCTATGTTAGCAGCAGGTTCTAGCAATTCACTTAATTTTGCAGTTCTGTACTTAGGAGCATCAGGCCAGTCAATGTAAACAGGCTCTGCTTCATTCTTTTTATCAAGAATCATCATGCCTCTTGCATCATCCCAAGCATCTGCAAAATTGTGCGGGAATGCATTGCCGATATAGTGAACCTTGCCTCGCTGCTGTCTTTTATGAAAATGGCCAGTAAACACATATTCCTGATTGGCAAAATGTTCTGCTTTTAGTTCGCCGTTGTCTGGCATCTGCACCATTGCGTTCATATAGAAATGCGGCAGTTCGAAATGACCAAACATATAGCGCGACTTCATTTTTGCTGCACGTTTCCACTCGTCCTCTACTAACCACGGAACCATTGCAACATCGTCCCTTTCGTATAGTTCGTTGATCACTGTAATGCCAGGAATGTGTTTTGCATATTCTACAGAATGCACATCACGTTTGTCTTTGTAGTACAAATCATGATTGCCAGGAAAGTAGAAAAACTGATCAAATGATTCTCCCAGCTTTTCCAGTATTCTTAGCGAATGTTGCATTGTGGTAACATTTAGAGAGTTTCTATTGTGGTGTAGATCACCGCAGAATATACCAGTTTCGCAACCGTTTTGTTTTGCTTGATCGATATACCAATCGACAAAATCTTCGCAGTCTTGATTGTGGATTCTGGAGTTGGACTTCAGTCCCAGGTGGAGGTCAGTGAATACCGCAGCTTTGTTAAACATATGTTATAAGTGTATGATTTTTAAGAACAAAAGTCAACCATTAATTTTCAAAAATGTAAACACTTTGTCCGCAATCCCAGACTTTGTGGTATCCGTTAATTTGCATGTTAATTTCTGCAGACAAGTCTTTGTCGAAATTCTCAAGTTTATTTTCAAGTAGATGTTTTTGCCATGCATGTCTGGAGCCTGCATAATTTCCCTGTTTGTCTACATAGAAAAATCCCGGAGGAGAATGATGCTTGAACTCAAATCCTGCAGATTCGTAGACTTTGCCTTGGCTATAGCGTCGATCTGCATATGATACTAGTTTTTCTCCTGGCTTCATATACTGTCTCGCAAAATGCTTAACTAGCTTGCTTGCGCCGCCTTTAACAGAATGATTCTCTAACGAGCATAATCTGATCAATTCGTATTCGGTGTTTTTGGAAAATCTATTGTGTGAAAAACAAGCAACAGCTACTATTTTGTTGTTGTATATTAATCCTAGGTCAACGGAACTAGAACAATTTCCTTGCAAATGATTTTGGTTGAGAAATTGTTTTTTTGCGTGTTTATCAATAGATACAACCTGTGTTTTTCTTCCGTGAATGGAATTTTCTAGAGTGTGTAATTTGCTTTTGATTATGTTAGCAACTATGGAAGTTTTTTGTCTTACCTCAAAGTCCCAAAAATGCAAGAGATTGATTCCTGCTTCTGTGGCCTTTATAGTTTTGTCTAGATGATAGGTTTGTGTTTTGTTGAATTTTTCTGAATGAAAATAAATGCCGTTAACTTCTATGCCTAGCAAAAACTCTTCAAAGTAAAGATCTATTTCTTGCGGATTTATAATAGATCTAGAATTTCGAACTATGTTATAGTCAGCACTGAACAAATTAAACAAGATATTTTCTTCGAAACTGTGTTGATGTCTTTGAATTTCTAAATCATGTTTATGAAACAGTTTTGCTAGATTGCTCGGCGACACTTCGAGATCTTGTGCAATTTCTCCAACACTCTTTCCTTGAGAATTTTGTTCTACGAGCCATTTGTGATTTTCCAGTCTAGACAAAACATTTTCAGGGTAATAGTTTTTTCTTCTTGTTTGTGAAATTTGTTTTCTTATTTCTGAGTTTTGAGCAGGATTTTCAACCCCATATTTTTTCTTGTTTGTGGTTTTAATCTTGTCTTGAATTTTGCTGTTTTTTAGAACACACGATTCGCCGTATCTTTTTAAGTTTGTAGATTCAATTTTGCTTTTTACGGATTCCACCTTTGCAGGATTATCAAATCCGTATTTTTCTTGCCACGCTTGCTTTGTTTTTTCTTTAACGATGCCTAACTGCATTATATGATCAACACCGTATTTTTCTCTAGAAGTATTTTTAACAGCAGATTTGTATGCGGTTGTTTTCGAATAATGTTCAGCACCGTAGCGTTCGAGGCTGGTTTGTTTTGTTTTTTCTTGCCATTCTTTTGTTTGAGTATGCCATTCTACGCCGAGATTTTTGAGATTGTTCTGTTTCTTCTCTTTTACAGAATAATGAGCTGTGCATTTTTTGCTGCAATATTTTCTATACTCTCTCTTGTCGGCATGCCAAGAAAGAACTGTACCGCACTTGCACACAGGAATTTCTGTAGATTGAATATCAAAATGATACAGCAATTGTCTAGGATTTTGAGAATTTATTTTTTGAGAAATAGACTCAAATTTCTCTCCAAGGGGAGAATCGAGCAACTTTTTAAATGTTAATCTTTCGATGCTTGTTAACTGTTCTATTGTCTCATGCGTTTGGGTCGTTGCTGTCATGCTGTTTTGCTCTGCGTAGGTCTGCTTCCCATTCGTGATTATTGGTTCTTGTGTACGAAGGATCAAGATCGTTCATTTCCAGTATATCGTCACGAATGTTTTGATTCTTCTTTTCTATATTTATAATTTTAACAAAAGAATTGGTTACCGCCGCAGTATAGTAGGCGAAAGGATTATTGGATTTTGATTCGTCAAACTGTAGACCAATCTGAGAAAGCTGAAGAATTGCCTGTCCCTTCATCTCGTCGTTGTATGTATAATTTCTAACATTGCCTTTTGTAGCGTAACGATCTACCAATTTCAGCCACATACGGGCCAGCTTGTCTGTTGCCTGGCCTTTTGATTTAGAAAATTCGCCAGTATCTACATCGCCTCGCCAGTGTGATTTTCCTACACAAACAAGGTCGTCGTTTTCGTCAAACTTCCAGTGCTGGAAAGGAGGAAAATTTAATTTTGTTTTTGTATCTGCTACGGTTTTGGGATTTTTCTTTCTGCCTGGCTCTTCGGGAATGTGGTCAAAGGTCATTATGCGAAATATCAATTCATGTTTTGTGATTTTTTTGTAATCTATTTCGCATTCTGCTTGTTTTACTTTTTCTCCGGCTAGTTTTCTTGCTTCAAAGTCTGCCTGAGATAACCTCTTTGCTTTGTTTCGCTTTGCTTCTGCGATTGTGCGTATATTGATACGATCAAGTGATGCAAGTATAATGTCGTATCGATGATATTCAGGCTGTGTGAAAGAACAAAATGTAGTTTTTGATTTGTGTATTTCTGCTAGTAAGTCTCTGTTGTTAAGATAATTGACTTTCCTCAATGAATTCTCCTAAGTTATTGATACTATTATAATATATGCAGTTTATTTTGTCAACTAAATACTGCAAGGAGTAATTTTATGGTAGATTCGTTATTTGATATAGCAGGCAGAGTTGATAAACTGCTTAGGAATCCTCCCGACACAGAACCTCAACAAGATAGCCAGGAAGATGCACCAGCATTATTTGAATCTGGCAACAAAGACTGGCGAGTAAGACTGTCGATTCCTCCTAATCTTTCTGCCTATCAGGATGCCGAAATTCTAAAACCACTAAGGGAAACTAACAACAGCATGGTGTGGCCCTATACTCCTAACATTTTTATGACGCACAGTGCAAATTATAATAAATTGACTCCGGTACACAGTAATTATCCCTTTCCAATTTACGAAAACAGCCAAGTTGATCAATTTATTATTCAGGGTGAATTTACAGCAGAAAATGAACAAGAAGCTCGCTATTGGCTTGCTGCCATGCATTTTTTAAGGTCAGTTACAAAAATGGCGTATGGCAGGTCAGAAAATCAAGGTGCTCCGCCGCCGGTGCTAAAGCTGAACGGTTATGGAGATTTTGTTTTTAAAGACCTGCCTGTGATAGTAGAACAATTTCAGCTGAATTTGCCAGGAGACGTAGATTACATACAGGTACCTGGCATAGGATCTGGCCAGGGATCATGGGTACCGACAAGATCAGAAATTTCAGTTGGAGTATTCCCAACCTTTTCGAGAGACACAGTTAACAAATTCAGTCTTGACAAGTTTGTCAAAGGCGAGTATATCACACAGCGCAGAGGAACCAGCCCAGGAGGATTTATCTAATGGCAAAATATACATCAGATTCTCCCTGGTTTGACACACCAATTCGCAACGGCAGATTTCTAGACAAACTGAGTATCAGGCCAGTTCCTGCTAGCAACGACGATGTTCCGTATACAATACAAAGTCAATATCACTTGAGACCAGATTTGCTGGCATTTGACATCTATGACAACGAAAAACTATGGTGGGTTTTTGCTCAAAGAAACATGAATGTAATAAAAGATCCTGTATACGATTTTCAGTCTGGCGTTGAGATATTTCTACCTAGGAGATCCAGTCTTTTTAGGCTGCTTGGTTCATAAATGAGCTTTTTATCAAATCTACGACAATTTGTTGGTATAGATTCCAGTGCACCTGCAAGACAGGATCGAGAGGGGGGAGGACGAAGTTCGTCAACAGACGATCAACAAGATACTACTCCAACACAATCAAGCGATTCTACTGCTGACAGTCGGCGACGAGGAACTGCCGCCGGAGCTCAGCAAGACACCTCACTTCGTGACAGAATTTTTGGTAGCGAGACTGCACGAGAAAGAGCACAAAGGTCACAAGCAGACGCCCAAGCACGAGGACCCGGCCCCGGAGATGATCTTACAGATCCCCCGTCGCGAGAGGATAGAGGCCGAGACGAACTTAGCAGAGGAGGCTTCGACGGAGATAGCGGGCAATCACCTAATATTAGTCTAGAAGACGAAACACCTGGTGCCCCTAGTACACGCAGTCCTGCAGATCCAGGCGAGGACGACAAGGGTGCTACAGAGTCCACTGACTCTGCTGGTGAGACTGCAAACACAGAGTCTGACGTAGAAGCCGGTAATGTGCCTCTTGCAAACCCACTATCTGTTTTTTCCAGTTATTCAAGCATAATATCTCTTTTTGTGCTTACCAAAGAGGAACTTGCCAATCCTGATGCATACAGACAATCTGAGCCAGAATTTTTAATAGCAAGAACAGGTGGTATTGGAGCAGACGGCGACAACATAACTCCTACTATCTTTGAAGAAAATCTGGGTATCAGAGTAGAATACTTTCTTGACGATCTGGAAGTGGAATCTCTGCTAGCACAAACTCCTAACACTCGTCAGACCAATGCCACTATAGTTAGATTTACTCTGAAAGAGCCCTATTCTATGGGCATGTTTTTAAAGGCACTTCAATTTACAGTGTCTAGATCAGACCCTCAGCGAACGTCTTATATAGACCCTCCCTATCTCTTAAAAATAGATTTTAAAGGGTTTAATGACCAGGGGGAATATGTAGGTGTCCCTGCAACTTCTAGATATATTCCCATTAAATTAACCAGAATAGAATTCAACGTTTCTGCAGGAGGCAGCGAGTATCAAATCGAAGCAGTTGCCTGGAACGATCAAGCCTATGCAGACGAAATACAAACAATTACAGACAATCTGTCTCTCAGTGGTAGCAGTGTGCGAGAATTTTTAACATCAGGATTGCAGGGCAGACGGCAGGATACTCAAAGGCAAGGACTTGCAGGGTTTCTAGAAAAAAGAGAACAAGACCTCACAAAATCCGACGACGAAGAACAAGAGCCATTTAAAGAAAAGCCCGACCAGTTTATAATAGCATTCCCAGAAACACAAACCAACAGGCAACCCAATAATGGGCCACAAGAAGATCAGGGTGCTGTTACAACGAACAACGAGCCTGAGATAACTGTAAATTCAGGAGGCAGCGAAGAAGCCATTGTTGACGAACTAGAATCTTTCAATAACAAAATCGGAGACTCCAGAATAGTTGTAGAAAGAGATTCTGCAGGAACACGCAACGACGGAGAACTCAGCGAAGATGAAGATTTTATACAATTTCGCAGAGTCTCAGTTAGAAACGACGGTAGAGTACTACAGTTTCCGTCAAAAATGAGAATACAGGATATAATAGAAGAGGTTGTTCTTCTATCAGAGTATGCAAAAGATCTAGCAGAAAAAGAACCGGATTCTCTTGGTTATAAAGATTGGTTCAGAATCGAAACCAGAGTGTACGAACAAGTAACTGAGCCGGACAAAATTACAGGAAAAACACCCAAAGTCTATGTATACAGCATTGTTCCGTATAAAGTAGAATCGCATAGATTTTTAGGACCAGACCAGAGCCTGGGAGATCGACCAATAGAGCAACTAAAAAGACTTGCACCAAAAAAATATGAATACATTTACAGCGGTGCAAATGACGATATTATCAATTTTGACCTCCAATTTAACACAGCATTCTTTCAAGGATTGCAGGAAGATCTTGGACAAAAATCTCAAAAAATTCAAGAACAAGGACGTGCCGATCTAGGTCTTGACGACCAAATTCTTTCTTTAGTGCGAAGTGCCAGGGAAGTCGAAGAGCAGGAAACAATAAATGGACCACGAGCAAATGTGCAAAGAGAACGTGCGACTGGTATAAACACAGGTCAACAGGGCGGATCTGCCGGCACGGGTGATACTGACGAAAGAACAGCAATTGCTAGAAACTTTAATGAAATTATTGTTAATGGTCTTGATTTAATTACATTGGATATCGAAATATGGGGTGATCCCTTCTTTATAGCAGATAGCGGTATTGGCAACTATAATGCACCAGGAACCGGTAACCCCTATATAACATCTGATAATACCTTAGATTATCAATATTTTGAACCTATCTGTTTGTTGGAGTTTAAAACACCTATAGATTACGGACAAGACGGGCAAATGATATTTCCAGAAAATCAAGGCGAGCCTGTAGCCGAATTTAGCGGTGTATACAGAATTCTTACAGTAAGAAACAGAATATCTTCAAACAGATTTACACAGGAAATGCAAATGGTTCGGCTTAGAAATCAAGAATTACAAGAAAGGTCGGATAACACAGGCCCAGGATTTACAGTAACTAACCCCGGAGCTCCGGGCGGAGACGCAGGAGTAAGGAGTTAAGAATGGTAAAAAGATATCAAAACACATCACGAAGAACCGGGGCAACGTCCAGGGATTATGACATCTCACATAACCCCGGACCATTTATTGCAATTGTAGTAAACAATGTTGACCCTACCTATATGGGACGACTTACTGTGGTCCTTCAAACAAGAGTACAAGCAGGTGACAATCCGGAATTTCGAGAAAACCAAATTGTAGTAGACTATTGCCCTCCTTTTTTCGGAGCAACTCCTATACAATCGCTGCAAATTGACAGTTCGGATTTGCCCTGGGTCAGCGGACAAAAATCATATGGCATGTGGTTTGTTCCGCCCGAAATAGGCTCAAAGGTTCTGGTTATTTTTACAGAAGGAAACCAGGGATATTGGATAGGTTGCATACCCGAGGCCGGAATGAATTTTATGACTCCTGGCGTGGATGTTGCAACAGAAATAAACGACGCCGGCGGCGACAGAAAGCTGCCAACTGTGGAGTATCAGAAAAATCAGGTAGAAAATATTCCAGACGATTTAACGCAGATACCCAAACCTGTAAACAATGACCTTTTTTTTGGTTCTGCAATTCGTGGTCTAGTAGATGATCCTACACGGGGATTTACAACAGCAAGTGCTCAAAGAGAAACTCCTTCTTCTGTGTTTGGCATTTCTACTCCAGGACCTAGAGAAAAAAGAGTAAATCCTGTCAGAGAAAATAATAGAGTATTTTTTAACAGACTAGGCGGATCTAGTTTTGTAATGGACGACGGTGATGAAAGATTTTATAGAAAAGGCGATCC
>SL_4KL_010_BRINEDRAFT_10000172_pt1 | contig 30327 bp, 34 predicted proteins | sample SodLak_010_BRINE_2_FD_10664 | JGI IMG/M metagenome (IMG submission 10664) | reverse complement strand
AATATATATCGGCAAGGTGTTCGATACCGTCCGCGCGTCTCGCGACGCCGACACGTCCGTCCACGATTAGCGGTGGCTTCCACCGGTTGCCTCTACACAAACCCTTTCGGAACCATCTCCAGAACGTACACTCATGGACCTCGGAATTGACGGAAATGTGGCGCTCGTCACGGCATCGTCTAGCGGACTCGGAAAGGCATCGGCCAAGGCACTCGCCAGCGAAGGCGTCGACGTGGTGATCAACGGTCGCGACGAGGACCGGCTGGCGGAGGCGCTCGAAGCGGTGGAAGCGGTCGCAACCGGTGAGGTCGTCGCCCAGCCCGGCGACCTGACCGTCGCGGCCGATGTCGAAATGCTCGTCGAGACGACCGTCGACGAGTTCGGCACGATCGACCACCTCGTGACGTCGGCGGGTGGTCCGCCGTCGGGCGCGTTCCTCGACACCGACGACGACGACTGGCAACACGCCTACGAGCTGCTCGTCATGAGCGTCGTCCGACTGGCTCGCGAGGCGTATCCGCACCTCAGTGAGGGCGACGGCGGCACAATCGTCAACATCACCTCTCGGAGCGTGAAGGAGGCAATCGACAGCCTCGTGCTGTCGAACGCGGTCCGGATGAGCGTCATCGGGCTCGAAAAGACGCTCTCGAAGGAGTTCGCTCCCGAGGTACGCGCCAACGCCGTCCTCCCGGGCCCTCACGAGACGAGTCGGATCCGAGACCTCGTCGAGGCCGCCGTCGAGCGCGGCGAGTACGACTCCTACGAGGAAGGGCTGGACGATTGGGCGGGGAACCCGCTCGAACGCATCGGCGACCCGATGGAGCTCGGAAACACGGTCGCGTTCCTCTCCTCGCCGAAATCCGGCTTCATCAACGGGACCGCGCTCCCGATCGACGGCGGCGCCACGGGCGCGAACCTATGAAATCGGTTCCCTTCGACGAGGCCGATACCTACGAGCCCGAGGAGGGATGGCGGCGCGTTTCGATGGCGGGCAGCGAGCAGTTCTCCTTCGAATGGTTCGAGAAGCCACCGGGCCACAGTTCACCGATGCACGACCACGAGAACGAGCAGGTCTGTCTCTGTTTGGCGGGCGAGCTCACGGTCGCGACCGAGGACAGCTCGGTCACCCTACAAAAGAACGATTCCGTTCTGTTAGAATCCAACGAAACCCATCGCGTCGAGAACACCGGTGACGAGCGTGCGGTCGGACTCGACGTGTTCGCGCCCGGGCGCTCGTTCGATTTCTGGACGGATCGCGAGGAGTGATCGAGCGATGAGAGCGATCGAGCGATGAAATACCTCGCGCGCGCTGCGACCGGCGAGCCGCTTCTCGGCGACGACGACGGGTACGTCCCTCTCGACGCCGTCGAACCCGGTCTCGAAAGCGTCCGCGAGGCGCTTCCGCTGGCCGCCGCTGGAACGCTCGGCGACGTGACCGACGCCTACGCGGATCCGGTTTCGGAAGCCGACATCGCGTTTGGCACGCCCCTCGAACGGTTCGGGAAACTCTGGGGAATCGGTTTGAACTACGAGGAACACGCCGGTGACCTCGACGAGGAGCGCCCGGAAGAGCCGGCGAGCTTCATGAAGCCGCCGTCGGTGCTCGCCGGTCCGGGGGGACCGATTCGACTGCCGCCGGTCGAGCAGAGCGAGCGTGTGACCGCCGAAGCCGAGCTCGCCGTCGTGATGGGGCGCACCTGCCGGAACGTCGCAGAGGAGGAGTTTGACCATGTCATCGCCGGATTCCTCCCGGTGATCGATATGACTGCTGAGGACGTGCTCCAGCGAAATCCGCGATTTCTCACCCGGGCGAAGAGCTACGACACGTTCCTCGTGACGGGCCACGCGCTCGCTGTGCCGGAGGAGCCAGTCGATCTCACGTCGCTATCCGTCCAGACGATCGTTAACGAGGAGGTGGCTGCCGAAAACGATATCCGGAACATGCTGTTCCCGCCCGAAGCGATCGTCTCGTTCCACTCCAAGGTGATGACACTCGAACCCGGAGATCTGTTCAGTACGGGCACACCTGGTGCAGAGCCGATCGAGCCGGGCGATTCGGTGCGCTCAGTCGTCGAGTCGATCGGCACTGTCGACGCGTCTGTCACGCGTCCGTAGCGGATCTTGTCACCCTCGATCAGTCGCGAATGACACGCGCTTCGCCGTCCTCGACGACCACGTCCAACCCGTTCTCGTGGACGAACGCCGCGGTGTAGTCGGGGACGACTCGCTCGGCTGCGAACCGCGCGCGCAACAGCGGGACCGCGTCGAGCAGGTCGTCACCGTCGACCATCGACGGAGAGGACTCGACGAACTCTACATCGAGGCCTGCATCTCGCCCGCGCGCCGCGAGCGTCGGCAGACTCGGCGCTTCGAAGGCTCCCTCGAAGTCGATCGGCTCGGTGAACCCCGCGTAGTAGGTCCGCCCCCGGGTGGAGGGGCCGAGCACGACCTCGTTCGTCCGGAGCTTCATCGCCGCGGCATCGATTATCGTCCGCGAGAGCAGCGGTGCGGCGGGCGTGACGACGGCAACGGACCGCGCCCCCTCCTCGCGGAGCAGGTGAGTAACCGTGTTGCCCGCGCGCGCACCGAACGACGATCCGACCTGCCGCTCGAACCGGACGTCGCCGGTGCCGCCGAGGGTGTCGGCGACGAGCGTTCGGAGCTCAGCCTCCGGGCTCGTCTCGGTGCGGTGTTCGGCGGGGAGATCGTCGTCAACCGGGTAGTTGACGAGGAGGTCGGCACCGGAGCGCTCGACCGCGAGCACGGCGTCGCGGAACAGCGCCTCGTACAGTTCGGCGGCCTCGGTAGTAGTCGACAGCGGCGTCGACTCCGCGAGCCCGGTCGCGACGAGCCCCTCGCGGGGCGGCTTCGCTAACACGACGACGACGGTCATACCGGAACAACTCGTGGGACCGTCTTCAACTCGCCGCTTCGGCGGCGATTGGGTTCCCCCGACCGCGCTCGGGAGCGGCAGCGATGTGCCGCGCTCAGGAAAAGTCGCGTCGCATCGCGATTTCGAACCACGGGCAGAGTCGAAGCTGCCGGTATAACGCCGGGTTCTCGTGGAGGTGGTCGTAGTCGGCCCACAGCATGCCGCCGATCTCCTCGTCGTCCGGGTCGAGCGCGGTGTCGTCGAGGGTGACCTTCAGCACCGCACAGACCTCCCACTCGACACCCTCGTTCGGGTAGTAGCGCTTGTACTCGAACTTGTCCGTGACGCGGAGGTCATCGTACTGGTCCGGCGAGATGCCCAACTCTTCTTCTAAGCGCTGTTCTGTCGCGTCTTCCTGTGACTGTCCCTCGACAGGGTGGGAGGCGACGGTGCCGTCCCAGTGGCCGTCCCACAGTCGCTTTGTCGGGGCGCGCTGGGCCAGCAGGATTCGCCCCTCCGTGTCGAATACGAGACAGGTGAACGCCCGGTGACGGATTCCGTCACCGGTGTGGGCGTCGAGCCGGTTCACTGTCCCCTGTTCGGTGTCGTCGGGATCGACGGCGATCACGTCCTGCAGCGCGTTCTCGTGGTCCGTGTCGGTCTCGGCCTCTCCGACGGGGTCGGAGACGGCCGCGTCCTCGGAGCTCATGCGAGATAGGTCGAACACCAGGGCTAATAAGCGTTCGATACGCCGTTGGGCCCAACCCGTGTCCCACTGACATCGTGACGCCTTCCGAGGGTCGTCTGACGCGCGCGGTTCGACGCGCTTAACCGCGTGCCACGGCTACTTCGCGCGGATGAGTGACCCGGCGCTCGACGTTGTCGAGTTCGTGTTGACGACGCACCTTTACACCGAGAACCGCGACCTCGACGAGAATGACCTGCCGCCGCGCTTCCGGCAGGTGTTCTGGTCGGACGACGCCACGGACGATGCTCCGGGCGGTGTCGAGCGGCCGCTCAAGGCAACTGGCGCCTTGACCCGTACCGCCACAGGAGTGGAACACCCGTGGGACGCGATTTCAGACCTGCTTTTCACCCAGCAGACCGAGTTCTCCGGAGAGATATCCTTGACTCAGCCGGCGATGGCGTTAGAGTGGTATCACGACCACGCCGACGCTGATCGAATCGGAGCCAATCCGACGATCGTCGCCGCGCTGGAGAACGCGGACGACCTCGACGCTCCCGTGACTCACGAGGAGGCGCGCGCGGACACCCGGCCGATACAGGCCGACCGCGTCTGGATCGACGCCCTCCTCGAGGAGTACTTCGACGAGGACGACGACGACGAGATGCTCGATCTCGTCAACGTGCGCGCGCCAGAAGAGATCGAGATGACGCTCGCTGATCTCGTGCTCACTGGCGATCAGGAGGGAGAGATTCAGAAGATCGTCAAAGCGATCGAACACCGCGAGTACCTCGCGAGCATCGGGCTCCGTGAGATCGGGAAGCTGCTGTTCGTCGGCCCGCCGGGCACCGGGAAGACCACGGTTTCGCGGGCGCTCGCACACGAGCTGGGAATCCCGCTCGTGGAGGTGAAGATGTCGATGATCACGAGCCAATACCTCGGCGAGACGGCCAAAAACGTCGAGAAGACGTTCGAGGTCGCCAAACGGCTTTCGCCGTGTATCCTCTTTATCGATGAGTTCGACTCGGTCGCGAAGACGCGGCGATCCGACGAGCACGCCGCCCTGAAACGCGCGGTCAACACCCTGCTCAAATCGATCGACGAGGTCTCGTTGGTGCGTGACGAGGTGCTGCTCATCGGCGCGACGAACCACCCGGACCAGCTCGACGCGGCAGCGTGGCGGCGCTTCGACGAGATCGTCAACTTCCCCAAACCCGATTGCGACATGCGCGCGGACATCCTCCGCGTCGTTACCCGAGAGATGCAGATCGCCGACTTCGACCCCGACGAGGTCGCCGACCGGACGAGCGGGCTCACCGGCTCGGACCTCCGGATGGTACTTCGAGAGGCCGTCCTCGGCGCGCTCACCGAAGACCGCATGAAAATCACGCAAGCGGACGTGATGGAGGCAGTCGCCGACTTCGAGGAGCGCGACAACCTGAAGAACATGGACATGATCGACGGCGAGGGCGCGGAGGTGCTCGGCAAGACCGATCCCGCCGGACAGGACCACACCCACGACGACGAGTCACACGATCACGACGGCGCGACCCACGATCGCGGCGCACACAGCCACAGTCACGATTAACGCCCGAGCGCTGTGCACTCCGCTTTTTTTGTTTGAGTTCACGACTCTCTCCGAACGCCGACGACCGTGTAGCCGAAGCCGCGCTCCGCGATCCGCGGGTCGAACCCGGCACCGTCGAGGGTCTCCGCGAGCCCGTCGGGTGCGTGGAACCGTGACCCCATCCCGATCGCGTGCTCGCCGACGACGAGCGCGCGGCCGAGCGGATGCGTCGGGTCGAACTCCCGGATCACGAGCGCACCGCCGGGCGCGATCACCCGTGCGGCCTCACGCAGCGCGGCGTCGTGATCGGGTAGGTGGTGGAACGCATCCACGATCGTGATCGCGTCGACGCTCGCGTTTCGAAACGGGAGCTGACCGGCGTCACCGGCGACACCGGAGAGTCCGCGAGCGTCGCGGGCGCGACGAAGCATCCCGAACGAGACGTCGACGACGGTGATATCCGGCCCGGTCAGCGAGACCGCAGCCCGACCGGAGCCACCGCCGACGTCGAGCAGTCTCTCGATCGGTCGCGTGGCGTGACCGAGTCCGGCCGCCAGCGTCTCCCCCTTCGCCGGCGGCATGATTCGGTCGTACAGCGGAGCCATCCGGTCAAAGAATCGAACGTCGCCGACACCATGCATGGTCGCTCTCGGTCGCGGAGCGGGTTAAGTGGTCTCGACGCGGTCGCCGGCCCGCGTGCGTCGGACGCCGGTGGCCTGTGTGCATTTATATATGGACGGCGTACCACCCGCTATGGAGTACGCGTTCCTCGGCGGAACGGGGACGGGAACGACGCTACGGCTCGATTACCGGGCCTTCGCGTACGCGGGGAAGTTCGTCGTCGGGAAGCCGGGGAAGGCAGCGCTCAGAACGTCGGACGGCTCGCCTGCGGTTCCGGAGTGGACCCCGGAGCGATCGTTACCACCGACCGCCGACGAGCGCGACTTCGACGACGACGTGGTTGCGGCCGTTTCTTTTTCGCCGGACCGGAGCGATCCCGACTGCTGTCGGCTCCGATACGTCACCGTCCACGCCGCGCGTCGCGGTGAGGGGCTCGGGCCACGGCTCGTCGACCAGACCGTCTCGCGGCTCGCGGAGGACGGGTTCGAACGGGTGCGGATCGCGGTCAACAACCCGTTCGCCTACGCGGCTCTTTATAAATGTGGCTTCGCGTACACGGGTGACCGGACCGGTCTCGCCGAGTTGGAGCTGGAGCGGCCGGCGGCCGCTCCCGCATCCTCGGACGACCTGGACGCTCGCTACCGCGCCGGATTACGAGCGTTTCGCGACGCCGCTCGCGACCTCGATCCCGAGGAACGACGGTTCATCGCGGAGCGGCTCGATGACAACGGAGACGCCGACAGCTGACGCGCGCCGTCGGCTCAGTTGAGCGCCCAGATACCGTAGTTGAGCGCGGTCGCGAAACAGACCCACGCGAAGTACGGGACCAAGAGGAGGGCGGCTCGCCGGTCGACGCGCGCGAACGCGGCCGCCGTCGCGACGACAAGCACCGAGAGCACGCCGAGGACGACGAGTCCCAGATCCGGGCGTTCGAGCCCCCAAAAAACTGGTGACCACGCGACGTTGACGACGAGCTGAACGGCGAACAGTCCGAGCGCCGTTCGGACCCGACCGGACGACGCCGTGCCGTTCCGTCCGGCCAGGTACACGAGCGCCGCCGCGGCGCCGATCATCGCGTACAGTATCGGCCAGACGACGCCGAACGCCCAGTTCGGCGGGTAGTACGAGGGGAGTTCGAGCGCCGCGAACCACGCGCTCTCGGTGGCCGTGAACGGGACGCCGAGCGCGCCGATCAGGTTGACGGCGACCGCCGCGGCCGCGATGAGGAGGAGGTCTCGACGCTCGGACAAGCGAGCGAGTGACGCGGGTGCCATGCGCGGACGTACGCCGCCAAACCGCTTAAAAGGCGTTCACGGTGCTGCAACGGGTGCCATACATGTCCTCGCTTCGGCGTCACTGACCCGTTCTTAGATCGCGTCGTACTTCTCGCGGAACGTCTCCAGCGTCGCAGAGAGCACGCCGATGACGATCGGACCGACGAAGAGCCCGGTGAAGCCGATCGAATAGATCCCGCCGAACACGCCGAGCAGGATGATCGCCGGATTGATGTGCGCCTGCTGGTCGATGACGATCGGGCGGGCGTAGTTGTCGACCATCGAGACGACGGCGACGCCGTACACCGCCAGCAGGATCCCGGCGGTCACCTCGTCGATGACGACGAGGTACATCGCGGCTGGTCCCCAGACGAGGAAGGCCCCGATGAGCGGCAACAGCGCCAGCACGGCCATCACGAACGTCCAGAAGACGACGTTCGGGATCCCGGCGACCCAGAGGCCAACCCCGGCGATAACTGCCTGTAACAGAGCGACGGAGATGTGACCGATCACGACTCCGCGGGTCGTCGCGTCTACCTTCTCGAAGAGATCGTCGATGACGTCCGCCGGTAGCGGGATCGTCATTCGCAGCCAGCGCACGAACGAGCGGCCGTCGATCAGCGTGTAGTAGACGAGGAACGCTGCCAGCGTGAGCCCGAGTGACGCGCGCAGCGCGCCGGAGAGAATGCCGCCGACGCCACCGAACAGCGTGCTCAAAAGGGTATTCCCCGCCGTTTCGAGCAGCGTCTCGATCTGGACCTCTTGACCGGACAGCTCCGCGAGTCGAGCCTCGATCGCAGCGACGTCGACGTCGCTGTCGCCCGCTGCGATCGCGGTGAGGTCTTGAATGAACACCAGCGTGATGTACGCCAGCGGGAGGATCACGGCAACGATCGTCGCGAGGATGAGCGTGATCGCCGAGAGCATTCCGCCGAGCCGTTTCGAGACGCGTTCACGGAGACGACGCGACAGGCGGTGGTGAAACGGAAACAGAATATACGAGAGGATCGCCGCCGCGATCACGTACTCGACGAACGGGAGGATGATAAACAGCGTCAGCAGAGAGACCGACGCGATGAGGAAGAGGAGGAACGATTGCCCGCGGTTCATACTGGTCGGTGTCGCCGGCGGTTTATAAATAAAATGGCGTAGCCGAGTGTCTCTCGTCGATACCCGCCTCAAGCGCTCGCTTCGTCCTCGTCGAGGCCGGGCGCGACGGCCGGGTCGACCTCCTCCGGCTCCTCGGTGTCGCCGCCGACGATCGTCTCTCCGTCGTCCGTCTCGACGTATACGTCGTCGGCGAAGCCGGCCAGCGCGTTCTTGTACTCGGGCGTATCGAGCTTTTCGGGAGTCGCCGGCGCGTCGGCGACACCGCCGACCGGCCGGAACGCTCCGAGCGGGTCGTCGATCGTGATCTCGTGATCGACAAAGAAGGGCTCGTATCGTCGATAATGCTCCGCTAACTCGTCGCCCGGGATCTCCATCATCTCCGTCCAGCCGTAGTTGAAGAAGTCGAAGTTCGCCTGGATGTGCGTGATTTCACGAGCCTCTGCCTCCGTGAATCCCGCTTGGAGGGCGGCGACGTACGTGTCCATCGTCGCGTCGAAGAAGCTGTCGAGGTGGTCGCGACGCTCTTCGCGACGCTCTTCGTCGGCCTTATTCAGAAAGATGCTGGTGTGGAGATCGACGAGTTTGTCATTGGCGACATCGCCGATGACTGGCGTCGTCAACGCCTTCTTTGCGGCCCAGTGGCGGATGTTTTGCCGGATTTTCATACAGTTCGTTGGGGTGCGATACCCTTGAATGTGTGGCGTCACGGCGTGACATCGGTGACGCGACCCGTCCGCCCGCTCGCGATGCGAGCCGATTCTCACGATGCGAACGCGGATGACAACCCACATTAACCCCGAATCCGAACGGCCGACTATGAGCGATTCGTACGTGATCATCGGGGACGGTATCGCGGGGGCGTCCGCGGCCGAGACGCTCCGTGACGAGGCGCCTGACGCCGAGATCACGGTTCTTACAGACGAGGGCGAGTCCCTCTACAACCGGATCCTGATCAAGGAGTACGCGAAGGGGAAACTCCCCGAAGCGCCCATCTCGATCCACCAAGAAGAGTGGTACGACGACCACGACGTCGACCTACGGCTGAACACGGTCGTCGTCGACATCGACGTCGAGAGCGACGCCGTCCACACCCACGAAGGTGAGACGTTCGAGTACGACTCGCTCCTGTTGGCGGTCGGCGGCACGCCTCAACAGCTTCCCGTCGGTAACGCCGACGCCGACGGAATTCACCACTTCTGGACGTTTCAAGACGCTCGCAGCATCAAGGAAAGCGTCGAGAATGCCGAGACGGCCGTCATCGTCGGCGCCGGACTGCTCGGTATCGACTTCGCCGCCATCTGTGGCGCACAGAACGTCGAGGCGAAATACCTGATGCGCGGCGACTGCTGGTGGCGCTACGCCCTCTCGAACGAGGGTGCGGAGATCATGCACGACGCGATGCGCGAGCGCGGCGTCGAACCCGTCTTCGACTCCGGCGTCGACCGCTTCGAAGTCGATGACGACGGTCACGTCGAGGCCGCGGTCGACCCCAACGGCGAGCGCTACGACTGCGACTTCGCCGGCGTCGCCATCGGTCTCAACTTCAACACGGAGCTGGTCGAGGACACGCCGATCGAGACCGAAGACGGCATCGTCGTCGACGAGTACATGCGCACGAACGTCGACAACGTCTACGCTGCGGGCGATATCACCACGTTCAACGACTTGATCCTCGGCGAGCAGGCGAAGAACGGCTCGTGGGGGTCAGCCAAAGAGCAGGGGACGATCGCCGCCCGCAACATTCTCGACTACGGCAGCGAGGCGTTCGAGTGGGTGTCCTCGTACTCGATCACGCACTTCGACTTCCCGTTCCTCTCCTTTGGCCACCCGACGCTCGGCGACGACTCGGTCGAGGCGACCACGGCCGAGGGCGAGTGGCGTCGCGTCGCGCTCAAAGACGGGAAGATTGTCGGCGGCGTGCTCATCGGTGACCTCTCACCGCAGTCGGCGTTCAAACAGCTGATGCGTGAGGGACGCGACGTGCGTGGCCAGGAGGACCTCCTCATGGAGCCTGGCTTCGCCGTCGACGACCTCGCAGCGACGAGCGAGCAGTAAGCTTCACCGCTCTAACGGGGGATAACGCCGGGCCATATACGCTCGAATCGCTACTCGCGCTGTCAGCGACGCAACATTTATTATTAACCATGACACTTGGTAACGTATGCCACTTCGAGAGACGGGCAGACAGATACGGCTCCGGCGTACCGGCAGGATATCGTCTGATTCGACGGTCCGCCACTACGACGAGCTCGACGAGGAGACGCAAGTCGCCGTCACCGAACTCGCGGGACGGCCGAGAACGGCCCCAGAGACCGGCGGCCTCGACGACGGCGACGTAGTGAAATTCATCGACTACTACGAGGTTCGGGCGCGCTGACTGCGGGCGGGTCGCCGACCGTCGAGCTCGGGAGCCACGAAAACGAAGTTGTTTTCGCCTGCCGTGAGAAAGGCGGTGTATGGACAGTGGCGGATCCAGCGACATGACGTTAGCGTTCGAGTTGGAGGCGCTGAAGGCCCTCGCCGACCCCAACGACGTGTTCAACAACGCTCGACAGTGGACGGAGTACGTCGGCGTGGTCAGCGAGAAGCCGACCTACGTCGTCACGAACTTCACCCGCAAACACCGCGTCCGCCAGGATTTCTTTTCGGGCCCGCGCGGCGTCGAAGAGAGCCTCGAGAACATCGCCAAACAGTTCGACACGGAGCGGCACGTCTTCGTCGGTATCGACGCGGAGGACGAGGCCCTCGCCGCGGCGACCGACTGGGAGTTCCTCCACGTCGAAGACGCGGCCGACGCGGCCGGCTGGATCCTCGCGACCGACGAGCCGGAAGGCGAGGCCGGCGAGGAGCCGACGCGCGACGACTGGCCCTGAGGTGGTCGGCTCGCCCCCTCGACGCCAGGTGTCGGCTTCCGATACCGAAAATCGATATCGCGGGGTGTTTTGCGGATCGACACCGAACGCCGAGCTATGACCGACGACCGGACTCACGGCCACGAAGCAGGCCACAGCGATGAGAGCCACAGCCACGATGACCACGATCACCACCACCACGACGCGGGCTCGGTCGCGATCGCGGTCGTGACGGTGTCGTCCTCGCGCGATATCGAGGCGGACTCCTCCGGAGATCACGTCGTCTCAGCCTTCGAGGGCGCGGGACACGAGGTCGCCGTTCGCGAGCTGGTCCCCGACGAGTACGATAGCGTTCAGGGAACGGTCGATCGGCTCGCCCGGCGGAAGGACACCGACGCCGTCGTCGTTACCGGGGGAACGGGTGTGACACCAGATGACGTGACGCCGGAGGCGGTGCGGGGGCTCTTCGCAAAACGGCTTCCGGGGTTCGGTGAGCTGTTCCGTCGGCTTTCATACGAGGAGATCGGAACCAGAACCATCGGATCTCGCGCGACCGCAGGAGTCATCGTCACGACGCCGGTGTTCTGTCTCCCGGGCTCCGAGAACGCGGTCCGGCTTGGCGTCGCCGAAATCATCCTTCCGGAGGTCGGCCACCTGGTCGGATTGGCCGGCCGAGGGGTGACGACGGAGGGAGAAGACGAGACCGACTCCGAGGGCAACGACGCCGCCGAGTGACTCCGTTCCGGCCGGCGTTCACACCGACGTCAGGAAGTTTCGGATGACGTCGTGGCCGGCGGCCGTGAGCACGCTTTCGGGGTGAAACTGGACGGCCTCGATCGGGTACTCGCGGTGGCGGATCCCCATCACGATCGGCTCACCGTCGTGGTCCGTCGTGGCGGTCACCTCGAAGACGTCGGGCACCTCGGTGGCCGCGAGCGAGTGGTAGCGGCCGGCGCGGAACCCCTGGTCGAGCCCGCGGAACACGCCCTCGCCGTCGTGGTCGACCGGAAACGCCTTTCCGTGAATCGGCTCCGGCGCGTGACCGACGGTGCCGCCGTACTCGTACACGGCGGCCTCAAGTCCGAGGCAGACGCCGAGCGTGGGAATTTCAGGCGAGAGACTCCGGAGGACGTCCACGGTCACACCGACGTCGCGGTCGTTCTTCGGATGGCCGGGACCGGGACTGATGAGGATCGCGTCCGGGGCCGCGTTTTCGACGTCCGCGAGCGACGCGGTGTTTTTCAACACCTCAACGTCGATCGACTCGCCATCAATCGGCTGATCGGAGACGTACTCGACGAGGTTGTAGGTGAACGAGTCGAAGTTATCGACGACGACGACGTTCATTCGTCGACCTCCGTCTCGGCGGAGGGTAGATCCTCGGCGTCTGTGTCCGCGTCGCCGGCGGGATCCTCCCGCACCCGATCGATCGCGGTCAACACCCCGTCCATCTTTTGTTCGGTCTCCTCGTACTCGGCGGCCGGGTCCGAATCGGCGACGAGGCCGGCGCCGGCGCGGACGGTCACGATCGACTCATCAACCGCTTCACGGAGCGTCGCCGTCCGGATCACGATCGCGAAGTCGGCGTCTCCGGACCACGCGTAGTAGCCGACTCCACCGCCGTACGCCTCTCTCGGCGTCGTCTCGAGCGCTTCGATGATCTCCATCGCGCGTACCTTCGGCGCGCCGGTGAGCGTCCCCGCCGGGAACGTCGCGCGCGTCGCGTCGAAGGCGTCGACGTCGCTCGCGAGCCTTCCCGTCACCGTCGACTCGATATGCTGGACGTGGCTGTATTTCAGCACGTTCATGAACTCCTCGACGCGGACCGACCCCGCCTCGGAGACGCGGCGCACGTCGTTTCGCGCGAGGTCAACGAGCATCGTGTGCTCGGCGCGCTCCTTGCCGTCGGCGAGCATCTCCCCGGCGAGTCGCCGGTCTTCGACGGGGCTCGTCCCGCGCGGACAGGTGCCCGCGATCGGGTTCGACACGATCCGATCGCCCTGTACCGACACCAGCGTCTCCGGACTCGCGCCGACGATGGTGCGGTCGTCGTGGCGAAGAACGTACATGTACGGAGAGGGGTTCACCTCGCGCAGCGCCGCGTATAACCCGAGCGAGTCCACCTCGCCGCGCAGCTCGCGGCTCCGCGAGATCACGCCCTGATAGATGTCGCCGTCGAGGACGTGTCGCTTCGCGGTTCGGACCGCCTCTTCGTACTGTTCGCGCGGTCCGGCCGACTCGTCGTCGACGCGGATTCCGTCCGGCTCCGGCGGGGACGCGCCGCACAGTTCGTCGGCGACGCGCTCCGCCTCCGCGACGAGGCCGTCGTACACCTCGGCGGGGTTGTCGTCGGCTCCGATCACCGGCGTGAAGACGAGCTCGACGGTCCCTTCCTTCTCGTCGAAGACGACCGTTCGGGTCGTCAAGGCGAACTCGGCGTCCGGAAAGTCGGTCTCGGGACGGTCGACGCCCACCTCTTCTAACCAGAGGTCGTACACCGCTTCGTACGCGAGGAAACCGACGAACCCGCCCGAGAGTATCTGTCGGTCGGTGTCGGGGAACCCTCGAAGGTGCACGTCCGGGAACGCCGCACGGATCCGGTCGATGGTGTCGCCGGCGTCCGGGCCGAGCGGGCCGGTTACCGAACCGTTTTCTCCGCCCACGAACGCCGCGGCCGGTCCGAGCCGGGTCACGTCCGTTCGGTCCGGATGGACCGAGATGATCGCGTCGGGATCGTAGCCGACGAACGAGTATCGAGCGTGTTTGTCGGTCTTCCTCCCGGCGGTAAACGCGCCGTCGGGGTCACTGGAGGCGACCTTCTCGCCCGACTCCAACAGGAAGCCGTACGGGCCGTCACCGACCAGCGTCGCGTACGCCGTCAGCGGAGTGATATCGAGGTCGAGCGACGCCGAGGCGCGAACGACGACCGGCGTCTCCGCGTCGGCGTCGCTCGCGAGCTCGGCGAACGCTGCCTTCGAGCGATCGAGCGCGGGAGACGGCGACGTCGAGGGGGGGGAAGACGAGTCGCTCATGCTAACTCCATCTCCCGGCCCGCGTTCGCGACGAAGCGGGCCACCGCGTTGTGGTCTTTCCGTCCGTCGGTGAGTTCGACTCCCGACGCGACGTCGACGGCGAAGGGATTGGCGAGGCGAACCGCTTCCGCGACGGTGTCGGCCGTGAGCCCCCCAGCGAGGACGACCGGCGTTCTGAGTCGCGACGCCAAGTCGCCGGTCGCCTCCCAGTCGTGGGTCTCGCCGGTGCCACCCGCGCCGGAGTCGTCGGTCGAGTCGACGACGAGCGCGTCGGCGACGCCGTCGAACTCCTCTGCGCGAATCGGGTCGTCGGCGTCGACCGCGAGCAGCACCTTCCGCTCGGTCTCCGCTCTGATGAAGCGGATCTCGTCAGGTGTCCACTCGCCGTGAAGCTGGATCGCGTCGGGGCCGATCGTCCGAACGAGATCGACGGCGCGCTCGGCCGACTCCGGCATCGTGACGAGCGTCGCGGTGACGAACGGTGGTACGTCAGCGAGGAGGTCCGCCGCTTTCGCGGGGTCGACCGCGCGGGGAGAGTCGACCGGCACCTCTGTGATAACGCCGACCGCGTCCGCGCCGGCGTCGATCGCGGCGCGGAGGTCGGCCTCGCGCGTCAGCCCGCAGATCTTCACGCGGGCCATCAGTTCCCCTCCGTCGACTGTTTCGTGCCGCACAGCGCCGCGAGCTTCTCGGCGGCCGCACCCGAATCGATCGCCTCCGCGGCGCGTTCGACGCCCGCGGCGAGCGAATCGGCCTCACCGGCGACGTAGATCGCCGCGCCCGCGTTTGCGAGGATCAGATCGCGTTTCGGCCCAGTCACCGACCCGTCGACGATCCCGCGGAGGTCGGCGGCGTTCTCCTCGGGGGTCCCGCCGGCGACCGTCTCGATGGGGGCTCGCTCCAAGCCGAGCGTCTCTGGCGTGATCGTGAACTCCCGAATCTCCTCACCGTCGACCTCGGCGGCGACGGTCTCGTCGTGGAGCCCGATCTCGTCCATTCCGGCTCCATGGACGACGAGGGCACGTTCGACGGGCATGTGTGCGAGCGAGCGAGCGATCGTGGGAACGAGCTCTGGGTCGTACACCCCGAGCACCTGAGCGTCGGCGCCGGCGGGGTTCGTGAGCGGACCGAGTACGTTGAATATCGTCCGCATGCCGAGCTCCTTCCGCGGGCCGATGACGGCCTTCATCGCCGGATGGAAGACGGGCGCGAGCATGAACCCGATCCCGTCGTTCTCGATGGCGGCCTCGACGGCTGGCGGCTCCGCCTCGATATCAGCGCCCGCGACCGCCAGTACGTCTGCGCTGCCGGACGACGAGGAGACCGAGTAGTTGCCGTGCTTAGCGATCATCGGAACGCCCGCGCCAGCGGCCACGATCGCCGCGGTCGTCGAGACGTTGATCGTGTCGTGGTCGTCGCCGCCGGTTCCGCAGGTGTCGACGAGGGGCTCACGGTCCGGCTCAATAGTGCGGGCGGCGTCTCGCATTCCCTGTGCGAATCCCGCGATCTCGGCTTCGGTCTCGCCTTTCGCTCTGAGGGCCGCGAGTAAGGCACCGATCTGCGCCGCTGTCGCCTCCTCGAAGACGAGCCGCGCGGTCTCGCGCGCCTCCTCGACCGTCAGATCTGTTCCGTCCGTCACGCGTTTGACCGTGTCTTGGATATTCATACTGCTCACTGATGTATTACTTCGCGTTACAATGTACAAGTATGTACACTAAGTTAACGCTGTCGGCAGCGTGAGTATCGTCCACAATTCACATTAATAACCGGAGATCTTTCGAAGATAGCACGTTTTCCCAGCTGTGCTCGAACCCGTTGTCCCACACGAAACCGCCCTACGCGTCGCGCAGCGCGGTCGAACCGTCGGCCTCGACGACGACGACGGGAACCTCGGCGTCATCGACGACGGTGTCCGTGGTGGAGCCGAACACGAACCGACCGACGGTTCCGGTCGTTGGGGCCCCCACGACGACGAGGTCGTAGTACGGAGACTGCTCGACGATCGCTCCCGCCGCGGTCAGATCCTCGACGAGCCATTGATCGGCGCGGTCGAAGCCGCCGAGGCGGTCCCGAGCGGCCGAGAGAAGTCGCTCTCCGTCCGTCGCGTACGCCGTTTTCGTTTCCGAAGCGTCACCGCTGATCTCGGAGTCGACGCCGCTGTCCGCGTGATCGCCGTCTGCGAGCGCGGCGTCTGAAGGGACGACATGAAACAGTTCGAGCCACGCGTCTGTCGCTTCGGCGATCGCTTTCGCGATATCGACAGTTGCGCCCGAGTGGGGACCGGGGCCGACAGCAACGAGAATCGAAGAGAGGCGATCCGGATGCGTTGCGCGCTCGACCCGGTTCAACTCCACGGCGGCTGCGGCCGATACGGCGTGGACTGCTTCAGAGACGGCTGGCTCGATAACCGACTCCTCGGCCTCCGGCGGTGCGACCGCTGGCTCTCCGTGAGTCGGCGGTTTTTTCGCTCCGCCGCCAGCGCTCGGATCGTCGGCGTCGCTCCCGTTCATACCGTATCGTCAGACAGACGCATGATAAATCCCGATGGTTCTGCCGATCCCGAGAGGATGGTTTTGCCGGCCCCGAGAGACGTGAGGCTCGGACTCACTCGCGGAAGAACTCCTCGCGCTCGAACGGCTCCTCGTCGCCTTCGACGGCGACGACGTCGAGCGCGGTGACCTCGGCGCCGACCCCGAGCAGTCCGGCGAGGCTCGGCTCCGTCCGTCCCTCGTCGCTGGAGATCAGCTCCTTGATGTAGAGTCCGCCGGCGCCGTGTATTTCGACTATCGCGTGGCGCGCGTCGACGAGTTCGGCGGTCGCCTCGTACACGTCGCGCTCGCGGGTCAGACTCGCGCGGCGGTGGTCGACTCGGTTCGGCGTGTACTGTTCGACCGTCGCCCCTTCCAGCTCATCGATCGCGTCCGCGAGCGCCCCGGCGTTGACGTCGGCGTCGAACGCGACTTCGGCGCGGTAGCGTTTGGTGGCCTCGAGCTCTTTGACGCGGGCGACCATGTCGTAGGCGGCGAGCCGGAGCCCCTCGACCTCGACTGCGCCGTCGGCGAANGCGTTGATGTCGGCCTGTAAGCGACCCGTGTCAACCCGGCGACGACGGGGCTCTTCGATTTCGATCACGAACGGGCGGCCCGTCCCGAGCATGCGGGCGTCGACGTCCTCGCGGCCCGCGCCGTGGAACGTCGCCTCCGTGCCGTCCATCACGTCTTCGACGATGGGCGCGGTGTACTCCTCGACGCTGTCGTCGTAGAGGTAGCCGGAGCCGCCGCAGTGGTCACAGGGGTCGACTCCCTGTCGGCCCGAGCCCTTACACTCCCGACAGGGCCACTCCGTCTGGGGAATGTCCCGCTCGAGCTTTCGGTAGCGACCGTAGACGAACGTGGAGTTCACCTTCGCGTCGAGCGTGTCCTCGGCCAGATCGATCGTGAACTGCACGTCGGGACGGTCGAAGGAGACCGCTGTGTCAGTGAGCCGGCCGAATCGCTTGCCGACCTCGCGGTTGAACTCGGATTTGAACGGCTCGCCCGCGTCGTCGTCGAGACCGGCCTCCTCGCGGAGCAGCGCCTCGTTCTCCTCGATCAGCGGCGGGGGTCGGGTGCCGACGTTGTAGGTGGCGAACTCGATCTCCTCGACCGCCCTGGCGGCGCGATCCGCCCACGCGTCGAACTCGGTACAGCGCCCCTCACAGACCCAGCAGTCGGCCGTCTCGACCGATTCGTGGTCCGCGTCGTCGCGAAGCGCGAGCGCGGTGCGCAGCGCCGACCCCCGCTCGGCGTTCGACAACCCGAAGCTCCGGTCGGCGACGAGCCGGCCCAGACAGGCGTCACACACCGGTCCCGTTGCGGTCGCCCGCGCCGCGACCTCCAATACGTCCATACGGTTCCCAACGTCCCCCACGGTAATTGTCTTGCTACATTCCGGCGTTGACTCAGATCTGATGGGCTCTGTTGAAACCCTCCCAATCTGACACAAACAGTGTGCTAAATACAGGGCGCGTATCTTGTATCGAGACGGGCTTCGAGCGGGGGTGTACCTCGGTCAAGACAGTTACCGATCACCGAACACCTGTATGCGCTGCCCAGTTGGGAGGTCACCGCCAAAGAGAATAGCCGCGGTCGATGCTATTTCGCCGAGGGAATCACGAGATACAGGCCATGAGATAATCCGTATTAGCTCACCATCAACGACGATTCGCATCGTCGCGGGGGTACCGGGATCGAGAGGGATCGGGTCCCGTTTCTCCCTCGCTTCGACATCGTATGTCTCATCGTGAAAAGAGCCCGCTCCGTGTGGGGCTGGGAAAGTTTCAGTCACCTGTACTCGGATGGTGTGCTCGGAGTCAGAGGAGCTTCGTAACTCGATAGAGTACTCCTCCGCTGGTGAAAGATCCAAACAGCCGGAAGCGGAGCCGAGAACTCCCGCTCCGATCGACGCCACAAGAGTTCGGCGGTTCACAGCAGGACACAGCACCGCTACTCGCAAGTATTTTGCTCTGTCAACATCCGCAACCGGCGATGCGTTTCGGTAGCCGTGCCGAATGCAGCCTCTCTATTCAGCACGTGGTCTGAAATATATCATCGCCAGAGAATTTTGACAGTGCCGTCCGATGATATTCCACAACAGGACATCTCACAATTCGGTCGCGCTCGATTCGGACCCAGCGGCGCTCGATGGCGGGAGTGAGTGTTGCAGATCGGTGGCGGCCACACAGTATCTAAATACCGACGAATGATGGCAACGACCAGTTATAAAAAACCGTGCGGTGGCGCGCTCCGGTGAGCGCCCNCCCGGGCGCGAGTCCGAGCGCGAGGGAGTCGCTGGCGGCGGTCGCCGCCAGCGACGAGGTTGGGGAGGTGTGAGGTGCGGGGCGGTTGACGGNTGGGACTCAAAGGGGCAGCAGCGAGGACAAAGCTCGGCGCAGCAAGCACCGCAGCGAGCAGCGCGAGCGAGGAGCGCAGCAAGCCGCCCGAGTCCTCGCTGCTGGGGCTTTGGAGGCCGCCACCGCAGAGCTCTCAGTCACTTATAAACCGCCACCAGCAACACCGCTCGATCACTAATAAGCGACCGATCAACCAAACTGAGACACATACTCCCGTCATCGATCGCGAAGCACCTGTCAGCGACCGGCCGGTTCAAACGCGAAGATCGCTGCAGAAGACGGCTTCGACAAACCCGTCGCCCGCCCGACTTAAGACGGCCGCCGACGTTTCGACGATCGTGAACGAGCCGGCGACGCGAGCGGAGAAGCTGGAGCTCGGCGTCGAGCTCCTCGCGCACCTCGAGCACGAAGAGCTGTCGCTGGCGGACGCGCTCGATCGAATCGAGACGATCACGACGAGCCCGACGCTCACCCGAGAGATCCTCGACGCCGCCGAGAAGCGTGGCGTCATCGAACGGAAAAACGCCCGACTGCGGGTCCAGCGCGGCGGCACCTACGTGAACTACGACAGCCAGGTTGTCCAGCGAGAGGGGGAGTTCGACTGCCGTCGATGCGGAGCGGCGATCACGACTGGCCACTTCGTCCGGCTCGACGCCGGCGAGCTCGGCCCCTTCGGCTCCTCGTGTATCCGGAAGGTGACCGGACGCGACGACGACTCGTCGTGATCGGCGCCTGGAGGGTTGGCGGCGACGCTGGCGGGTTGGCGGCGACTACTCTTCGGCGTCGCGCGTCGGGAGGTCCGGCTCGAAGTCGGCCGCCTCGACGGCCATGTCGAGTACGGCCTCGACGTTCTCGTCTTCCGTGACGCTCATCGTCGCGTCGACGGATTCGGCCTGAACCGCCTCGAACCGGTCGTGTTTGTTCGCCACCGTGAGGAAGGGGACATCGTCGCCGAACAGCTCGCGGACCTCCTCACGGAGTTCGAGCTGGACGCTGAGCGGATAGCCGCAGTCACCGGAGGGGTCGAGCATGAACACGACGACATCCGCGAGGTGTTCGAGCGCGCCGACGGCCTGCCGTTCGATGTCGTTGCGCTCGTCCGCCGGACGGTCGAGCAGACCGGGTGTGTCGACGATCTGGTATCGGACGTGGTTCCGGTCGAAGTGACCGATCTGGACTCCTTTCGTCGTGAACGGGTACTCCGCGATCTCGTTCGAGGCACGCGTGACTCGGTTGACGAACGACGACTTGCCGACGTTCGGGTAGCCGGCGATCACGATCGCGGGCTCGTCCGGCTGGACGTCGGGAAGAACCTTCAGCTGATCTCGCGAGTCGCCGATGTACCGGAGGTCGTCGCGTATCTGATCCATCACGTCGGCCATCCGGGCGAACGCCTGTTTGCGGTGTTTTCGCGCGGTGTCGACGTCGGAGTTGCGGATCTTCGTCGTGTACTCGTCGCGGAGGTCTTCGATCTGGCGGCTGGCCCACATCACCTGTGAGAGCGCCTGTCTCAGCCGGTCGACGTCGACGATGGCGTCGGCCATCTCGTAGTAGAACGGGTCGACGTCGAAGCTGAAGTCCGGCCACGAGACGACGACGTTCTCCAAGTTGTCCGAGAGCACGTTACCGGCCGTCCGCAGCATCGACTCCTGCGCTTCGTGGCCGCGCTTGGCGCGGCCCGCTCGCGCCGCCCGCGAAAACGCCTTGTCGACGAGTTCCTCCGAGCGGGGGGTCGTCGGGAGGCCCTCAAATATCATGTTGCCCTGACTTTGCCGCCGACGGGTATAAGACCGTCCGTTCGGCGACTCCTGCGGTACGGCGACACACGATGCCGATCGCCCGCGGAGCGCGAGTGTCGGCTCACCGCTGTCGGTCCGACACGTTTACGCCTGTCCCCCGGTCCGGATCGGGTATGAGCTTGGAGGTCGCCGTCGCTGTTCCGTTCAAACACCGCGCGAAAGAGCGGCTGGGCGAGGGGGAGTTCGTCGTCGTCGCGCTGTCGCTCGATCGCGACTGGTTCTCGCCGGACCAGGCGAAACGCCTCGTTGACGTCGCGGTCGGCCGCGGACTGGTCGCCAACGAGGGCGGTGACCTCGTGGTCCAGTTCGACCCTGACGACGTGATCGTTCCGGAGGGGTTTACCCCGGACGAAGAGGTGCTCCGCGAGCAGTCAACCTTCGAGACCGCCCTCGACGCGATCGTCGCCGCGGGCGTCGAAAAGCAGCGCGCGGTCGCCGGAATCAACGAGCGCCAGCGCGCGCTCGCGATAACCATCGAGGCCGCCGCCGTCCTCTACGCGAAAGAACACGGCGCCGACGTCGAGCACCTCGCAGCCGACGTCCGAGCCGACCTCTCGGAGGCGGGGTAATGGTCGCAGAACGCCTGACTGACGGCGTTCGGATCGGGCAGCTGCTCGCCTCGGAGATCACCGGTAACGAGGGACGACTCCGTGATCTCCTGCTTGCCGACGCCGACCCCGATGTCGAGCCGACGGCCGACGGCGCGCTCGCGTACGCGGTCGTCGCCGTCAACGGTGAGAAAAACGGTGCCGGCACAGACCTGGTCGCCGAGGCGTATGTCCAGCCGGATCGGCTTCGGCTCGAGTTCGTTCGCTCTCCCGACGCCGTCGCCGACGCGGCAACCGAGGCCGGTCTCCGGGTCAGGCCGAAAGCCGTCCGCCCGCCTCGGACGCTCGTGTTCGTCGAGGACGGGGTGCAGGTGAAACGGGTGCTGTCGGCGTTCGAAGCGTCGATCCGACCCCCCGACGCCGGCGACCGCTGAATCGGCGCCGCGGATCCGGGGACCCGTCGTCGCTTGCGCCGTCTTCAGCTCGATCGTTCGCTGTCGCCAATGGGGACGTTCCCCTTCGCCGACGCAGTTGCTTTCCTGTCGGCCGATTCGGTCCCACAGTCGCCTAGGACATCGCCGATCACCCACAATCGCCTACGATATCGCCGGTACTCGATACCTCGATCAAACGCCTACCGTGGGTTCGTTTCACGATACTGTTAATGAGTGGCAAACCCTTGTTCAAATATGGCTCTCGCGAGACACGAACGCGGTGTCAGGGCGGATCTCGGAGCACTGCTCTCCCAAGTCCACCCCGTGTTTATGTTGCCGCCGCTCGCGGCCTCCTGGTTCGGTGCTGGTGTCGCCGGGGAGTTCACGATTGCCGTCGGCGCACTCCACATGTCTGCGGTGTTTTTCGCCGTGTACACAGCCCACGTCAAAGACGGATACGTCGATTTCTACAAACGGGGAGAGGACGACGACCACCCGATGTCGGTCCGCGGCTGTCGTTTCGCGCTCGTCGGTGCGGCTCTCGGCTTCGCACTCTGTACCCTCGCGCTCGGAGTGGTCGTGGGGCCGGGTGCGGCACTGATCACGCTTCCGACCTGGTTCATCGGCTATCTCCACGCGCCACAGTTAGATACGAACCCGGTCACGACGACTCTCGGCTATCCGATCGGGATCGCGCTTGCGATTCTCGGTGGCTTCTACGTTCAGACGACGACTCTCACGCCGACGGCGATCGGATTCGCCCTCGTCTTTCTGGTGACATTAGCCGGTGTGAAGGTTATCGACGACGAACAGGATTACGACTACGATCGATCGATCGACAAGCGGACCGTCTCCGTGCTACTCGGCCCGTGGCCAGCACGGAAACTGGCTGCCGCGCTCATGTTTCTCGGTCTCGTGGGCGTGCTCTGGGGAACGATCGGCGGGTTCTTTCCACCATCCTCACCGCTCGCCGCGCTCGCGTTCGCGACGATCGTGCTGATCGCGATCCGTGCGGAGCCGACGATCGCGACGATGCTACTGATTCGAGGTGCGTACGTTTTTCTGGCACTACTGCTCGTTGCCGTCTGGTTCCGTCCGCTGTCCGGGACTGCGCTCCCGGATATCACGATATTCGGTCCGTATACGTATCTCGTAACGGAGATTCTTTTCGGGGCAGTCGCGCTCGGCCTGCTGTATTACGCCGACGCGCTTCGCAGTGCGGGCTACACCATCGCTGCAGTGTATCCCATTGCATACGTCTGGGACTGGTACACGCTGGAAGTTGGCGTTTTCGAGATCACGATGCGGACGGGATACGACCTGTTCGGGATCCCGATCGAGGAACATCTGTTCATGATCGTCGTGCCCGCGCTCGTGTTAGGCATTCACGAGACGATTCGGGCGGTGTCTGTAAACTCGAGGGGCCCGCCCGACGACTCGACGACAGACAGTCCACCCGACGACTCGACGACAGACAGTCCACCCGACGACTCGACGACGGACAACTCCTCCGCACGCGTCGACGGCTAACCTCTCAACGGCCCGACGGAGGGTCGGTTATCGCACCCGGTAGTATTATATTAACTCGGTTAGTAGTAATTATTGAGATGAGTACTGATAACTCGAGTATTTCGCCGCGTCCCGTCCTGAACCACCACTCGGTTGACCTCACAAGCGTGGTCGAAAGCAAGACTGAAACGCTCACCAGCGCAGTCTCGTCCGGAAGGCTGACCGTAGAGGACTTAGATAGGTTCGTTCAGCGAGCCGACGAGAGTGATGTCTTGACGGGCGTCGCGTCCGAGGTGCGGATCGTTCGATCGCTGTTGTCAGACGACCAGCCCGTATGGGCGGAGATGGAACCGTCGAGCTGAGCCGGGCGCTTTTAAGTTGAGCCGGTACTCAGTACGTCCGTGACGCTCGATCCGATCCACGTCGAGAACATCGCCCAGCTCGCGTACGGGATCGCGAGCGACGTGGACACAACCGACCACGACGACCTCGCGGGACAGGTGTGGCACGACTGGCTCCCCGCGCTTCGCCGCGACGGTCGCCTCGTGATCGAGCCCGTCGTCGACCACGAACGACGGCGAGCGCCCATCGACGACGCCGCGCTCGCCGACCGCCCGTTCGAGACGGTCCACGGGCTCGACTCCGGCACGATCAACCCCACGACATTTAAAAACGGACTCGTCGTCGACGTCGCCCACGCCGCCATGGCGAGCGCGCCGACCGACCTCGACCTCCACCGCGATCGGACCATCGTCGCGACCGTCCACGCGGGCGATTCGACCGCCGACTTCGACGACGACTGGACTCGCCGGGACGACGGCCATACCCGCCAGCGCGTGCTCCACGCGCCGCGAGTGAACCGGTACGCAGAGGGAGTCGTCCACGCGCTCGCGCTGTATCTCGCCGAGGGGACGCACGCGCTCGACCACGCCGACCGCGTCGACGACCTGCTCGTGCTCGACGGGCCGATTTATCCGAAAGAGCTGTTCACGTGGGACGACCGCAACCCCGAACTCGGTGCGCTCGCTCGCGAGGCGAAACCGCGGGCAGTCGTCGAGAACTACGTCCGGCTCGTCGAGCGGTTCGTCGAGCGCGGCGTGCCGCTCGCCGGCTTCGTGAAGAACCCGTCCAGCGGCGTGGTCGTGCGCGCGCTCGCCAGAGGTGGATTCGAACCCCCGTGGCCAGATGATACTGCGCTTTTCACCCGATTGCTGGAGCGACAAAAAGAAGATGACGGCGATACCGGTGACCGCGTCGACGACGAGCTCACCTTCACCACCTGGTTCCACAGCCGCGGCGGGGCCGACGAGACGATGGCCGCCGACCGCGACGCGCTCGGAATCGACCGCGAGTACGATCCGGAGCTGTACGAACCCACCTTCATGATCGTTTACGACCCCCGGACCGACGTGACCTACAAGCTCGAATCTCCGTACGCGTTCACCCGCGACGCGGACACCCGTGACCGACTGACTCGACAGGTGCTCGCCGACGTGGCGACGACCCGCGGGCCGCCCGAGGCGGTCGCGAAAGCCGACGAGCTTGCACGGATCGCTGCCACCGAGAAGGCGGCGCTCCGCCGGAAGTTCGAGGAGCGCTTCGACAGCGATCAGCAGGCGAATTACGACGACCTCCGGTGGGGAAAGACGCGATTCTAACCTGATTCCGAGCACCGTTGAGACGTTCGGTGAGACGCTCTCGTCAGAGCGCGTTCCACAACAGCGTGCTGAAGATGATCGCGTTGTACAGCCCGTGGGCGAGCGCGGGGATCACGATGTTGTCCGTTCGCTCGTAGAGGACACCGAGCAGCGCTCCCAGAAGCACCGTCACACCCATATACGCCAGCTGCTCGGTGAGGGTCCCATCGACGCCGACGTGGAGGAGACCGAACAGCACGCTCGCGATGAGAATCGCCGGCGCGGCACCGAACGATCGCCGGAGCCCGCCCTGAATAACGCCCCGGAACAACAGCTCTTCGGCCGGTCCGACGACGAGTATCGAGACGGCGACCATCGCGAGGTAGTACGCGACAGGGTCGCCGGCCGCCATCGTCGCCGGGTTCTGTCCGGTCTGGAGGCCGAGTTCGCGGAGCAGCAGCAGGAGGCCGATCTGGAGCGCGTAGAGGCCGACCGCGACGACCGGAACGATTCCCGCAGTCCGAAGCGTCGGCTTCGAGACCGGAACGAGATCCCACTGGTCGGTGATCGCCAGATAGCCGATCACGGCCGGAAGAAAGCTCACGAACTGGACCACGGTTTCGACGATCGCCAACCCGTTTGTCCCCTCGGCGACGACACCGGCACGGACCGCGAGCGTCGAGACCGGTCCGGTGACCACGCTGGCAACCACGAGAGTGAAGAGCAGCGCGAAGACGGCGCTCGCGACGTGGACCAGCCGATCGACCGGCAGCGGGAGGTCGTCTGCCATCGAAGGGAGTTGGAAGCACGACGTGTTAGGCGCTCCGGAACCGGACGGTGCCGATCGGAGCGGACTCCTCCTTACGACCCGTCGATCCGGAGTTCCCGCTTATCTGCCACGGCGTCGGCCTCCTCGAAATCTCCACCGCCAAGTAACCCGCGGGCGGCATTCTTCCCCCACTCGACCGCCGGCTGCGTGAACGTCGAGACGCTCGCAAGCTCGCCGTACAGTACGCAGGCCGCCTCCATCGCGTACAGCAGTTCGCCGAGAGTACGCTCGTCGACGCGCTCGATTTCGATGCGGAGGTTCGGCACGCCGGCGGCCGCGAGACTCGCTTCTGTCGCCTCGAACTCCGCGTCGAGAAGGTCCGCGAGCGACGACCCACCGAGATACGAGAGGCCGTCGAGGTCCGTCTTCGGAATCGGGGTTTCAGAGCGGTTGGTCGGCCGGATCAGCGAGACGAGTTTGTCCGGCGGACCGGCGCGATACAGCTGCAGCTGCGAGTGTTGATCGGTCGCTCCGAGCGCTCTCGCGGGCGTCTGTCCGAGTCCGTCTTTTCCGAGGCTCTCGGCCCAGAGCTGCGCGAACCACTCTGCGAACGTCTCCAGCGACTCCGAATACGGCATCACCGCGTTGGTGAGGGCGCCGCGCTCGGCGAGCGCGTACGTCGCCGCCCCGTACGCGTACGCGGGCGTCTCGAACAGCGAGCCCGACAGCGCGTCCATCCCGTCGCGACCGCCTGCGAGCACGGCCTCGATGTCGTGGCCCTGGATCGCGGGCACCGCGAGTCCGACCGTCGAGAGGACGGAAAAACGCCCGGGGACCCCCTCGGGAACGTCGAGCGCCGGGAGGTCGTGTTCGTCAGCGAGCGCGCGAAGGTTACCCTCCTCGCCGGTGGTGACGAGGGTCCGCTCCGTCCAGTCAACGCCGGCGTCCGTCATCGCCTCTCGAACGACGAGGAAGTTCGCGAGGGTCTCAGCGGTCGTCCCCGACTTCGAGACGACGTTGACGACGGTGTCGTCGAGCGGGAGGTCAGCGAGCAGCGCGTCGACCGCGTCGGGGTCGACGTTGTCGAGGAAATAGGCGTCAACGTCGCTGTCGAGCGCGTTCGCGAGCGTCGCCGCTCCGAGCGCGCTCCCGCCGATACCGACCGTGAGCACCGCTTCGGGCCGGTCGAATCGGTCGGCCGCCGCGCGGATGGCGTCCGGATCGACCGTCTCGGGGAGGTTCAACGCGGCGTAACCGAACTCGTCGTCGGCCATGCCGGCGGCGATGCGCTCGTGCGCGGTCGCGACCCGCGAATCGAGTCGCGCAAGCGTCTCTTCCGTGAGTCCCGGTGTCGTCTCCAGGGTGTTGCCGAGGTCGACGTGCATACGACCTGTCCGTGCGACCGCCTCTTAAGCGTGGGTTTTGAGACGATACCACGCCGGGCACGCGGTCACCCGGGACGAGGTGGCCTCCGCTCCCGAGCGATGCCGCTTACGGCGCCCGAGCGACGACGCCAAACGTCTCGGTGCGCTCGGCCACAGTGACGATCTCGAACTCGGCGGCCTCCAGCCCGTCGACCGCGTCGCTCGCGGCGAATCGTTCGTCGACCGGTGGGCCGTGTTCGCCGTCGCCTTCGGCCGACCAGTCGAAGATCACGAGCGGACCGTCGGTGTCGATGACTCGCGCGAGCTCCGCGAGTGCGGCCGGGGTCGCGAACTCGTGGTACGTCATCGTCGCGAACGCGCCGTCGAGCTGGCCGTCGGCGAACGGAAGATCAGCCACGTCGCTCGCGACGAGTTCGACGTTTTCGGGGAGGCCCTTCTCCCGGTAGAGGTCGTGCATCTCGGTCTGAATATCGACACCGTACACCGTTCTGACGTGTGGCGCGACGTCGTCGGTATAAAATCCAGTCCCGCTGCCGAGGTCCGCGACGACACCGGATTCCGTCGATGCGAGCGGGCCGATCAGCTCTTCAGCAGAGACCCAGCGATATCGAACGCCGGGATCTTCTAACTTCTCCGCCTTGTCGACGTCGAACGTGTGAAAACCCATGTGCAGTCTTGTCTTTGAATTACTATAACGCATCCGGTTAGACGGCCCCGAGCGAGTGTTTCTGCGACGGCCGATAGCCGTCGCCGAACTCACCACTCCTCGCCGACTCCCTCGATGAGCCGGTCAATCTCGGCTTCGGTGGACACGGCATGGACCGAGACGCGGACCGCGTCTGGGTGGGGCAGCGAGCGAACGACGATGTCGTCCGCCGCGAGCCGTTCGACCGTCGCCTCGGGGTCGTCGACGTCGATAGTGACGAGCCCGGATTCGTACTCGTGGGGACTTAACAGCCGGTCTGCAGGAATGCCGGCTTTCAGTCGATCGGTAAGCAACTCGATCCGGTCTTGGATCACGTCGAGTCCGACCGCGTCGATCGTGTCGAGGGCTTCGATCAGTCCGACGTGTGCGGCCGCGGTCGTCGAGCCGACTTCGAAGCGCTTTGCGCCCCGCTTATATTCGATCTCGGCGGCGTTCGGTGACTCCACACTCCGGTAGCCGACCGTCCTCGGTGACAGCTCCGCAGCGGCGTCGCGATCGACGTAGAGGAACCCGGCTCCCCACGGGCCGAGAACCCACTTATGTCCTGCGGCTGCGACCGCGTCAGCACCCCAGTCGGCGACGTTCATCTCGGTCTGCCCGGGCGACTGAACGGCGTCGACGAGGGTGAACGCTCCCGCGTCGGTCGCAATTTCCACCAAGTCCGTGACCGGAAGCCGCGTCCCGTGTGTCCACGTGATCGCACTGAAACAGACGAGTCGAGCACCCGTGACGGCGTCGGCGTACGCCTCGCGGTCGATTCGACCGTTTTCAGTCTCCACGACGCGGACCTCGACGCCCTCGCGTTCGAGTCGCTTCCACGGGAGCACCCCGGCGGGATGCTCCAGATCGGTGCGGACGACGACGTCGCCCGATTCCCAGTCGATCCCGTCGGCGATCCGGTTGATTCCGTCGGTCGTGCTCTCGGTCAGGGCGATCTCGTCGGGTGCCGCGCCGACGAACGCCGCGATCCGCTCTCTGACCGTCTCGTACGTCTCGAACGCGCGGGTGTACGGGTCGGTCGTCGCCGAGCCGTACTCGTGATCGGCGACGAACGCGGACGCCGCCTCAACAACGTACTTCGGGCTCGGACCGTGCGCGCCGAAGTTGAAGTACGCGGCGTCGCCGAGCGCCGGGACATCCGCCCGCAGCTCACGCGGGGTCATGTTGTCAGCGTCGAACTCGGACGCGCTCGCTCGGTCGGCGTCTCTCATTCAGACCGTCTGTTCCGCGATCACGTCGATTAGAGCTCTTTCGGTCTGGGCGCCGACCATGCGCTCGGCGAGCTCGCCGTCGACGAACACGAGAAGCGTTGGGATACCCTGCACGCTGTACTCGCCGGCGAGCGCCTGATGAACGTCGACATCGACCTTCACGACTGCTGCGCCCGTTTCCTCGGCGATCGATTCGATGGTCGGCTCCATCATCTGACACGGGCCACACCAGTCGGCGTAGAAGTCGACCAAGACGACGTCGTGGTCTGTCACGAGAGCGTCGAAATCGGCGGCGTCGGTCAGCTGGATTGGTTCCGCGGGAGTAGCTTTCGTTGAGTTCATCAGTAGGTCGTACGAGTCCTGGCGAGATAATAGTTTTGGATATACTGTGCAATATTATCTGTCTAGACGGAACGAAAGTGCGCGTCGTTTGAACCGTAATATCTCTCGCTCGCTTCTCAACGGCCGTCGGTGGAACATCACGTCAGGGTGACGCGATCGAGGAGCGTCGCCGTCGCTGCCGCGTCGAACGCCATCGGCCGCCGCCACCACGGTCCCTTCCCGGAATCACTAGATAAGTCCGTGACAGTTCGGTTCGCGTCCGCGCCTGACCGCGGCGTACTTAACGGCACGACCCGCTCGAAGAGTCCGGACGCCTCGGGATCCCCGGCGACGACGACCCTGGCGTCGAACGGGTCGCGTTTCAGGTGGGCGTTCGTCGGAGCTCGTTCGGCGGCCGCCTCGCGGTCGGGATCTTCGAGCACTCGTTCAATGCGCATCCCCGCAAAGAGGGACGCGCCCCAGTCGGGCGAAAGGTCGGCGTCGACAGAGACATCGGCGCTGGCGTTCCGGAGCCACTCGCCGTCGCGCTTGTCGGCTCCAGCGTCGCCGACTCGCTCGCTCCCCGGGCCGGTCCAGTCGCTCGGTCGCAACGTGAACGTCGCGTAAAAAAAGAGCCAGTCGCCCGCCGCGAGATCGATGATTCGTCTGGCCTTCACCGCGTACGGGTCACCGTACGTCGCGTTCTCGCGGCCGTGGACGCTTGGAAACTCCGGGTCCATGTGGACGGGTGTCTCGCGGAGCGCGGTCGGCACTGAAAATGGGAGATCGAGGTCGGCGTACGTTGGCAAGGGTTCGTCGATCGAGAACTGTTCACGCGGGAGCGTCGGGGCCGACTCGGGGATCGGCACGTACGCGAACGATCCGTCGGGGTATACCGGTCCGCGAAACCCGGGTTCGTTCGTGTTGGCAGCGACGTTGACGGCGACGGCGCGGGGCACGGGAATCAGCGCTTTGCGTCGGGTGAGGGGCCGGGTGACGGGTTCTCGACGTCCGGCGGTCGGAGCTCCCGCTGAAACTCGTCGAATCGATCGAGATCGTCGGGGAGCTCGTACTCGATCTCACGCTCGTCCTGCCGGTCGGGGA
>SL_4KL_010_BRINEDRAFT_10000171_pt1 | contig 30512 bp, 52 predicted proteins | sample SodLak_010_BRINE_2_FD_10664 | JGI IMG/M metagenome (IMG submission 10664) | reverse complement strand
TTTTAAATATATAAAACTTTCGTATTTTAATTAGGAATATTAAATTTTTACCATATAATAATAGTAAATAAAACAACATACAGACCCAATTCAAAACTGTGGAACAAAATATATAGGATGTGGTTTTGTACTATTAATTACAATGCCACAAAAAAGAATATATGGTTGTGATGTTATTGTAGAAGAACATATGCATAACAATACGCTCTTTGTAAAGATTCAGGATTTATCTAATCATGGAGACTATGTTTTCCAAATAAGAAATGGAAATGCTGAACTTAAAGAGCCTGAAAACTTCAGAGGAGATTTAATTAAACCTATTGAAAAGTATCTAAGAAACCAATACCGCGTTGAGAATATTCTTGTTTGATATATTTTTATAATATTATTTTAAACTATTAAATAATGAAATGATTTATATGTTCAAACAAAATAAGAATCTTTATATTGTAATACATTCTATTATAGCATATGCCAGAACTTGTTGAGGATCATAGCAGTGTTTTACTTGATGAGACAGATATTGACTATTACGATGATTATGTTGTTCTTTTCCATTTCAGTAGCGGTCGTGATTGGGAACCTGAAGAAACCGTGGAAGAAAAAGAAAATGGGACGAAAGTTCGAAAATCCACGGTTAATATGACACCTAGCCCGCACGTAGGCATCTATCAAAAAGAAGGAAAACTTCATGCCATTATTCATCTTCCTATGGGAAATCCTATTATTATGGATCACATGAAACAAGAAGAAAATGAAACGGATGAATCATTCCTTGAATGTCTGGTAAGATCTCTAGATAAAGGATACGAAGGAATTGAAGAACTATATAAATTTGAATCCCAAAATTATGAAATTGGTGAAAAAGTCCAAAATTCTTTAGAGAGTGAAACGCCAGATAATGTAACACTCGTACAATAATAAAAGTAAATAACTTGGATTCGTGGACAAATAGGTCAGTATTTCTTATCGAACTTCCGCAACGAAATTGAATCAATAATTTATTTTAGATAATTAAACCCTTTTCATCTGAATTGGGAGAATAACGAATCTTAAGTTTAGAAGTATTGATTTAGATTAAAAATAATATAAATACTTATAAGGTTTAATTTATTAATTATATTTATGAATACTGATTGGGTTATGCACCAACATTATTATAATAAAGCAAAGGATAATAATATTTCTATTATGGGTGAAAGAAGACATAAAAGAATATCTTTAAAAGATAGATCACCAAGTGATATTGGCGTATCAGGAGGTCGAATTGACGTTGAAATTACGGAAGTATCAGAGAGTTTTGAATTACATGTATGGGGGTATAGAATGAATATAAAAATAAAATGCGATAGTGATGTTTCAATTCCTATTTATATACATTCAACAACACGTTCAGCGACAGAACTTCCCGAACATGCAAGAGAGGCAATAGATAAAGCAAGAAAAAATAACGATAAAAATACAAAATTTGTAAAAGAAACTATGAAAGAACAGTATGAAGAAAAAGTTGAAAAAGAAGCTACAAGCAGAGTTAACATTACTATTGTAGGTGGAACACCTAATGTAAAAAAGGATGCAACAAATAACACATCTCATGGGGGGCATCATTCTATGGTTGAGAGCTATTAATTATATTTTTCAATTACATTCTTCAAATTTTATTTTGTCACCTACTTGAATTAGATCTTCTGTGAAATTAATTGGAACTTCAATAATAAATTTAGCCATATTACTATATGTATGTTTTTGTTCTGTACCTGATTCATCTCCCGTAGGTTTATCTGCATTTTCTATCTCTGTTATTTTACAATTTTTTGATATGAACAATATATCAATACCAAAATCCATATCATTCATTACAAAATTTCTTTCTTTTTCTTCTTCATATATAAAAATCATACCGTTACCATATTCAAGATTCGTATGTTCACTTAAACCTGTATATCTTTCATCTGAAGTAACAGCCGTTTCAGCTTCAATATTTGTAATCTCTTCTCCATTAGAAACAAATTTAATATCTATATAATCATCATATTCTTTTGCGTCATAATAATAATTAAACGTAAAAAAACACATTATTATTAATAAAATAATAATTATTATATTATATTTTTTAATCATAACTAATATTTTTAATTATTAATTATAATTTAAAATATAAATAATTATCTAAAATATTATAAAAAATTTATTTCATCGATTCATAATAGCTCTATCTTGAATAGCTCTATCTTGAATAGCTCTATCTTGAATTTCGTATTTCATATCATCTGGAAAAACATCCAATCCTTGCTCGTAAACTTTATGATCCCTGTTGAATATGTAATTAAGAATTAATATAATTATTTTCCTCCTGGTTTATCCNCGCCGTTATACCAATAATAAACTTCAAGAGTAAAATCTGGCTCCATTCTGTTATTAATTTCTTCGATAATATCTTCAAGACCTGTCATTTTTATATTGTGCATATCATATTCTTCTGATAGGATAATTTCTATAACATCTTCACCACGCCCACTATGATATGCAACTTCCACAGGAAACTCTTCTAAAGCACACATACTCTTAAATGAACCTTCAGATAACCTCCATTCAACTTCATCATTATAGTCATAATTCTTCTCGAAGTTATCGAGAGAACTTTTATTGTTATTCCACCATTCTTCAATGCTCCCTTCTATTTCATGTACTGCTGAAACGATTACGCTTGCTGAACTCATACGATTCTAATTATACCATGTATTATATTAATAGTTTTGATTTGATTATAGCAATTTTACAATATATACAATAACTATATTAAATTTATATTTTATCGTAATATATATAAGAATAGATTATTAATTTAATAATATGCCAGAAATTACGATTGAAACGCAGAGTGAGTTAAGTGGATTTAAGTTATTTTTTGAACATGCTCGAAATGGATTTAGGGGACTTGATGAATTTGATAATAGTAACAAATCCAATAATTTTAGAAATGCGATTGGGAGTGATATAATTATTTTTTAACAACCAAATCCCCCATGGTCTGCAGATCTTCCTGATGCTTCTGAAGAATTTATTGAAAATTCATATGAAGTTGCAGAGTGGTGGATGAACGAGGTAAATGAAACCCCTCTATCTGAACAAAGTGATGTTAAGAAAGCTTACAAGAAGTTGAAATCAAAATATAAATAATAACTTTATTTAAAAAATTTTTATTTTCACGTATAATTTTACATATTAATTAGATATATTATGGCCATATTCAAATCATAACTCTTATAGTACACGGTTTTGTATAAAGTAGCATGACAACATACACAGAACTTTTTCGATTTGAGTATTGTGGCGAAATACGTGATATTTTAGAACATGTAGTAAATATTGATGGCGTTAAAGAAGCTTCATCGAATAAAAGATCTTATCATGAAGTTAATGGACAAATTAGTTTAGATATTAAATATGATTCTTATGAAACAGATCGAACGCAAGTTGCACAACAAATAGAAAAAATCGAAGATGCTAATGAGGTAGTTTTTGCATAATATAAAATTTATAAATAATTTTAATTATTATATAATCCATAGTATTTTTAAACCAATAGTACAATAGTATAATCATGAGTAGAGAATGTCCAATACACGGTAAATATAATAATCCTGATGAAACAGGGTTAAGGTCTGTTAAATCGATGGGTAGGATCAAAAATTAAAACATACCAGTTTTTTGGTAATTCAAATCCATTTTCACATACAGATTCTTTACATTCTTCTTTTGTTTGACATTCATCACATGGTTCAACAATACCACTTCTATGATTATATAATACAAATCCTGTCTCACCATGCCATTCACTTTCTGGATTATCAACTTTAACAGAGGTGTGTTCGGGAATCATTAACATAATTAAAAATGTATTAAAAATACTTTAATTTTATGTTATAAAAGTAAAATATTTAATCATTGAATTATAAATAAAAATATGGTTAATTCGCCTTGTGATGGTGTTTGTAAATTAGATGAAGACGGCATTTGTGTATCTTGTTGCAGAACAAAAGAAGATATTATGAAATGGTCCCAAATGACAGAAAAAGAACGAAAAAATAGAATAAAAGAATTAAATGAAAATTGTAATAATTGCAAATAATGATGAAATACAAGAGATATTTTATATTAAAAATATTAATAAAATCGCAAAATAAGAAGTATTCTATATAATTTTAAGACTGAAATGGTTCATGATTAATATCAAGTTGATCTTCTATAAATTTAATTGAATGTTTTCTTAATAGTTCATCAATATTAATTTGTGGTCGATGACTTTTTACATTGTTGTATGTATCATAGTATGATGAACCAGTGTATACACCAAGAGCTGCAATTGCTGTTGAAGCAGAACGAGACTGTCCAGCATGACAATGAATCATAACCGTTTTATTATCTTTTAGATGATCAAGTAGCGTTTGTGCTGCCTCTTCGAATAATTCATAGTCAAATCTTCCATTGTCTGAATCTGACGTGTACTTTCCATCAGCCATATTAAAGAATTCATATTTAACGTCTGATGGTATATGATCCTCAATATTATCCTGGCAAACCGTTATCACTACATCATACTTGTCCATCGGGCTGGTTCGGCCTTCAGTGATGTTTGCAATATAAAGTTGTTTATGAACTTTATCAATTCCGTTATTCATATTAGTATATAAGATTATATATACTTAAATCTTCTGTTTTAATTATTTTAAACAGGGTTATTGTATTTCCTCCACCTTTGAAGTTGCATTAAATAAACGGATTCCTTTGCACATTTTGTTTTCATCCAATCAATACTATCTTTAACAGCATCCAAAGCACATCTTTCATCAAAGAACATATCACTTTGGTATTTAATTGGATTAACTAATAGTTTTTCCGTTGTTTCTTCAATTATATCACCATCTATCTTGTGATACCAAATTGGACGAATAGTAAAATCACATTCTGGAATATATTTCAATTTGTTATTATTATTATCCAGTAATTGAAATGAATAATCTGAAATATTAATTTCAATCATAAGGCCTTTACATGATTTGATTGAATTATGATTTAATTCTTTAACATAATTTTTCGCTTCAATATCATATGCATAATTATTGTAATCAGGCTGTCTAAACCACTCTGAAATAATAAAATATTTTTTTCTTGGCGTTATAGGAATATTATATAAATCTGTTACATTAATCCCTTTAATATTTGAATTTAGTGTATAAGAGTTACAAAATCTTTTTGGAAAATTAATACATTCAAGTGGATATTTTGATTCTACCATATTATGGGCGCAGATGGATTTGAACCATCGGTCACTCGGTTATGAGCCGAGGGCTTTACCTAACTAAGCTATGCGCCCGTATTCCTTATACATACAATAATAGTACTGTCTTACTATTAAGTATTTCTATATCAATTTTGTAACGTATTATATACTATGATTGGATTATATTCGGTAGTTTAATTGTTGACCAATACAAAATAGTTAACATGGATACCGAAAAAATGAAGCGGCTGACAGATCTAGATAGAAAAGAGGATAAAGTTGTATATGAATTAAAATTTTATATTGAAGAAGATGATGGATTATATTTGTACGAAACATTGAACCTTGATTCAGACCCTATGTTGCCTGATCAAGGAGAATATATTTCATTTAATTTTCTTCAAGATTCGGAGGGTAATGAAGTATTTAGAGAAGATGGATATATTGATGGACAAGACATTGGGAGTGATGAAGAATACGATCATTTACTCTCTCCATCGTATGAAATTAAACGTATTGATACTACATATGAAAAACATTTAACAGAACAGGACAAAAATACAACTACTGTTAAAAAATCAATTGTTCTTAAAAGAGAATTGTTATAACGAACGAACAAAAAATCAATATTATAATTATTTAATGAAAATTTTTAACAATTAATCCCCCATTCTGGTTGTTTGGTATCCTCATTTTCAAAACCTGAATCTGTATTGAAACTATCTGGTTCATCTTCAATATTTTCTACACACCAAGAACTAATATCTTTATTAAATGATTCTGCACTATTAAACATAGCTGTCATATTTTCTACGTTACCAGTTTCCCACGTACTAATATCCTTATCAAACGATTCTGAATTGTTAAACATCCAACTCATATTTTCAACATTGCTTGTATCCCATCCACTTATATCTTTATCTTCAACTAATATTAATTGGTTTAATACGGTCTGGTTAGCGTTGAGTTTATTATATAATAACGGTTTTAACTACTCGTAGTACCGTTACCCCCGTAAATCTCACTAACAACACTGTAAGTGAAACTATCTGACATGTACCGATTCACTAACACCGCTGTAAGTTAAAATAATTAATATAAAATATTCGAACGTGTATATATTTAACAATAATAATCAATATGTGCATATCCTGCAGCTAATTCTGCATCCGATAATTCAATATTTTCATCAATAGCTGAAATAACTTTCATTGCTCCCATACCAGTAGTGAATGATCCAGATACTTTTTTACCATTTATATTTCCGTTGTACTCATAATTTTCTTGAGGGAAAATCTTCTTTTCTCTTAGCTTTGTTTCAATTGTTTTCGTTTTATCTTTATTTTTATGTTTACAACGCCACTTTATTACTATCCCATTCTGTGTTAAAATTTCACAACTCCAATCTCTCCAACTCATATATAAATATAAAAAATAGTATACTAAAAACCTTTGGAATATATAATATATAAATAATACACAAAACTATATTAGTTCACTCTTCCCATTGTAATTTAGGATACCCATCTGGATCAACATTTGTATTCCATATATCCGTAAAGTCAAAATCGTTTTCAAAATCTTCATTTAAAGAATCACCTTGCATTTCACTTGTTGTTAATCCAACGCCAATTGAACTACTGGTTTGCCCTGAACTTTCTATATCCCAATATGATTTATCTATTTCGGCACCCGACATATTTACAACAGCAAACCCTTCTCCATTTATAACCTCACCTGTAGAAAAAGTATTAATAATAATACCATTATTATCAAATGAATCCTGATTAAGACCAATAAAACCAGCACCAGATCCATCATCCAATACTTTTACATCTGTATGAGAATATGAATTTTTAATAATTGGTTGAGGAGAAATATGGCGATTATTTCCTACAAACCCTGCAGTATAAGAACCCGTAGATGAAACTTTACCTTTAGAATAGGATTTATCTATTTTATTAAGATTTTCCCCTGCAAATCCTGCAGCAAAATCCCCTGTTGAATAAACAGTAACATCTGCAGAAGATTCTGTAATATAATTATAATTCTGACTAACAAATCCACCCACTTCTGAACTATCACTCTGTACCTCGCCATCTATAGAACTATTTATTATATCTCCGTTATTTGAACTAACAAAACCACCTGATCTAGAACCTCCCGTAATATCTACGTCAACTAAAGATAAGTCTCTTACTTCGCCTGTAATAACGGAAAATACAGCTGTACGAGACTCTGAAGGTCGGTTTATATTAATACCCGAGATATCGTATCCATTACCATTAAAATGACCTTCAATATCTCCAATTGGATTAAAACCTTTGTATCTTTCTTCTTCAAACGTGTATGTGATATTTATATTTTGTTCTGTATCTTCTTTTAATTCTATAATACCATCTGTACTATCTATTAAATCAACTTCAATAGGTTCTCCATCAGATTTTACTTCTGTAATTTCTTCAATATTCGTAAATAAAAGTTCAAATTTTGTACCTTCTTCATCAGTACTAGTCATATTACCAACGGTCTCTTTATATTCATCAAATGTATCTCCCCAATTAATTGTTTCACTAGCATCAATATCATTGACTAATTTATAATCTTGAGATGATCCATTTTCAATTTCATTAATTGCCTGTAATTGTTCTAAAGTTGATATTTTCTTTACGCCATCACTTGTTTTATCATATGAAACATATAGTTCTGAATTATTTATTGTAGATTCTTCTGCTTCTAATTCAATATCTAAACTTCCTTCAATATTACTATCAACCGTTTTATTCCCGTAAAAAGGTCTTTCATTACTATCAATATTAACTAAAGCACCATCAACAGTAACGTTTATATAAGCATCTTTAGAAGCCCCTAAAATATATTCTCCATTCTCATTTGTTGTCGTTGAATCAATAACCGAACCATCTTCTATAGATTCTACAATAGCACCTTCGATTGGGGGATTTGTAGAAACTGTTCCTGTTTGTTCATCTGTAGCCGTTCGAGAATCAGAAACAGGTGAACTTTCATCTATATCAATTGTCCTAATAACTTCTTCATTACCATCTGGTTTCACAGAAATAACCCTGTAGGTTCCCTCTCCATCACCAATCAAAACAGAACTACCTGAATCACTATCAAAGGTTTCTACGCGGTCGTTAGGTCCTTCTAACCGAAACTCTTCAACGTTATCATTCCGAATTACCGTTGCTTTTAAACCATCAGATGATTCGCTAAGATCTATAGTTGAATCTGCTGTTTCACTTACATCACTACCAATATCAAAAACAATCGTAGATGCTAATGCTACTAATCCAACCGTTATAGCAACTATAAGTATTATTCCAATCACGGGTGAAACGCCCGTATTATCAAAAATTTCTTCTATATTATCGCAATCCATATTTATAATATATATATATATTTCCCTATATAATTAATTACAATAAAATTTTTATAATTAAAAATTATGTGTGTTTTTTTACTCACTTTAACTTACCATAAAGTATTTTTTAAAATAAAATATAATTTAGTTACATTATATTAAAATAATCAAGATTCATATTCCCTATTCTAAATTATAATCCACTATTAATTTGTTTATTAAATGATTTTCATCAATTTAATATTATAAAATTACACTTTATTAAATCATATAATATATTAGAGTATATATTATTGAATTTTAATATTTTTATCCCTAAGACATTTATCAATATCAACTCCTGATACGTAATATGAAAACTCTTGGAGAATTTTTCTTGCGATTACTTTAGAACTATGAACGGATATATCTGAATCATCGAATGTGATAAAAATTGGTGAGTTTCTATGACCCGTAGCAATCCGTATATTTTCAACTCTATCATCTTGAATAAATTTAATTAGTTTTTCTTCTATATCCCCTGAATGGAATTTCACAGGGTCATGCATAACATCATGAATTTTAATCTCTTTCATATATATATAAATACAAAACGTATTATTATAAATGTTGTTATTTGTTTTATATAACTGTTAACGCTAATTCAATCTTTACTAACAGTAACTTTGTATGTGATTTCGCGTTCTTCTAACTCTTCATCAATTTTGTGAGCTAATCTGCTAAATAATTTTGATACATTGGAAAAACGATGGCCATTAGGATGACTTTCATTAGTCGGAGCAAAATGAATAAATAAAAGTTCATCATTGCTAACTGCATAATAAGGATTGAATCCACCACTCCAATAATTAACTTCAATATAGTTACCTATTTCTTCGTTTCCAACACACATTTTTTCAGGTAGAAGAAACGCTGTCGATATTGGTTGTTCGTTACTGCTAAATTTATCCGCAACATTAAACCTATTTAAACGCGTATTCTCTACAATAGTATTATAGATATCTGTATAGTCTTTTTCATCTTCAACGGGGATTTCGATTACTAATGTTGGATATGCGGCCATAGAATACTTTTAGAAAAGCTCATAAAAAAGCGTTTTGGTTAGAATTGATGTATATAATTTAATACGAATATAATATAATTACTTTAATTACATTGTTACGATTTTATCGTAGTATTCCATATATAGAACTTTTCCATCATCAAATACTGCATAATCGGGATTAAATGGATCAAGCAGAATCTCTCTTATATCATTTTTTGATTCAATTTCAAAATTGAACGAGGGGTGATTTGTACTCCACATATGATCTTCTTGAATTGAATGTTATTATCACTTGTTATTTGTGAGTATGGGAATTAAAACGTTTGCGAGTTCATCTATACTATCCGCAGTAATCGATGCTGGAGGGCATTGGTCAGATCCGATATAAACAGTTGTATATCCAGCTTCCACGGCAGGAAAAATATCCTCTTCGACAGTATCACCAATATAAATATAATTTTTAGCAGGGAGTCTATCTCTGGCCAAATTGAAAATTTGACTATCTGGCTTTCGTATTCCAACATCATTCGATATTATCACTTCATTCACAATATTATGCAAGCCATGGTTTTTGATTTTCTTCTTCTGAACAACAGTATCACCATTTGTTAGAATACCAACCTGATTATCTTTGCAAAGTGTTTTTAGAAGTTGTATAGCATCGTCTGAGACGTGTGTTGCCCTAACTTCAGATTCAATATACGTATCAGCGAGTTCCCGAGCATTTATGTCTATGTTATACTCATCACAAACCATTGAAAATGCATTCTCATATGGATTTTCGCATTGATTTTCAAGTGAATCAAGAATAGTAACTGAATATGTTTCCGCCATTAGATTTGTAGCAGGGACTGGGATTACTTTTTTAAATAATTCTCTAAACGATCTATCGTATGTGAGAAGCGTTCCATCCAAATCGAAATAGATTGTTGTTTCAACATACATTACTCTTTATTATTTATTACGTATTATAAAAGTGTTTTCGGTATGAGAATTCGTATTTTATTAAGGAACACTTTTCATTGTTATATAGTCTTTACTATACAACTCAATAGTAAGTCTTTCATCCTCTTTTAATCCATTTATATTAATAGTATCGTTAGATTTTGGCTCCATTATTTTTTCCGTAATTCCTGATTCTTCAGAGGTCACAATTAATAAATCATATTTTTCAGAGTTTTCTAATACAGTCAATTCCGCTTGTTGTTTACCAGTATCAGCGTCATAATATGACACAGATACAAATGCTGAACCAATGTCTTCTTTCGAATTATCATCTGTGAAGTTAATAATATAACCACCATATACAATATATATAAATATAAGAGTTGCTACTATTCCTATTGAAACTCCTGATACGAGAATATTCACATCACGTTTTTTCATATTTTATATATGACTTTATACCATAAATTAGTTAAGATTATATATAATAAGTGAATCTATTAGCAACGTTCTATCTTTGTTATCTGCATTAATAAGTTTTTTATTGTTTGTCAACAACATATTATGTATGCTTCCTGAAAATTGGATTAGAATTGAAAAATCGTTATTTATTGATAATTATAATACTTTAATTATTAGTGATTTACATTTTGGGCTTAGATATAAAAATAGAACGTATCCTCAAATGGAACATGATGATATATTATCTCGTTTTAGATCACTAATTAATAATGTTAAACCTAAAAGAATTATACTCAATGGTGATATATTTAATAATTTCCCGCCAGATAAGGAAAGTTTATTCGTATTAGAAGAAATCCGCAATAGCGTTGATGAATTAATTCTTATCGAGGGGAATCATGAAGAAAAAGTTGGTGGTTTTCCAGAAAGCGTTATAGAAGAATATAATACAGAAAAATATTATGAGATAGGTGATATATTCATACACCATGGGCACCATACGCCTATTAAAAAAGCTAAACATCATATAATTGGTCATATTCACCCGATGAATAATAAATCTCATGTGTTTTTGCATTGTGATAATGCATACTATGATTCATCTGTTACAATTCTTCCTGCTTTTAGTAATATTGTGGGTTCTGAAATCAATAATATGAATTCAAACGCTCATTGTCCTCTTCTTGATGATGGAAAATCTATTCAAGAATATGAAATTTTTAAATGTTAATATATAATATTTTATTATAAAAATAAAACACGCTCTATTATTTTCGACGCATTTTAATACTTTACACACGTATTACATATTATGATGAAAACAAGATTTAAAGATTCAAATATCCAAAAAACAGATGAGTATAATACTTCGGGTGAAACAACTTTTGTATCTGCAAGAGTTTTATCTATCCCGAATTTAGATGAATTTTTGGACGAAGGATATGCTATCAGTCCTTGGGGACAAATATTTCAAATCTCAGAGCTTATAACGGTTAAAGATGGATATACAGGAGAAGAGGTTCCAGCTGTTATTGGAACGGTTCAAGAAAAAGAAAAGACAATCGGTTTGTTTGAAGTTAGGCCCGAGTCTGGCATTATTTTTGGAATTGAATTCAAGAATGAAAAATTTGGTTTAACTCATAAGATTTGGACAGCTTTTGATTCGATTGAACATTATTGGGATGGTGGAACTAGAGATGAATTCTGGAATTTAGCATTATCTTGTAGTTCTGTTGCTCAAATATCAGGTATAACAAAGAATAATGGTGAAATTAATCATTGGCTTGAATGGATTAACTTTGAAGAATCAGACTATAACGAATTAAAGGATTATATGATTTATTCCTGTGTGCTTGAACCTGAAGGATATAATCCGATTGTGTGGGATAGTTCTAATGGTTTTAGATTTGAAGAGGATATATCGGATCTTGAAGAAGTTCGGCCATTTATTGAACTATTAGAAAAAGAATTCGTATATGAAAACAGAAGAAATTGTAATCGATATTCTTATTAAATAATTTAATATTAATACTATTATTTAATAGTAATTTAATTATATTTAATAATATTCACTAATTCCAACCGCAGACTTTACACTTTTCTGCATCTTTTTGATGTAAAGAATGACATTCTGGGCATTTCTTCTTATTATGATCTTTGACCCATTTTTTTACGGAATTTCCACGAGTTTCCAAAAAATCGTTAAACATATCATTTTTAGAATTCATATATGTCATTAGTTACCAAACTACTAAAATCTTATGATAATATAAAAAAATAAATTATATATTTTAATTTACGATTGGTTCAGAAAGTTCAACAATTAACTCAGATTCAATTTCCGCAGCATCTTTTAGATCATCAACTTGGATACTCTTAATTGAATTTTTATCAATACTAGGGTTTTTTGTTACATGTCCTGCATTTTCAACAAAATATATCCCGTTTGATTGTAATTGTTCGATTTCACTCCATGTTATACTTGAATGATTAATAATAATAGATGCATATATACCTGTATATCTTGTCGGTGCGTTTTTTAATTCTCCAACAACATGTATATTTCCAATATCACGATCAAATATTTGACTAACAATGCTTGAAATATCTTTTTCAATACTCTGACGTTTTTGAGTAGATAAATTATTACCCATAAATAGAATATTATAACCATATCCTATAAGTGTAGTGTTATAATTTCAATAACGCCGACCTAAAGGGTTCTCGATATTCTCTTCTAAATCTGATATAATCAAATATATGATTTTTTAAATATGAATAGAATAATGCGAGGGACAGGATTTGAACCTGTGAACTCCTACGAGAAGAGGCCCTAAACCTCTCGCCTTTGACCTAACTTAGCTACCCTCGCTCATACAAATATAACACGTATTAATACTTTAATCTTACGATTTCACAATAAAAACGGTTATTCAAATATAATACTTAAAATTAAAAGTTCGATAAAGGCGTATCTTTAATATTTGTTCTTCTTATATCATATTCAGATACATCATAAGATAATTTATTATTTGATGTTTGACCTACAATGCCAAGATTACTTCCATCAAATGTACCTGGATGATGAATAAGTTTTTGTTCAATCATAGCATAATACCTATTACCAAGTTCAGAATCTGTATATACTTCAAGTGCATTTTCTGGAGATTCATGTAAGTAATCAATACATTCATCTAAAGTATCTAAATTTTCTTTTTTGTTACGCATACGATTTTTATATATTAAAACGTTATATATTTAATTATAAATTCACTCGTTAGGATCAACGTCTAATCTTCGAATTTCTTTATGATTCGTAGCTATAAATTCTCCATTATACTCTCGTTCTGATTCTGCTGTTTCTTTAGCATATTCTTCATATGGGGCTTCAACAACAATTCTTTCTCTATGTTCCGTTACGTATTCAAATTCCCACACTCCTGGTTCAGAATTCTGAAATGGTCCATCAATATGTATCTTTCTAATGTCATCTTCTGTGCCTTCATATCGAGAAAAGGCATTTTCCTTTGCTTCTTCTTCAGAATCTCCTAAAACAGCATAACATTCACTACTATGTCGATTTTCATAGATCCAAACAGCCCATCCAAACGATTCACTATTACTAGATTCTGTTTTTTTATTATGTTCCATACAAGTGTATTATGTGTTGTACCTTGATAATTGTTTTTATTTATTTCTGTAAATAGATGATAATCAAATTATATAAAATAGTTTAAATTTTAAATTTAATTAATATTATAAATATTTAAAAATTAATGTTACTCGTAATGAAAATGTTTATGAAATTCAAATTCCCAAATTCTTGATTCGAATTTTTGAATTGGTCCATTAATATATATATTTCTAATGTCATCTTCTTTTCCTTCATATCGAGAAAGAGCATTTTTCTTTGCTTCTTCTTTAGTATCTCCTAAAACAACATGACATTCACTACTACGCCGCGTTTCATAAATCCAGACAGACCATTCAAACGTTTCACCAGTATTCAATTTTGATTCTTTATTAACTCTCATAAAATTATATTAGGTATTTACCCTAATAATTGTTTTTATTTATTTTCATAAATAGATTATATTCGTTATATTATATACAAAATTATTTAATGTTTTAAAATTAATTTTAACTTATTGTTTATTATTTAATATATTTGTAATTATTAACGGCTAATTATTAGATTTGTAACGAGGTCATATCAAATCTAACATTTTCAAATTCTGAAGTTTGTGAAAGAGAAGCTTCGATGAATTTTCCAATAGTTTCTTCATTATAATAGATAACGTCTGTGTTGATTGTAACTTTTTGAAGAGACAATTCACATTCCATTTTCAAACCTTGCGTTTCTTCAACAGTTAATTTTTCATCCTTATAGATAATTTGGATTTCCTCACCCGTTTTATCATCAAGTGAATTCAGTAAATATTTAAGATAATACTGATCATCAACGTCCAGAACAGGGGTATCATACGTCAATTCTAGGGTTGCTTCTTCAACTTCAAACTGTTTCTGAACAGTCATTTTAACGGGCTTACTGGGATTTGAACCCAGGACATTCGGTTTAGAAGACCGACGCTCTGTCCATACTGAGCTATAAGCCCAAAGTGCGAGGAGCAGGATTTGAACCTGCGAACTCCTACGAGAAGGGGTCTTAAGCCCCTCGCCTTTGTCCTAACTTGGCTATCCTCGCTTACGACTTCTGTATTATATACAAATACGCGTTTACACTTATATCTAACGAAATCAATCTTGATTATTTGAATCGTCGTTTTTAAATAGTAATATAACATACTTATGAATATGAGCAAACTTAGAAATAAACTAGTGAGTACTGTAAGAGAAATCCTAAATAAAGGTGACAAAGATGGTTTGATAGAACTTATTGCACTTATAGAAGATGCAGATGATGTTGATACTCTTATAGGAGAAGTTATTACAGATATGGATTTACCAGAAGTTCGAGAATCAAACGGTGGATATGAGGTTGAATATGAAGGAGAAATATACAATGTTGTAATGATGTACGGTTCGGATGATACGCAAAAACCTAAGTTCGAAGAAGATACGCCAATGATCGTTAAAAGAGCCGTTGATATTTGAGTATTGAATAATTAATTTACTTAAGTATTTGTAACTCTAAAAACATAGTTTAAAACCTTATGATATGTATCGAATCTTTGTGTATTTCTATCATGAGTTATTTGTATAATAACATTTTCTCTTTTAGGATTTTCAGAATCTAATTTTTTCCACTTATTTTTACTTTAAGGTTTGAATTTTCTTCTTCTTGTTGATTTTCTATATGATATTCTGTCCCTAATTTACTTTTTGTTAATTCTGTTCTAAAATTCCAAGAATTATTTAAATTATTATCTAAACCTTCTATAAAATCATTATGAACTTTCTTTAAGATTTGATAATTTTCATCGACAGACTGATTATAATATGGAAATTTTTTGTTAGATACCATATTATATAATAGTCTAATATGTTATATAATTAATTATATCAGAACTTATTAAATACTGCCCCGCTTCGCTTTTTCCTTGAAGATGAGGACTTATCCTATAATGATTTGAATTATTTTATATAGTTAATATTATAATTAATTTTTACTACTATATAATAGTAAATAAACTAATCTAAATTTTAAGATTGTCCAGATTACATTTCTCCGATAGCTTCTCTATAGTTCATAACGTCAAAAAATGAATCTCGAAGAATACCAACTAAACCTTCACCTTCAATATTAACGAGAACAATAGAATCTTTCTGATCTGAATTTTTATCAGACGTGAATTTAATAGGTTCCCCATCTTCGTCTATCACAAATCCATTTTTCATTTACGTGAAGTTCAACCTATCCAAGTGGAACGAAACCCCCAATATTATGTTTTTTAATACCTGATCCCGCACTATCTTTAACACGTTTATCTTGATAAGTAACAAACTCATCATTATCTACGCCAAGATTAAAATAACCGCTTAGGATGTTTTCAATGTTACTATATTGAAGTTCAATACTTAGACCGTCTTGTTTGAGATCTACATCCTCTAGCTTTTACTCTTGTTGCGTCATAAATTACTATAGAACGTAAGGATTGATAAGTATTTTCATTTAAAATTCAGAGTATAGGAATAACAATTGTAATTTGAAAAACGGTACTCTTATACGTTAAAAAGCACAATTATGATATATGAGCGATAAACCAGATATTGTACCAGATAGTTTTGAAATGATTGATTCATCAGAATGTGGTTTTGCTGTAAAGAATGAAACCTTATGGTTTAATAAGGAGCATAAAGAATTCAAACTAAAATTTGAAATGAATGAATCTCTCGTAATTCGGCAAGCAATTGAATCACATGAAGAGATGCCTAATATTTTAAAACAATGTATGAATGGTGTATGGATGGAAGGAGATATTCCAGCCTTAAAACAGATTATCGAAGCACTCGATTGGTATGAAGATTATGAAGCAGGTTTTGGTGAAGATAAAATTGCCTACGATGCTAGAACACTTTGTAACCATGCATTAGGAGGAATTCGAAAAGTTACAAATGAGTGATTTAATAACCTTTTAGCGTAATTACCTAATATGACAGAATTTATTGAGGATCATTATGCTCAGAAAGTAAAATCTTTAGCTAAGGAATCAATGACTTATGTTGAGCCGATTTGTCAAGAATGTTGGGATGAAGGAAAAGATGAACCGTTAGGAGAAAGCGGTGTACAGACACCCTATAATAAAAAGATAAACCAGTTTTCAGAAGATATTGTTGATGAGAATGATGAGTACGATCATGCATATACAAGTGATATTAGATTTGAACTTGTAGAGATATTTTATGATGAAAGACAAAGATTATTTAAAGATTTTAACCGAAAAGTTGATAAACAAATAAGTTGCGAATATTGTTATCAAGATAAAGGATCTTATAGAAATGATACAGACTTGCAAATTAGAATTGGTGATGATACTATTAATAAAAATCATTTATTTGGTCGAGATGAAAAAGATTGGAGATAATATATAAGTAATTAATTTATCAGATTTAGAGAAGAATACCGTTGGGCTTGAAATTGGAGTGATTCACTCAATAGATTCAATTCCAAATAATCTCATAGCTTCTTCTTTTGTAAAGTGTCCTTGAATATTTGAATAGGTTGTTCTAGCTTCTATATATATTGCATCTTCATAAAAATTACTTTCTTTAGCTGTATGAACGTATAAAGTGTCTTCCTTTTCCATTAATTAATAGTTTATATTATTATAATATAAATTTTATTACACTAATACAGAATTATAATAAAAAATATATATTAGTAATTTAATTATATAAATATGATATTATTAGATATCAAAAACAAAAGATTCTTAGAAGCAGAAAGCAAAAGCGACACGGATAATTTCGAACTATATGAATTATCAATTAAAAGTAATAACAAAGAAAAAATTTCAAGTATATCAGAAGATGAATTATATTCGAGAATTAATTCAAATAATTACTACATGTAATTATAAATCTTCTATAAGACCAATTGTACAGTCTTCAAGTACATATACACTATTCATAACTTTTTCTTTATTTTCACTTGTTATCTCTTTTGTTTGTATAATTTCATCCATTACATCAGATAATTCACTAGCTTTTATCCTCATATAAGAATCGTATAAATTTTCATCTTTTGTTGTATCCCAATCCATTTTATCAACGCCTTTTTTCAAATTATTAATATATCTATTATGATTAGAATTAAGATCTTCTAGTTGTGCAAAATATTCTTCAACACGTTTGTTATTAAGATTTTTTGATTGTTTTTCTACGTAAATTATATGAACAACTTCTTTAATTTCAGACAGCCACTCCCCCGTCCTTTCTAAATCCTGAATGACGCTCATGTTTCAACATAAAAGGTCCAAATATATTAGTTTTTCTAAATAATTATATCCGATTCGATTATAGTGAATATTATCTGAAGTCTAAAAACACAATTAAAAACACTTATGTAATTAGAAAACGGTTTTTTATATATGAATAGAGATTTATTCGCTGATTTACACATTCACACACAGCAATCTGATGGAAGATTACAATTCAATAATTTAACGAAATATGCAAAGGACAAAAATCTTTCAGCTATAGCAATTACAGATCATGATAAAACACACCCAGAGATTACAGAACCTATTATTACAAAAGATGGTATTGATATTATATCTGGTATTGAACTTCGCGTTCAACCAGAAGAATTAGATGAAAGAATTGATATACTTGGATACGGCGTACAAAATACAGAAAAACTACGTTCAATGACGGAGGAAGTGCAAACGAATAGAAAAGAACGCGTCCAGAAAATAATTGATCTTATCGATCAAGAATACGGTGTCAAATTAGATTTAGAACCTGAAAAACATATGGGTAGACCTCATATCGCTAGATCGATTGCAGACAACAATGATTTAGATCACAATTATAACAGTGCTTTTGAAAATATAATTGGGAGAGATTGCCCTTGTTATATTTCAAGAGATATACCAACATTCGAAGAAGGAATCAATGTTTTAAATGATGCCTGTAGTTTACTAAGTTTAGCTCATCCACTAAGATATAATAGTCCAGAAAAAGCTTTAGAATTAACAGATAAACTTGATGGGATTGAATGTCATTATAATTATGCTAAAAATCCTTCTTTAAATCCATACCTTCCAGAAATCAAAGCTAAGATTAATAATAAAACGATTACAGGGGGGAGTGATGCACATGATTTTGAATTAGGAAAATCTGGATTAACAGAAAAAGAGTATGTTAAATTCCTAAAAGATGCAGGACTTTATCGAGAATATTTCATTGATATTTAGTTTGTTAATTCTTCAATAGCTTTATCAACGGCTTTTTCTCTTTGGTCATCAGCTGGAAACCCATTATTCATTAGGTTTTTCATAACAACAATCTTGTCATTATAATCTAAATCATCGATACAATCCATATAGTAAGATACAGAATCAACAAGTTGTTGTTTTGTATCAGATTTAATTGCAAATTCAGACCATTTTTCATATGCATAACAATTTTCGGGACAATCTTCAAGAATAGATTCATCAAGGTCTTCACGATAGATCAGGTGGGCCTCATATCGACATGAGATTCGGCTATTTTTTTCAAAATTATCTTTACAAACGATTAAATATCCGTTTTGGTATTGATCCACAGAAATGACTTTCTTTGTTCTTCCAATGCCACCAATATTCGTACACATAATGAGTTTTTTGAAACACTCATAAACAAGTTCTGGAGATTGGATTTTCTCAAACCCTTTTGACAAATGCTCACTGAACGTCGATTGACGTATATTCATACGACGAGCTAATTCATCCTGTGAAGTTTCATCTTTACTGAAATAATTATGAAAGTAAGCTTCTGCTTCTTTTTCTGTTGCATCTGTGATGGAAGCCACGTATTTAGCATGTTCTTCGATTTCGTGTGGTAGGACTCTATCCATACAAAACTATATTATACCTATACATAAGTAATTTTCGATATAATAGCCGATATCCATATATAAGCAATCAAGAAATCTGTCGCTCACGTATCCTACCTGAAATAATATAAATCTAAATATACCAAATAACAAATAATACTATATTATGGATAATGGATTCTTGTAAGTTCAAAAGGGACACTTTCCATATCAATATTAATATTATATGGTTCTCAATGTTTTCTAAAGCATAGTTTTAATAAAACCTTGTTCCACAGCTAATTCTATATTTTTAACCTTTAGCGAAGCACTTCAAGGTCAAGCCTCGCGGTATTCTATTCTAATATTATAAATTAACCGTTTTTAATTTCCTATTTAATTATTTATATATAATTTAATATATTATTTTAATTATCAACTTTAATATGTATTTTAACTTCCGATATATCTGCAGGTTTTATTTTATTATCTAAAGATACATCATGTATGAACCCGAACCCAGGCTTCACTTTAGCACCTAAATCAGATATATTAATTGTTTCTTCACCAATAGTTATTTTGTTTTCATCTTGTATCTTTATATTAACCGTTCCCTTGTTTATTTTCTCTTCTTTGTTATCTAACCGTTGTTTCACATAGACCTCGATATAAAAATGGTTTAAATAAGAATCTGCAGTATATGTCATATTCATGGATTTTCCTTTAGCTGATAAAAAATCTGAAAAAACAATATATTTTATGCTTTGAATGTCAAATTCTGTCTCATGAGTAGATAATTCAATATTATCCTCATTTGTATTAAAAAATTCATATTTGTGTGGTTCTTTACCCATGTTAATACGTAATCAACCCCAATATAAAAATCTTATCATTAATATTTTGAATTTATTTGATAATTAAAATTTTATTATTAAATTTTAATAAAATAACATTAAATGCCTTCCCCCCTCCCCCCACCCTAACATATTTAGGAGTTTACTATTATATATAAAATATGGGATATAAAAATTATAAACCATATACTGTAATTGATGGAGAAGAACATGAAATAGAAGATGAATACGGAAATATTTATGCTGGTGAATGGCAAGAATCTAAAATGTTTGAAGACGATGACATGATATGCTTTGGACATCACTATGATAATATAAGAGGTCCACGAAACCCTTCAAAAATAACAAAAAAATCATTACACAGACATACACTTATTACAGGTGAAACTGGATATGGTAAAAGTACTGTGCTCAATAATATCAACTTACAGTTGATAGAACAAGGTGAAGGAATAACTCTTGTCGATCCTAAAGGTACAGAATCGTTTAATTTACTACAAAGAATACCTGAATCTAGATTAGATGATGTAGTCTATATCAATCCAGGATCAATTGAAAATACTAATATAGGAATAAACTTGTTACAACCAGATGTTAGTAAAGAACATGAAAATTTTGTAGAATTAGTCAATCAAATGTCATTGAATATTCATGATTTAATAAGATCTCGTTCTAATGATTGGAGTCCACAAATTTCTAACATTACAGAGACTGTTATAAAAGATATTATAAGAGCAGATGAGAATTTTAATCTCATTGATTTTGTGAAAATAATGACTGATGAGGAAGAAAGAAACTATTTTGCAGAAAATCGTGAGAATAAACTTGAACAAAAATTCCTTAAAAGAATTGCTGAAAAAGATGATGAATCATTTGATTCTATTCTCCGAATAATTAGAGCTTGGGTTGAAGACAGAGAAACAAGACAAATGATGGCTCACGAAGATAATATCAATTTATATAAATGCCTAAATAATAACAAAATTCTAATATTAGACTTATCTAATATTTCTAGCGATGAATCAAGAGAAGTTATTATAGAATCATTTATTTCTAAACTTTGGTCTAATATTGAAATTGGAGCTTTAGATGAATCTGAATCTCATTTCATTTCTCTTAACAGTATACAAAGAGACATGGAATTAAATATCGATAATGTCGTTTCAAAAGCTCGATCATTTAATACAGGTTTTATATTTGAAACGCAAAAGCAGCGTCAATTATCAGATACAAACAGTTACATTCGAAGTCAAACATGCAACAAAATGGCATTTAATTCTGGGGATGATGTATCTGAAGCATCTTCTGTCGCTCAATCATATAATATTGATGCAAATCGAATTTTAGACTTAGATAAATTTGAATTAATTAGTCATGTTATGACAAAAGACGGTTATGAATCAGATATACCTGTTAAAGTAAATACTTTTTGTGATTTGAAACCTAAAAGGGAAGAAATTCAGCCTATAATCGAATCATGTAGAGATAAATTCGTATCTGAGAACGGTCGATCTGAAACCTAAATATTATAAATAATACTATGTTACCATAGTATTTTTAAATTTTAAAATATTAATTACTGTGATATCCTGCGTCTTTTATAATACTATGATTAAGTAAATTATTAATTTCATCAAGACCGATGTAACCTTTCGTTGTTTCACCGTTTGGGTGGTGATAAACTACTTTATGTGTTACGTCACCATCATCATATTCGTTATAATCTTTGACGACGATTAATTCTGGAACGCTATTTTCGCCCCAGACCTCAAAAAACAAACAAGCTGCATCACTAACATATTGATTACTATTATGGTATAATTCTTCACGATCATCAACTTCAAATGCTTTATTCTTAGAGTATGGAATACTCATACTTGTGTATTGTATACAAGGGATTATATATCTTTTGATATCATATTTATTATATATAAAAGACTACTCTGTGAAGATTTCTAATGATACGATTTTATTAGTTTTCCATTGAAGAATGTTATTCAGTACGCTTTTTAATTTCACAATCAACGCATGATTTGGGCTTTTTAATAACTTTACTTATATCCTCTGTATTATTATTTTTTAGACAATTATATTTAACGGGGAATTTCAAATAATATTCTTTTTCAGAAATGTATTCAATATATTTAACGTTGTAGGGTTTAATTATGGTATCACAATATAAATCTATATACAACCGAGGCTTTTTGTTTTTTATACCTTTAAAATTAGCTTCTTTGATGGTAGCGTATTCTATTTCTTGTTTATTTTCAGATTCTAAAGGAGATATACTGTCGTATTTAATATATGCTTGTGATTGATCAAATTTATCATATTTAACACTTTTACTTGTGTTATCTGTAAAATACAATTTAATTTTTTATTCGTCTAAAAGGAATTTCAAGGATTTCTTTCTCTTCCCAGCTTTCCCATTTAGATTCATTATTCTGATTAATATCTTCTTTTGATTTTGTGAATATATTACGAATTTTATTTTCAATAGACATTTGATATTCTCCTCTAATAGACTTATAATAACTTAAAATTTATAAAACTACTTATTTTTTCTAAATAAGTGTTCAACGGATTTTTAATATATAAAAATTTATAACCTTATGATTATTCTATCATGATATGGTAAACAAATACTATGAAGTTTACGTTCCTGTATGGAATCCACAAACCAAAAGTACACCTGTGAATTTAGTTATTGATGTGCGTGCTGATGATGAAAAGCTCAATAGCATCTATAATAATTTAGCAGAGGAAATGCGTGATTATGGTAAATATGGTGGTGAAGAAATGCGTGAGGCTGAAGAATCATTCTGTAAATACTTAAACGTTTTAGTTAAAAAAGATTTAATAGAATATGCAGATAATGATGAACACGATATTCATTCGGTTGAAGATTTAGAATCAAAGTTACAAGATGAAGATTTTGAAACATTCTTGTGAAGTTCATAATTAATATATTAGTAGTAAAAAAACACTTCGGACTTTCATTTTAAAAATTTTGAAATTCATATACATATAAGATTTATTTTGTAAATCAGTAGATTTTTAATCAGGGAGGCATTATGATCTAACATGGCAACCGTATACTACCTTAATTGGGACAAAGAAGGATCAGATGAAGAAAGAGAATTTTTCCATCAATCTCATAATATTAGAGATAATGATATGAGTTTAGAATTACCGATTGAAAAATCTGATAATGGAGATGTTATGGAAATTCCAAATGAATGGTATCGAGAAATCATCACCGTCGAATCGAACACGTTAGAAGATATTTGGACTGCTCTTCAAAATGATATTCCTATTCAGAGAGATGATATTAATCAAATGCGTAGGAAATTTGAAGACGTTCAGGAACGAAGTATGAGTGTTGGTGATATTGTAGAAGTTAATAATACACTTCATATGGCATTATATGTAGGATTCACAGAAGTTAAGTGGAAAGATAGTTAGATTACGATTTTTTCTATTTGAAATTTAGAACTTTTTGAATATTAAAATGCGTCATTATATGAATTATTATCTTGATACTCACAATATACAACAACCCCATAATGACACTCATCTGAATTATCATTATTTGTTTTTGTATCTCCATACATACCTATATCTTTTATAACGAAATTATCAATATTAGACGCTACCTGTATAATAGGCATTATAGGTACAATAAATCCAATAATTGTAACTTCAACGCCTGTTTTAGAACCCTTTCCTTTACATTCTCGTGAAGAAATCTCATCAATACGCGCAATATTTGAATTTTCTAAAGCATCTTTGGTTTTTGTTACGAAATTATCTTTATTATCCATACAATCTATATTGTTTGTATTTATTTAAATTTGTCGGAATTAAAAATTTTCATTTGTATTAAACTATATTTCAAGTCTTTTTTCTTGACCTCGGCATTCTAAACAGATACCACATTCAACATATTTATAATTATTACATTCAATACAATCTCTTATACTCCATTCTTTACTCATATTAGTATATATTAAGAACTCACGTAATTAAAACTGTTTCGGTCGAATAGTTAAAAAATTAAACTTTTCACCGTGTAAATTTGTTTTTTTTTCATTTACAATTTTTGTTGAACATATTTTATCCCCTTCAAAGTCTTTAACTAAAGGTGCTTCAATTATCTGAAGTCTTTCTTTACCTTTTTTAACCCTTTCAAGATTAATTTTAGCTGCTCTTTCATGATTTTTAACTTATGTTCCGTATTCATATATTGAATATAAAACCGTGTAAACTTAGTTATTTTTATTAAATATATAATAATTTTACCGTTAGATTTTAATTTATATTAATTTATATATAAATTAATGATAAATATTTTTATATTAGAATTAATTGGTATTTTAATTTTATTTTTACTTATTTTTATAATTTTCTTACCTTTTATATATCTATGATTTTCCCCATCATAATTTACTTCTATATAAATAATGAACAAATAAAATATTATAAAAAATATGCTAATAAATCATTTGAAGAATCATTCTATTATCATATGAATACATATCCGTCAGACTATGAAATATCTGAAGATGATATTGATTGGGCTGCAAAAGAAATATCGAGAGTTACTTTGTAGTTGAAATTATTTTCCGAAAATAAAACAAAATCCTTATATATTTTAGATAATAATCATAAACAATAAGCCAACAATGAATAAAAATAGACAAAAATTCAGAGACGAAGTTTTTAGTAGAGATAATAACAATTGTATTGTACCTTGGTGTAATAGAAATGCTGATGATGCACATCACATCATAGAAAGAAAATTATGGGAAAATGGGGGTTATATACCAGAAAATGGTGCAAGCGTTTGTAACCATCATCATAGATATGCTGAAGAAAACCATATTCCTCCACAGGCATTTTATATGTGGGCAGGAATTGGGATTGATGAAATAAAATTACCAAAAAGAATTAGAACAAAAGATATTAATAAATGGGGAGATGAATTTGAAACTCCACCGTGGAAAGAACATAGGAATAGAATAAAATATCAAAGTAGTAGACATTTACTCCCGTTATACTGGAATGATGAAAAAACCGTTGCTAAAAAGAGAATTGAAGATGATGATACAGAGTTAGAATCAATAGATGATTTTGTAGGTGTACCTCTTGTTATAACGCATAAAATGGATGGATCAAACTGTATGATTGTAAATGACGTTGATAATCCCGTGAGAGCTAGAAATGGATCTAGTCCAATTGAAACTATGAAAAAATTATATGGAGAAGGTGGTTTATATTGGCAGCAAAAAGTTAACCAAAAATTACCAAATCGCCTTCAAGTTTTTGGAGAATGGGTCTATGCAAAGCATTCAATTCATTATGGATGTAATTGTAAACAAACGTGTGAAGATATTGGACCATCATTATCTGAACTTACAGGGATTAATGATGATCGGGCTTATTTTCAGATATTTGGAGTATATGATAAAATATTTGATATATGGTTATCTTGGCCTGAAACCAAAAAAGTTGCTAAAACGTTGGGTTTTCCAACAACACCTATTATCTATTGTGAAAATGATAAAGATGAAGCAACATTTGATAAACCATCTGAAGCTATAAATACATTGATTAAATATGCTAGAGACGTTATAAATAATGGTGGAGAAGGAATTGTAGTTCGGTCAAAATACCCATATCATTATGGGCAATTCAGTCGGAGATTAGGAAAATATGTGCGGGAAAATCACGTTAAAACTGATAAGCATTGGTCAAAAAATAGAATTATTGAAAATAAAATATAATACAATTTATAATTAATTATTTAACATAACGCATATTATAACTATTCATGAAAGAAGATATGGGTCTGAAAATAAGCCGTTCTGTTGAAAAATACATAGGGAGAGTTGAAACACGAAGCGGAGATTGTGGTACTATAGCAAGCTCTTTAAACAAATTTTTTGATGACTCTACATTAATATCGATATCGTCATCATGTGATACACATAATAGTGTTCATCAATAAACAAGGCGGATACCTCGGGGCTTGACCCCGAGCAGTTGACTTGGAATGGAAAGTAAAAGAAGATAATTAATATTTAAATTCAATGTCAGATTCCAAAATAGTAAATTATTTATATTTATATTATAAAATTTTTTATGTAAATACAATTAAATTATTATATCTTGAACTATAATATTATTTATATGAATAAAATAACGGGTGAACAATTAGATACTTATAATAAATTACATAATATTATTTTAGAATTTAAAAATGATGATAAAAAAACGAAGAAAAAAATTATTAAAAAAACTATGAATTATTTATTCGTTATAAATCCAATAAATGATCAAATACCTTTTGAAGTTGATTATATAACAAGAGGCGAATTTCTCACAGGTGAAGAATTTAATATAACAAAGTTGTCTTTAAAACAAAAAGACAACAATAATATAAATATTTATGAAATAAAACTTGAAGCTAAAACTTATGATAACTATTATAAATATAATTTAGATATTAAAATATCAGAGTTTTTTATTAAAATAAGACGAGCTGAAGTAAATTTAAATTTATCTATCTAATATACTTCTAAATAAAACTTCTCCAAACAATTTCGGAAGGTATAAGTTTGAACAAGAGTAATCTATAGATAGAACATGAGCGAAACTGTTCAAGCAAGCGTCAAAGAGTCACTTGAGAAAGAACTTATATACTTTGATACAAGTGGATTTAAAATTCGTGCGAAAGAACTTACGCAAAATTCAGGAAATTATGATATTTCTGTGAATGCCTTTTTCAAGACTCTTCGTGAAATGCTTGAAATTGAAAGAAATCCAGCCTTTGGTTCATACGAAACTGTATTTTACGATATGAATAAAAAAGCTGGCGGAGATGGTCATACAAGTGCTATTGACCGTCGTAAAACGGCTCTCATTGAACTAGATATGACAGGTGTAATTACCAAAGGTCCAGAGGGTGAAGAAGTTCTAAACCACAGTTCATCTAATAGACAGCAAATCCCATTCATTAAAATTCAGCCAGATGAGAAAACGAAAGCGAGACTAATTATTCTGGCTAATAAGTATAACATCCAAATTGGGGAGTCAAAAATCCGAAATGGAGTATATATTATCTCACCAAGTCCAGCGTGTTTAACCTATAAATAGAACTAAAATCGTACATCAATAATTATAAAAAACTTAAAACAAGTGAAATAATTCACAATGATACATATTATACACTTGAAGAATGGAGTACAATTTCAGATAAAACAAAACAAAATATAGAACATAATCAAAGAATAATTAACACTAATTCCAAAACAACAATTAGAAGTATTATTATATGAAGCAGGATTTGAAAATGTACGATTCTTTTGTGATTATGAAAAATCTTCGTTGAAAAAATATAGTGAATATATGTATGTAATAGCTGAAAAATAATTTACTCGTTATAAATAAATATAATTTATATTATTAATTTAATTATTACTACCGTACAAATCCCCCATAACTCCATTTAAATACATCCTAATTTTATCTTTATCTTTATAATCAGGATATTTTTTATATAAATATCCTATTAAATCTGCAACTCTACTAGCTGTTTCATCACGATCTTTGGATTGTAAACTTATTTCAATAACATCATCTAATCTAACTTCAAAATAATAAGGTAAATTATATTTCCATTTTAATGTCTTTAATTGAGTAATACAATCATCAAAAGATACTTTATATTCACTCATATAATTAAATACAATATATACGGTTATTAATATTATTGTCTATAACATTAATAATAGTTAAATATTAAATAATAACTATTTATGGTCCAAAACCAACTAATGAAGGGAGTAAAAACGTCAATTTTAGTTTTATATAACTCAAAATGATTATTAAATGCATAATTTAGAAATTACATTTCTTGCAATAGCTCTTTTAGATTTTAAGTATATTTTATTGCGCGGAAGTTTTTTCTCTGAAATAAATTCAACCTTTCTAATTTCTGAAACATCATAAATAGATATATTTAAAGGTATAAACTATATTCATAAGGTTTTATTCTAAAATTGGTCATACAAATATTAATTTTTCTTACGTTAATAATGTTTTTAATATAAATTGTATAATAAATAGTAAAATATTTAGTAATATAGTATTATATACAAATATGACTAATTTACTATCTAAAAATGAATTAATGAATATATCAGAACAAAAACGAAAAGAAGTATTAAAACAAACAAAATGTAAATATCCTCATTGTGAAATTGTTTCAAAAAAGATTATTAATGAAATTATTAAATCGTATGAAATTACAACCGTTAAACCTATATTACAAAAATATAAAATAGATGAAATAACTCACTATACGGTTTTTATACCTAAATATTTAACAGAATCTGGTGAAGATCTTATTATTGATGCTTCTTTTGATCAATTTTGTAATGAATCAGAAGTTCCTATAGATATATGCCCTTCATCTAACATATCTAAAATTGTTATATCTACGAGAGGATCTTATATTTTTTCGGACAGAGAATATTAAATTATAATTTATTTTATAAATTATTAGAATATTAGTAATGTAGAAGATATGAAATATACTTTTGAATATACAAATAAATTTGATAAAAATATTAGTAACTAGTGTTTAGAACATCTATAAGAACCATATGCTTTCAATTAAAATTCAAGTTTGAAAATAGAAAGATATAATGGAAAGAAAAATATTAAATAAATTATTATTTTATTATAATTAAATTAATAACATTTTAAAATATATATATACATAATGATTAGAAAATTTATAAATAATTATCAATATAATGGAATAAGTCCAGTAATAGGAATTGTTTTAGTAGTAGCCGTTACCGTAGCTTTAGTATCTTTAGCCGCTATCCTTGTATTTGACCTAGGAGAAGATAATATAAGTGAAACAACAGATGCTACGATAGATACCAGCGTTTCAAACGAAGAATTAAAAGTAGACGTGTTACGGAATGAAAATGTAGAAACAATAGAAATTATAAAACCTGATAATTCTACAGAAACAATAGAATATGAAAATAATTCTGTTGGATCTGAAAGTTTAGAAATAATACAATCTGGAGAATACCGTATAAATGCTATTCATTCTGATGGTTCTACGCAAAATATAGATAATATTACAATTGAATCAAATGAAACAGGCGATGGAGATCCATTTATTATGACTGTTAATACCGAAAATGATGGTGAAACCGAGGAAGATAATGAGTTTAAAGTTGATACTGCAGAAGATGAAACCGTTAGTAATGAAAATTTCACATATAATTATACGGTAACATCACCTGATGGTGAAATAGTAAATGAAGAAGAAGTGGAAAATGCTGATGCGGATGTAGTTTTAGAATTTGAAGAGCCTGGAGAGTACACGTTAGAAATCACAGGAGAACTACCTCATTTAGAATATAATAATTTTTTTGATGATGATGATGCTCCGAAGATAGAGAGTATAGAACAATGGGGAGATATAGAATGGCAAAGTATGGAATATATGTTTGAAGGTGCAGGTGATTTAGAATATA
>SL_4KL_010_BRINEDRAFT_10000170_pt1 | contig 30531 bp, 41 predicted proteins | sample SodLak_010_BRINE_2_FD_10664 | JGI IMG/M metagenome (IMG submission 10664) | reverse complement strand
TCTTCGAATCAACGTCTCCGGACTCAGGTTGTTTACCCATTTTTCAAGAATAGCTTCGGTTTGATGTTGGGGAAGTGCCAGTATATAATTGTACGGCCGTGGACAATTTTGAAACGTAACACTCCCGGTTTTTTTGTCGTCCAAAAAAGCGATGCCCTCCCGAATTTTTAACCCGCTTTCTAAAAATGGAGTTACAATACCGGCTTCATCAAACAGCTCCATCGATACCGGGTGAATTCCCAGCGATTTTGAGTGTTTATCAATACTCTTTTTTTGTTCAAGTACCGTCACACTAAAATTTTTCTGCAACAGAATTCCGGCCAGGTAAAGCCCCACGGGCCCACCGCCAACAATGGTAAAATCTGTGTGTTGGTTTGATGCGTTCATCACCCCTCCGGCCTGTACGTTGCCAGCAGCCGGAACGGAAACTTCCTCTGCACCAACCATTGATCGGGAACGGCATTACGAAGTTCATCTTTCGTAAAACTTCGCTTGATGGAGGTTATGCCATCTTCCGAAATAAAGCTGTTTCTAAACAACATGGGTGAAATTGTGCGGAATGCCGCATACCCCAAATCACTTCGTTCAATATCGTTAAAGAGCACCAGTTTTTGGCAAAGTTGCTCGGCATCCCTGCAGAGGTTCAAAAGTTGCTCGTGCTGAAGATGGTGCAGCAGGTGGTTCGATATCACAATGTCGTAGCTTTCGCCCTGCTCAACAAGTTGGGATGAGCTAATCTGCCTGAACTTAATATTTTTCTGAGAGCAGTTATTCCGGGTAAATTTAATGGCGCGATGGTCCGGGTCGATTCCGGTAAATGTGACGTCAAGATTGTCTTGGCCCGAAAGTTTGGAAAGATACTTTACAATATCACCACCGCCGCAGCCGATATCAAGAATGGTTATTGGGCGGTTTGATGAACGCCCCATCGGCTTGATAAAACGTTTGTAAATTCCCCGCCAGCCGCCGAGCAATTTGTTTATGGTAGAGAACTGCCGATAGGTGTTTTGCAGAAGTTCGATATCACAGTCGGGATTATCCATCTTCTCCCGGATTTGTGTGTTCCGGCTCGATAGAAAAATGGGCATATCAATTGGACTGTTTTGTAAGCAGCGCAGATTCAATTGTTAACCCGGGGCCGAAAGCCATTGCAAGGGCTGTTTCTCGATCTTCTCCCCCCGGTTTTTGTAGAAGCTCTTTGAGTACAAACAGAATGGTAGCACTACTCATGTTGCCGTAATTTGCCAAAACAGACCTGGACTCTTCCAGCATTTTGGGCGTCAGGCCGAGTGTTTTTTCAACCTTATCCAGTATAGCCCGTCCACCGGGATGAACTCCCCAAAGGTCAATGTCGGCGAGGTCAAGGTCGTACTCTGTTAAAATAGGATCTAAAAACGGCCGAAGCCCATCGCCCAAAATTTCCGGCACGTAGCTCGATAGAATCATGTTAAAGCCGTTGTTTCCGATTGACCACGCCATATCTTTTTCACCATGTTCCGTGATAGCGGATGCAAATCCATCGAGGGAAAAATAGGGCTCAGAGTTTGGTTTTGAACTTGTAACCAGTGCTCCCGCACCGCCATCGGCAAAAACAGAGGCGGAAACCAAATCATCCACTTTTGGTACGGCCTGGAAATGGAGCGTGCATAACTCTACAGATACCACAAGAACATTGGCATCTTGGTTGGCATTACAAATCTGTCGTGCAAGTTTTAGTGCAGGAATTGAGGCATAACACCCCATAAAACCAAGGTTGTAGCGCTCTACAGAGTTATTCAGCCCGGAAGATTTAATAATGTCGTAATCAGGGCCGGGAGCATAAAAGCCGGTGCAGGAGACGGTGATAAGATGCGTTATTTTTTCAGGAGGAACCTCGGACTCTTTAATCACTTTCTCTGCTGTATCTGTAAAAAGCTTTCGCGCTTCTTGGATGTAGGTATCATTTCGGCTTTGGGTTCCGGGGGATGCGCCCTGCCCGTTAAAGTAGAGCGTCTGCGATCCGGCCTCTCTGAAATCATCCACAACGGAATGCCGGGTTTCTATTCCGGACCGGCCGTAAATATGATGGATAATCCGGCGGTCGCGATCACTCCCTTTTACGATCGCCTTCATTCTGTCACGCAGTTCATCTTGCCTGTATGAGTACTGTGGGACAGATGTGGCTATATGTTGAATGTATGCGGGCATTGATTTAATGTAATAAAATTATTCCCTTAATCAGGTTAGTGTAGTAGGGAAGGTAGTGTAAATATAAAATCCCAATTATCGGGTAATCGTTCGCCGCGGATAAAGTTAGATCCGGTTGCTATAATTTTGGGGTTTGGCTACTATTAATTGAAATGTAGCTATTCACTCTGCTGTCCTAATATGTTATGAAGCTATTCGTTACAATTTGTTGCCTGTTTTTCACTGTATCGCTGTCAGAAAGTTTGGCTGTTTCGATTGATGGTGCCGGAGCTGTGGTCTCCGATTCAACCCAGAATAATCCGGTTGTTATGGGGCCTGTTGCAGATCCTAACATGCATTACGGCGGCCCGGATATTAACTTTTACCTTGAAAGCGGTCTGTTTATTGGAAGATCTCATATTGGAGGCGAAATGTTTCTGCTGCAGGATTACAGCTCGTTGTATGGAAGCTTTTTTGCCGGAATGGTAAGCAGTGGCAATCATAATGCAGATCGTGGCAGTGCGTGGGTTAGCGGAGTTGGTATTGGCCGGGAGGTTCATTTTAGTGATCAGCTGGAGTACCCAAATTACAACAGGGTAGATTTTTACTTTAGAGCCGGTCCGGGACTCGGTTTTGCCGGCACGGGTGCTTTACTTGGTATTGGTGGAGATGCGGATTTTCATTTAGGATTCCATTCACACGCCCTGCTGGGTGCTCAGCTAAATTTTTCAGACCGCACCGCTTTTTATGCGCAGGGCGGCGGGCGTTTAATGTATTTCCCGTCACTTAACCGTGTAGAACTGTTTTCCACACCGATGATTTCCATTGGGTTTCGGTTTACGACCGGGAGTGCTCCTGATCCGCCTGTTCGGTATTAATCATCTCTTTTTCTAGCCGTTTGGTTTGGCGGAAAAACCGCACGTTATGCAAAATTCCGGCTACGGTAAGGCCTGCAATCAACCCGACCCAAAAGCCGGGCGCGCCATAGCCAAATGTAAATCCGAGCAGGTATGCAACCGGAATTCCGATGATCCAGTAGGCTACAAGGTTCACATACATCGGAATTTTGGTGTCTTTTAATCCACGCAGAGCTCCGTAACCACTTACCTGCAGACCATCGGATATTTGAAAAATAGCTGCGAAATAAAGAAGCTGAACCGCGATATCGGTAACCTCTTTGTCAGCGGTGTAGATGGAGGTAATGCCCTCAGGAAAGAGCAGGAGAAGAGTCGCCGTGCAGATCATAAAGAGTGTGGAAATTCCCACGCCGATGTATCCACGAAAGCGAGCTTCGGCGGGACGATTTTTGCCGATGGAGTTACCCACGCGGGCAGAAATTGCGATGGAGAGGCCGAGGGGAATCATAAAACAGATGGCGGCTACATTTATTGCCACCTGGTGGCCGGCTACTTCTACGGTGCTTAGTGTGCTTATCAACAAGCTGACAGCGGCAAACATACTTACCTCCATAGATGAGCTTATACCAATGGGGGTTCCCACACGAAGGAGTTCGGAGAGATATTTCTTCTCCGGCCAGCGGAATTTGCCAAAAATATCAAACCGCTTAAACGGCTTGTGGCTTACAGTGAACCAGAGCATGGCGATAAACATGATTGTAAACACAATAGATGAAGCATAGCCGGTACCCACGGCCCCGAGTTGTGGAAAACCGAGTTTCCCGAACATGAGCACATAATTGGCGGGAATATTTACCAGCGTACCAATGATGGCAATGTACATGGCGGGGCGGGTGACGGAGAGCCCTTCGTTAAAGTGTCGGAGAGCACCATATGCAAAGGCGGGGAACATTCCCCAGCTGATCGCTTTCAGGTATCCCGCAGCGATGGGGATGATCTCCTCGGTAACGCCCATGAATACAAAAACGAAATCGAGATTGCGGATGAGCAGAAAGCCGGGTAGCGCTAAAATTTGGCTAAGCCATAAAACCTGTCGTGCATTTTTTCCGATATGCTGAAACGCCCGGCGCCCTACATTTTGAGCTACAATGGGGGTTACGGCCATCATACATCCCAGACAGAGCACAACAACCGGCATTAAAACGCTGGTTCCAACTGCAATGGCGGCAAGATCTTCGGGCGAAAGCCGGCCAGCCATAATGGTGTCCACAAAGCTCATACTGATCTGCAAAAGCTGGGTGACAATCACAGGTCCCCCGATGACCATCAGCAAACGAGCCTCTTTTTTTATCTCATCTCGGTATGTAAGTGTGGGTTGATTCATGCAAATTTTGAATGATGAAGATGGTACGAAAATTTGCGGTGAATCGTGAAGATTAGTGACCCGAAAAACATTGTTTTAAAATCCTTTAAGCCGACTCATCTGGATTGAATGGAAGCTTGATGGTAAATATTGTTCCCGTATCCAGTTGGGAGGTAAATGTAATGCGTCCTTCATGGGCATCAATAATTTTCTTTGTAATGGCAAGCCCAAGTCCTGTTCCGGATGATTTGGTAGAGAAGTTAGGCACAAAAATTCGATCTTTATCTTCGTCGGGGATTCCCTTCCCGTTATCGGAGATAGAGATGGTTGCAAACTCTCCCGATTTGAAAAGCCGCACCTCTATTTTTGATGGAGAACTATTGGAGGCTTCAATTCCATTTTTAAGCAGGTTAATAAGCACCCTGCGAATTTCATCAGGTACACATTTTATTTTCAGATCGGAATTTGGAAGCTGTAGCGTAATTCGAACATTTTCGTCGTGGTTGTACAGCTCTGCTACCGATCTTATGAGCTGTTTAAGATCGGTATCTTCGAAAGGATCGCGAATGGGTTTCGAAAACTTAGAAAAATCGGAAGCAATTTTATTTAGCGACTCAATTTGGTAGATGATATTGGCTGCCGTTTTTTCAATTTGTTGCTTCAGATCCATTACATTTTCCGGGTTCGCTTCCAGCTGCCTCTGCAGATGCTGCAGGTTTAGCTTCATCGGAGTTAACGGGTTTTTAATCTCATGGGCAACCTGTTGCGCCATCTCTTTCCACGCTGATTCTCGTTCCGCTTTAATGAGCTCTTTTTGAGCTTCATCAAGCCGTTGGACCATCTGGTTATAAGCGTTGGCAAGCGACCCGATTTCGTCTTCTGTAGAGACCGTGATTTTGGCCTGTTTTTCACCCCGTGTGATTTTGCTCAACCCCCGCTGTATCAACTCAAGCGGTTTTGTAAGTCGGTTTGATAGGGCCACGGAGCCAACAATAAAAAGTGTAAATATGGCGAGGTAGATGGCAAACAGGTAGCTGATGGTCTCCAGCAACTGCTCGGTGTAGATTGGGGATTGAACAAATGTAGGTATGGCAATGGCGCCAACCGGTTCGTTGTTATCATCTAAAATGGCCCGATAACCTACCAGCAGNGTTTCATTTCCAAGCTGAACTCTTTCTACCACATGTCGGCGCTCACGATTGTATAGAAATTCGTACGCTTCGTAAGGTAAAATTCGGGGAATAAGATGCTGCTGAAAAATTTGTGGCGTGGTGGATTCGGCCATCCAAACATTCGAATAAAAAATAGCGTCAACGTTGAGGGGTGATGTTAACTCAGCCAGTGGAATGGAGAGTTCATCACCCGAAAAATCTGCGGCTAACCGTGCGGAATCCCCAAGGTTTTTCAGCTCGCGGATTAATTCTCGCTGCAGATTTTTTTCATTCTGATTACTTAAGGCGTACTGGGTTGCAAAAATGAGAACGGTTAAAAACAGGAATGTAGATAGGGTAAGGCCATCAATTAATCGATGCTGAAATCGTTTGCTTTGGCCAAAGAGGCGAAAACGTTTAAAACCAACCATGGATAAGGAGGCCATAAAGAACAAGCCGAAAAAAACGAGTACAATTAAAAGCCTGAAATAGGAGAATACATGGTTGTTAAAAGCCGGTTTTGGAGTGCTGACTTTGATGACGTTTCTTTCACCCTGTTTTAGCAATATTTCGCGAAAAGAACCTTGTGAAGTAATGGTGGTTAAGTAGGCCACAGAATCTTCCATGGCAATACTGCTTTCTATATCCGAGAGTCGGTTATACTCGGGTTGATTGGTGTAGATACCTTTTGTGGCGCTGCGAATAACACGATTGCCCGAAAATTCCGCCATATAAAAACTCTTTTTCCAATCTTCGTCTGTGGCAGCAGCAAGAACGGCACGGATTGGTTTATTAAAATCGGGGCGTTCTTGGTAAACGGCACCAAATATCCACGCAATGATAGATGTGGGGTTGGTGGAATCATAAATCGGAATCCAGCCCCGGTTAAATGACCGAAAGTCTTCGCCAATTCCATCAGGCCGCCCCCAAATAACCGGGCGGTTTGTCTCCATACGGATCTGCTCACCACGATAAGAGCGAACCATCAGATCTGTATCGAATAGCGCAGTCCATGCGGGGGAATCAAGACTGGTGGAGAAATCGGTAATTTGTTGACCTGATGGGAAAAGTAGCTTTATATCAAAGGTATACCGCTGCCATTCAGGCCTGATATTTGATTGAACTGCACGCTGAAATCGGCTTCTGAGCAGTTCCATATTGTTTAGAATATCTTCTTGACTAAGTGGTGTAAGTCGGTATTCCAGGTTTATCAGCAGCGTACGCAATATATTTTCGGCATCGCTGTCGGCCTCTTCAGAATACTCAACAGCCACATCCATAAGTTCTCGATCTGTCCGCTCTAGTGATGTGTTGTAAATAATTAAGTATATGAAAATAGAGGCTAAAAAAACCGTCATCATCATTTTTCGAAATCCGGACATCGTTTTGAAATACTCCGGGTAGTATGCAATCAGCCAGGCAGTTATAATAAACAGCGCGAACAAGAGCGTGATAATGAGAATTTGCCAGCCGGTAAATAGATCAACCGTAAAAAATTGATAGCTGAGAAAGGCAAATGTCAGAAAGCTGAAACTTGCTGATATAAATATGAGGACCGCTTTGTCTTGCTCAAATTTAAATAGAAAATGGCCGATGGTAATACTGATCCCGGCAATGGAAGTGAAAAATAGTGCGGCACCAATGTATAACAGAAAAGAGGTAATTGGAGGGGCAAGTTCTAGATCGAGCAGGGGAATGCTAGTTTCGGCAGTTACTTGCTGTGTACTTGATGTGAAGAATATGAGCAGTAACACCTGCAAAATACCATAAAGTATGGAGAGTAAAACTCCCTGAATTTGAAGTCTGTCGATTCCAATACGTTCATAATCTTTAAGGGCTACAAATGAAACGATAAAAAAGAGCCCTAAAAAAATAGCGTTGAAAATATAATTGCCCAGCAGGGTGAGGTTTGTTACATCCCGCGATGAGTCGTCGGTAATAAAAAGATCAATCCATTTAGAAATGAGCCCGGACTCTGTAATCCAGTACCATAAAACAGATAGAAATAAGATCTGAAGAAGTACCGACAGCCAATTTCGTTTTGTAAAGGCAATGACAACAAAAACAACGAGCAGGGCGATGAAGATGGAGGCATGAAAGGCAATACGCCATTGAGCGATAAAATTTTCATGAATTTCTTTGTACTTCGGCAGGTCATCGAATATGCTGTAAACAACACCTACAGAGTCGGAAGTAGTTGTAGAAAGAGTTTGGTAGGTGAATTCCTGATCTTCCGGCATCGCATCAAAGAAATTGAATGTAACCGGGTACTTATTTTTTAAGGATGAGTGATTTGCCAGGTTAAATGATATTTCATCGGCAAATGGAAGATTTGTGGATTGCTCTAGCTTTTTTGCAACTAAAAGTCTGTAGGGTGCATCATTGACAACAAAAGAGATCTGCCCCATCAAAAATGATACATTGTTAGCCCTGCTAACCGACGTTCTCAGTGTGTCGTGTTCATAATCGATAAATGAGGGAGTGATGGAAAGGTTGAAACCATCCCACGTCCATGGTTCTCCATCTCTGTATAGCATGGATCCCCAAAAGTTGTAATTACTCTGAGTTTGGAAGATTTGCCGTCTGTTTTGCTCTCTCTCAAGCTGTTCTCTGATTTCGCCGTACATAGCTTCACTCTCTTCAAGCAGCTCATTGTGGAGGGATTCGTAAATATTTGCTGCTTGCTGTACACTCTCTTCGGCAAGTGTTTTAGGATCATCGAAATCTTGGGCGTGGGAGTATTCAATGTATTCAAAAACCCCATACCCAATTATTAAAATAGTGAGGGCTGAAAGGGATAGCAGCAGTTGATTTTTGAAATAAGCTTTCAATGAAATATGGCGTTGGATTCACAAGTTGAGAACACGATATTACCGACTGGTTCTCGGAATTGTAATAGATGAACTACGTAAACAAACTGCTAAGAGTAAAATTACTTCAAAAAAGTGATTTGGAGAATTAGATGCTATCTTCTATTTCAGTTCGTTCAGCATCATTCCACATTCGTTCAATTCCATAAAATTCTCTTTTCTCTTTTGTAAATATATGAACAACTACATTTACATAGTCGAGGATGACCCACCTTTTAGCATCCATTCCCTCTTTTTGCCAAACGGCTTCGTTAAGATCTTTCTTTGTTTTTTCTGATACACTACTTGCAAGTGCCCGAATTTGCGTGTCGGACGAACCGTGGCAAACAACAAAATAGTCAGTTAGCGTTGTCAGTTCACGAACATCGAGGAGTACAATATCTTTTCCCTTTTTTTCGAGAAGTGCTTCTGTAATAGTCTCAATAAGTTTTGTAGAGTCAGCTGTTTTTTGGCCCAAAGGGCTTGTAAACTGACCAGTTTGGTTTTTTGTACTGTTGGTCATAGGCGAAATATTTATAGATTAAGTGATTCGTAGTCTGAACCTAAAACTAAGGTTACATCGAGGTAGTATTCGTGCGATTGCTCGAGGATAACACGCTCCTCCGAAATTCCGATCGCGCTAGCTACTCGTTTTGCATTTTCTCTGTTACGGCTTCTTGAAACTACAAAGGTATTTTCAATATTAAAGTGGTCAAAATTACCGGTTTCAACAACATCAAACCCGTAGGATCTAAGGGTACCTGTGTATGCAGTAGCTAATCCGGGGACTCCGCATCCATTTAATACTTCAATTTGTATAACATTGCTGATTAAGGCAGGGTCCGGGTCGGCGCGATCCGCGACAATTCGTGGATATACCAGTCTTGTAACAAGTGCAAAAATTAATATAAAAAGAAGAACACCCAGAAAACCGATAGCGGCATTAAGTGTTATGGAAGAGTAATCTGATCCCTTGCTGCTTTTAGTCATTCAGTAAATTAGTACCAGGAATTTCTTCTGTCGAAGTGAGTGTTCATGCCGAATGGGGAGTAATACGGACGTTGCGAAAATTCCAGACTAATTTTGGCATTTTCTGATAATCGATAATCAAGTTTGGCGCGATCAATTATAACACGTGCCCCCAAGTCGTTATTGGTCATAAAGCTGTTACCGAAAGGTGAGTGCAATACGGATACATCAACCTGAGCATCTAAGTTGTCGCTCAAGTCAAATAGCATGGAGTTTGTATAGGCGTTTATATTGTGTGTCTGCCCACCAAAATTGGAAAAAGTCATGGAATAGGAATGACTCATCGTCATGTTCAACATATCCATTAAATTATTGGATGAACCCTGCGTATGGGTGATAGCCCCGGTGTAGTCATTTGATGAACGTAGATCATCACGAAGCTGAGCTTCTGCAATTGAAAATGTGATGAAGAAAAATAGTATAAATAGTACGTTGAATTTCATAAAGCACACGTTTTAAAAGTGGATGCTGAACTTACTATATAATAATACACAAACGAGTTCAGTTAAAAAACAGTTTTCAAAAAAATAGTTGGGTTTAAGTGATCACCAATATCAACGTAAAAGGTAGATAAAAAGTTGTGTGGTATAAGTAGTTCTTGTAGAGGCAGCTAAAATCTAATATATTACCGAGCTATAATATTTTAATAAAATTCTTTAACTGATAGACGGCAGCATATGAAGATGAAACTTACAGATTTCAAATTTGAAATCGAAGACTACAATGTTCCTGAAAAGCCGGCAGAACCAAGAGACTCATCCAAGTTAATGGTTCTCGACAGAGAAAAAGAAACGATAAAGCACGAAACTTTTGCGGATATTCATAAATACATCAATAAGGGAGATGTGATTATTTATAATAACACGAAAGTGTTTCCTGCAAAACTGAAAGGTAAAAAAGAGAAGACCGATGCAGACATAGAGGTTTTTCTCCTTCGCGAATTGATGCCCGAAAACATGCTTTGGGATGTTTTGGTGGAGCCGGCTCGGAAAATACGAATTGGTAACAAGCTCTACTTTGGCGAAGATTTAATGGCCGAAGTGGTTGATAATACAACCTCAAGAGGTCGAACAATCCGATTTTTATACGAAGGCCCCAATCACGAGCTTTATGAAAGGCTTGATGAGATCGGCGACATGCCACTGCCCCCATATATTGAGCGGGAGCCGGAAGAGGAAGATAAAGAGCGTTACCAGACCATTTTTGCAAAAGAACGTGGAGCGGTTGCCGCACCAACAGCGGGAATGCACTTTACGCCCGAACTAGTTGAAAAAGTAGAGAAAAAAGGCGGTGAGTTTTTACCGGTTACTCTGCATATAGGATGGGGGACGTTTCGGAATGTTGAGGTGGAAGATTTAACCAAGCACCGAATGGACTCTGAAAATTTCTTGATCTCTCAAGAGACATCCGATAAAGTAAATGAGGCTCTAAAAAGTAAAACGAGTAAAGTAATTGCTTGCGGTACATCTGCTGTTCGTGTTCTCGAAACAAGTGTGATGGCCAGCGGGATGTCGAAACCGGGAACCGGTTGGACAGATAAATTTATCTATCCTGATTATCCGTTTAAGATTACCGAAGCTATCATTACAAACTTTCATCGGCCAGAATCAACGTTGTTGATGCTTTCTGCTGCGTTTGGTGGGTACGATTTTATGATGAAGGCGTATGAAGAAGCTCGGGAGAACGATTATAGATTTTTCTCCTTCGGTGACGCAATGCTAATCTTGTAATTGTGAAGGGAATCGGTTTTTCATTGATTATTCCGGCTGCGGGATCGGGAACGAGAATGCAGTCGGATATTCCCAAGCCTTATCTCAAATTGGGAGAAAAACTGATATTACAGCATACACTTGAGTGTTTCCAGTCCTTGAAAGGTCTTCGCGAAGTTATTGTTGCTACATCGCCCGATTTTATAAGTGAAACTGAGGAAGTGCTCAGTGAATTATTTCCTGAAATTCCTGTAATCGTGGTTCGGGGAGGAAATGAAAGGCGGGACTCCATAAAAAATGCGTTGGGGCAAGTTAGCGATACATCAGAACTAATTGCCGTACATGATGCGGTACGGCCATTTGTAGATGGTGCTACTATAAAAAGTTGCCTGCAAAAAGCGGTTGAGGTTGGCGGTGCAATCGTTGCAGTTCCGGTGAAAGATACGATCAAAAAGGTGACGAAAGATTTAATAATTGCCAAAACTCCCGATAGAAGCCGATTATGGCAGGCACAGACTCCCCAGATTTTTCGGCGAAAGTTATTGATTGAGGCGTATCAGAATAATTTATCAGAAAACTCTACAGTTACAGATGATGCTTCACTGATTGAGTTGGCGGGAGGTAAGGTAGCTGTTGTTGAAGGGAGTCGTGAGAATTTTAAACTTACTTATCCCTTAGATATGGCTGTTGCAGAAATGTTAGTAAAACGGAGGGCGTGATGGATATAAGGGTAGGGTTGGGTTATGATGTGCATCAATTTGCAGCCGAGAGAAAATTATATCTCGGAGGTATTGAAATTCCGGGTAGTCAGGGTTTGAAGGGGCATTCAGATGCGGATGTGTTACTTCATGCTATTACGGACGCGCTGTTGGGGGCGCTGGCGCTGGGAGATATAGGTACGCACTTTCCGGATACGGATGATGCATATAAAGATGCAGACAGTAAAATTCTGCTTGAAAAGTCGTATCAGTTTGTGAGGCGTGAGGGGTACGAATTGGTTAATTTGGACGCCACAATCATAGCCGAAAAACCAAAATTACAGCCGTATGTTGATGGTATTCGGAAAAGTATTGCGGACGTGTTGGGGTGTAATGTAAATACCATCTCGATAAAGGCGACAACTAGTGAAAAAATGGGGTTTGTTGGGAGAGAAGAAGGAGTGGCAGTTCATGCTATAGTTCTGGTGAAGAAAAGGTAGGCAAGGTTTATGGAAATTTATACTCATCAATTTATTGAGTGGCTACAAGCGTTGTCTCCTTTGAGTATTTATGTAATGTTTGGGTTTATAGCATACTTGGAAAATGTTGTTCCCCCAATCCCTGGTGATATACTTGTTGCCTTCGGTGGTTATCTTGCGGCAGAGAGTATCGTGTCGTTTGGTACAGTGTTGTGGGTAACAACAGTAACCTCTGTTTTAGGATTTATGAGTATGTATGCGATTGGCAGGTATTTTGGTGGAAAAATCGAGAGGCAGCGATCAGATTTTTGGTTAATGAAAGTTTTCAATATTAAGTATTTTGATAAAGGGAAGCGCTGGATGGATCAGTGGGGGCAGTGGGTAATTGTTGCTAATCGTTTTTTGGCTGGCACGCGCTCTGTGATTTCAATAACAGCCGGATTAACAGATACAAAGATTTATCAAACCATAGCAAGTGCATCTGTAAGCTCTCTGCTCTGGAATAGTATACTGTTATTTTTGGGTTGGATAGTGCATGAAAACTGGCAAATAATTGGGCATTATCTTAATATATACGGTTGGTTTATTTTAGGAGTAATCGCTCTTATTGTACTTGGTAAGTTGTTTTACAAGCGACGTGTTACACGGGAAGCGGTGGGTGAAAATTAAGCTAAAAAAAATATGGTTATTAATGTTGACAAGTAACAAATATGTTTTTAGCTTTCAGGTCTTTCAACAATACGAATAAAATCGTTTAAGTTGATTGATTAGCGAGGCCTTTCAGGTAGCTTTTTTTGAAGTTAAATACTGAAGGGTAATTATGGCTAATAAAGATATTGATCTATTAAGCCAGTGTAGCTCAGGGGTAGAGCAGCTGTTTTGTAAACAGCCGGTCATCGGTTCGAATCCGGTCACTGGCTCTTTGATTTATTGATTCGATTGGGGGGATACCAAAGCGGCCAACTGGGGCAGACTGTAAATCTGTTGTCTTACGACTTCGCAGGTTCGAATCCTGCTCCCCCCACAATCGCAATAATTGCGATTACCTAAGCGGGCGTAGCTCAATTGGTAGAGCGTCACCCTTCCAAGGTGAATGTTGTCGGTTCGAGTCCGATCGCCCGCTCACTGAAACAAGCCGATATAGCTCAGAGGTAGAGCACTTCCATGGTAAGGAAGGGGTCGTCGGTTCAATTCCGACTATCGGCTCTTCAGGTAGCAGATTACATAACAAACTAATAACTAACATTTTATAGTCATGGCAAAAGAGACATTTGAACGTAATAAGCCTCACGTGAACATCGGAACGATAGGTCACGTGGATCACGGTAAGACGACGTTAACGGCGGCGATCACCACGGTGATGGCGAAGACGTACGGTGGTGTTGCCAAGCAGTTTGCAGATATTGATAATGCACCTGAGGAGCGAGAGCGAGGAATTACGATTGCGACGGCTCACGTGGAGTATGAAACCGAAGACCGTCACTACGCACATGTTGACTGTCCTGGTCACGCCGATTATGTGAAGAACATGGTAACCGGTGCTGCCCAGATGGACGGTGCGATTTTGGTTGTGGCTGCTACCGACGGGCCGATGCCACAGACACGCGAGCACATTCTGCTTGCCCGTCAGGTTGGCGTGCCGCAGATCGTGGTTTTTATGAATAAGACCGACCTTGTGGATGATGAAGAACTTATTGAATTGGTTGAGCTTGAAATTCGTGAGTTGCTGAGCAGTTACGAATTCGACGGTGACAGTATTCCTGTTATACAGGGAAGTGCTCTGGGCGCGCTGAATGGCGAAGAAGAGCATGAGAAGTCCATTATTGCATTGATGGATGCTGTTGATGATACCATACCAACACCAGAGCGTGATGTAGACAAGCCGTTCTTGATGCCTGTAGAAGATGTATTTTCTATTACAGGGCGAGGAACTGTGGCGACCGGGCGAATTGAGCGTGGTGTTGTAGAGATTAATGATGAGATTGAAATTGTCGGGATTGTAGAAGATCCGATGAAGAGTGTGGTGACCGGTATTGAGATGTTCCGCCGGCTGCTTGAGCGTGGAGAGGCTGGTGATAACGCCGGTATTCTGCTTCGCGGAATTAACAAAGAGCAGTTAGATCGCGGAATGGTATTATGTAAGCCGGGAAGCATCACGCCACATAAAGCATTTGAGTGTGAGGTATACGTATTGAGTAAAGATGAAGGTGGCCGTCACACGCCATTTTTCAAAGGGTACCGCCCGCAGTTTTACTTTAGAACCACAGACGTGACGGGTGCTTGCGAGCTTCCTGAAGGCGTTGAGATGGTGATGCCTGGCGATAATGTGAAGATGGATGTAACATTGATACAACCGGTGGCGATGGAAGAAGGCCTTCGCTTTGCGATCCGTGAAGGCGGACGTACAGTAGGTGCCGGTGTGGTAACCAAAATTAAAGATTAAAAGGTTTTAACACGTGGCAACACAACAGAAAATAAGAATTAAGCTAAAGTCGTACGATCACAATCTGATTGACAAATCGGCTGAGAAAATTATTCAGACTGTTAAATCAACCGGGGCAGTAGTATCGGGACCGATACCATTGCCTACGAATAAGAACATCATAACTGTTAACAGATCAGTTCATGTGAATAAAAAGTCACGTGAGCAGTTTGAATATCGATCGCACAAACGATTGATCGATATCCTCTCTACCGGATCTCAAACAGTAGATGCATTAATGAAGCTTGAGCTTCCATCCGGTGTGGATGTAGAAATTAAAGTGTAAGAAAATTCCATAGGATACCATGAGTGGTTTGATAGGAAAAAAAGTGGGAATGACAAGTATATTCGATGAACTCGGCCGCAGTATTGCAGTCTCAGTAATTGAAGTAGACCCCTGTGCAATTACCCAAATAAAAACAGAAGAAACAGACGGTTATAATGCCGTTCAATTATCAGCATTTGATAAGAAAGCCAGTAAAGTTACTAAAGCTGTTGCAGGGCATTTTGATAAAGCCGGTGTTGAACCGAAAAAAGTGACTGTAGAATTCCGCGATTTCATACCTGAAGGTTTTGAATTAGGTGATGAACTCACTATTGATGATGTATTTAATGTGGGCGATAGAGTGGATGTTGTAGGTACCTCAAAAGGCTCCGGATTTACCGGGGTAATGAAGCGACACAATTTTCGTGGCGTTGGGGGCCAAACACATGGTCAGAAAAACCAAGAACGTAGAGGTGGATCCATTGGACAAGCTTCTGATCCCTCAAGAGTATTTAAAGGGATGAAAATGCCAGGAAGAGCTGGAAATCAACGGGCTAAAGTTCAGAATCTATCCATTGCAAAAATTTATGGTGATTCAAACTTAGTACTAGTAACTGGTGGTATTCCAGGGGCTAATGGTGGATACGTAGAAATTCATAATAAATCACAGAGTGTAAGCTGATGAAACTTACGATCTATAAAACCGATGGGAAGAGTAGCGGTAAAAAGGCTGATTTGAGTGATCAAATATTCTCAATTGAGCCTAATAAAAATGTACTCTACGAAGATGTTCGCCGAATTCAGGCAAGCAAACGTCAGGGTACAGCGAAAACAAAAGAACGTGGTGAAGTACGCGGTGGTGGTAAAAAAGCGTACAAGCAAAAAGGTACCGGAATGGCTCGGCGTGGATCAATACGCTCGCCATTGCTAAGGGGTGGTGGTACTGTTTTTGGACCTGAGCCAAGAACATACAATGTTCGGCTTACTAAGAAAGCAAAAAAATTGGCTCGTAAATCTGCTTTATCACTCAAAGCATCAGCTGAAGAGATTAAAATTGTTGATGACTTTACTTTTGATGAGCCTAAAACAAAGCAAATGGTTTCTATAATTGATGCTTTAGGTTTGACTGATAAGAAAGTATTGATATTGATTGCTGAAAATGACAGAAATGTTATTAAATCAGCCCAAAACCTTAGAAAAGTTGAAGTTGTACATGCTTCGCAAGCTACGACCTATCAATTTCTGAATAGTGACACCGTAGTGATGTTGAAAAGCGCTGTTGAATTACTTCAAAATAGCATTGAAACAAAAGTTGATGAGGAAGCAGCATGAGTGTTTTAATACAACCACTGATTACAGAAAAACTTACGAGATTACAAGACGAAAACCAGCAATACGCTTTTAAAGTAGTTAAAACTGCCACAAAGCCTGAGATAAAAAAAGCTGTAGAAGAACGATATCCTGATGTGAGGGTATCTAAGATTAACACAATGATAGTTCCTTCAAAACCAAAAGGAAGATATACAAAAAGTGGTTTTGTTAGCGGCAGAAGTGCTGTGTGGAAAAAGGCAATTGTGTCCTTGAAGGAAGGCGAAATTGATTTCTTTAGCGAAATTTAAACAATAGTATACAATGGCTACTAAACAAATTAAACCAATAACACCCGGTCAGCGTCATAGGATTGCTCCTGTATTTGACGATGTAACGGCAAAAAAACCACTTAAGCCTTTAACAAAGGGTATTGAAAAGAGTGGTGGCCGAAATAATCGTGGGCGAAAAACATCACGACACAGAGGCGGTGGGCATAAACGTAAAGTTCGTGCAATTGATTTTAAAAGGGATAAATTTGATGTTCCGGCTCGTGTTCAAACTATAGAGTACGATCCAAATCGAACTGCACGTATAGCTTTGATTGCCTATGCCGATGGTGAGAAAAAATATATAATCGCTCCGAATAAATTACAGGTTGGAGACACAATTATTAGTGGTGAAAATGTACCACCTGATTTAGGGAATGCATTACCCATGCGAAACATGCCTCCAGGTACTTTTATTCATAATGTTGAGCTTTCACCTGGAAAGGGCGCTCAACTTTGCAGAAGTGCCGGAACCGTTGCACAAATGGTAGCAAAAACAGACAAGTATGTTACTGTAAAGTTGCCATCTGGTGAAGTACGTATGGTTTTGGGGAATTGTATTGCAACAGTAGGTACTACCAGTAATCCTGATCACTTTAATACTACAAAAGGTAAAGCAGGACGAAACAGATGGCTGGGAAGAAGACCACAAACTAGAGGTGTAGCGATGAACCCGATTGATCACCCAATGGGTGGTGGTGAAGGTAAAGCTTCTGGTGGTCATCCAAGATCACCGTGGGGACAATCTGCAAAAGGGTTGAAAACACGGAACCCAAATAAATTGTCTTCTAAATTCATTGTAAGAAGAAGAAAAACAAAAAAAGCTAAATAGGTATGCCTCGTTCTCTAAAAAAAGGGCCTTTTGTTCATTATAAACTTCGACGGAAAGTTGAAGCATTGAATGAAAGCGGTAAGAAAAAAGTAATAAAAACATGGTCTCGCAGCTCAATGGTTACTCCCGATTTTATCGGTTTAACTATTGCTGTCCATAACGGTAAGCAATTTATCCCGGTATATATCACTGAAAATATGGTGGGCCATAAACTTGGTGAATTTGCACCGACTCGTACTTTCCGGGGTCATCCATTGAAAAAAGAGAAATAATTTAAAGGGACTGAAGAATGGAATCACAAAAGTTTGAAGCAAAAGCAGTTCAAAGACATCTTCGGAAATCCCCGAGAAAGGTCAGATTAGTAGCTGATTTAGTTCGAGGAAAACGTGTTGATAAAGCAGTAAAAACACTCGCGTTTACTAAGAAAGGAACAGCTGAAGATGTTTCTAAAGTAGTACGGTCTGCTGCAGCTAATTTACGAGACCGATTTGAAGAAGAAAGACTTGATGATGATTTGCTTTACATCAAAGAGATATATGTTGATGAAGGTGTTACGCTAAAACGTATACAACCTGCACCGATGGGAAGAGCTCATCGAATTAACAAACGTAGTAGCCATATCACAGTAGTTGTGGCTAAGCAACAAGAAGAAACTGTAACAGATTAATAAACGAGAAGAACTTTGGGACAAAAAACCAATCCAACAGGATTTAGACTCGGAATTATAAAAGGTTGGGATTCCAACTGGTACTCGGAGGATAGTGAACCTGCAATTATTTTAGAAGACACAAAATTGCGTGAGTATTTATCTGTTCGTTTAAAGAACGGTGGATTATCTAATGTGGTGATTGAACGAACACCAAAAAGGATCCTCCTTACTTTGAACACATCACGTCCGGGTGTAATTATTGGAAAAGGCGGAGAACAGATTGAACTTTTGCGTGAAGAACTTAAGAAGATCACCAACAAGGAAGTTCAGATAAATGTTAGTGAAATCAAACGCCCTGAGCTTGATGCTAGTTTGGTAGCCCAAAATATCTCGCAGCAGTTACAAGCTCGAGTATCTTTTAGAAGAGCGATGAAAACTGCTCTTTCTTCTGCAATGAGAATGGGAGCGAAAGGAATTAAAATTCGCTGTGCAGGTAGACTTGGCGGAGCAGAAATGGCTCGTACAGAAATGTACAAGGAGGGTCAGGTTCCATTGCATACAATCCGTGCAGATATTGATTATGCTAACACAACTTCCAACACTATTTATGGTTCTATTGGAGTGACAGTTTGGATATTCAAAGGTGAAATTATTGGCGATGTTGATTTAACTCCCGGTTCTAATTCGAATAAAGATAATGAGCCGGAACGCAAACGAGGCGGTAGAAAACGTAAATCATCTGGTCGTTCGAAAAGACGAAGTAGAAATTAACAGATAAGGAAATAAATCATGTTAGAACCAAAAAGAGTAGCAAGACGCCGTGTCCACAGGGACAAACTGAAAGGAAATGCCCAACGAGGACATACACTTGCATTTGGTGGATTCGGGCTGAAAGCATTAGAGCCTAAATTTATTACTGCTCGCCAAATTGAAGCTTGTCGTGTGACAATTGCACGTACATTGCAACGAGATGGGAAAACATTTATCCGAATTTTTCCGGATAGGCCAATTACCAGTAAACCTGCCGAAACCCGAATGGGTAAGGGTAAGGGTGCATTGAGCCACTACATTGCAGTTGTAAAACCCGGTCGAATTCTTTTTGAAATTGCTGGGGTAAGCGAAGAAAAAGCCCAGGAAGCATTGCGAAGAGCTTCGCACAAACTTCCTATCAAAACGAAATTTGTGAAACGTCGAGATCTCGGCTAAGCGTAAATTTAAAAAGCAAGAACGATGAAAGCACACGAATTACGCGACCTGTCATTGACTGAATTGGAAGCGAGACTGAAAGATGAAAAACAAGCTTTGATGGATTACAATTTCAACAAAGCTATCGCGGGACAAATTGAGAATCCGGCACGTATTCAAAATACGCGTCGTGAAATAGCCCGATTAATTACGATTATTAATGAAAAAGTGAGTGCTGAATAAAACTATGGCACAAGTAGAACGAGCACAAAGAAGAACAAGAACAGGTCGTGTTGTAAGCGATCGAATGGACAAGACAATAACTGTTGCTGTTGAACGGCAAATAAAGCATCCTATTTATGGGAAATTTATTACCAAAACGACCAAATATTTTGCTCACGATGAGACAAATGATGCGAACGATGGTGATACAGTTTTGATCATGTCTACACGACCATTGTCAAAGCGAAAATCTTGGCGATTAGTCGAGATTGTAGAACGAGCAAAATAACGATCAATCTGTAGGTAAAACTAATGATTCAAACAAATTCAACACTGAACGTAGCAGATAACAGTGGAGCTAGAAAACTGAGGTGTATCAAAGTTCTTGGTGACTCCAAACGACGGTATGCTCGAATTGGAGACCTTATATCTTGCTCCGTTAGAACTGCAATCCCTGGCGGTAACGTTAAAAAAGGGGAAGTAGTTATAGCAGTTATTGTACGAACACAAAAAGAAACTCGCCGCAGAGATGGTAGTTATATTCGGTTTGATGAAAATGCGGCTGTAATTATAAACAAGGAAAAGGAACCGGTAGGAACACGAATTTTTGGTCCTATTGCTCGGGAACTACGCGAAAAGAATTATATGCGCATTGTTTCATTGGCACCAGAAGTACTTTAATCAAATAGTCTTATGCCACGTAAATTTAATAAGAAAAAGAAAGTGCACGTTAAACAAGGCGATGAAGTTTTAATTATTGCCGGAAATGACAAGGGTAAAAGAGGCCGAGTGATGGTTGTTTATCCCCTTAAAAACAAAGCACTTGTTGAAGGGATAAATATGAAAACCCATCACGATAAGCCAACCCAAGAAAATCCACAAGGTGGACGATTAACCAGGGAAGCACCTATTGATCTTTCAAATTGTATGGTAATTGATCCTTCAACTGATGAGCCTACTAGAGTAGGGCGTAAAAGAGTAGAAGAAGAAGGTGGCGGCCGATGGGTACGTTATGCGAAAGACAGTGGAGAAATTTTAGACAAGTAATTGTAAAGAACAATGGCAGAAGCAAGACTTTATAAACAATACAAAGAAGAGTTCGTAGATAAACTCATTGAAGAGTTTGAATATGAAAACATCATGGGCGTTCCCAAGTTGAAAAAAATAGTTGTCAATGTTGGGTATGGCGATGCTATAAACGACGCCAAAACACTTGATGTGATTGTTGAAAATATTGGAACTATCACCGGTCAACAGCCTGTGAAAACCAAAGCCAAGAAATCCGTATCTAACTTTAAACTTAGAGATGGACAAGAAATTGGTTGCAAGGTTACACTCCGTGGTAAGATAATGTTCGAATTTATGGACAGATTAATTAATCTTGCCCTGCCACGTACTCGTGATTTCCAAGGCATTCCAAATAAAAGCTTTGACGGTAGCGGCAACTATACAATGGGTATCAAAGAGCATACAATCTTCCCTGAAATTGATATTGACAAGGCAAGTAAAATCCACGGAATGGATATTAGCTTTGTTACATCAGCGGAAACTGATGAAGAAGCGTATCGATTGTTGGAGCTCTTCGGAATGCCTTTTAAGAAATGATTTTTATAACGTAAAAGAACAGCAAACCAATGGCTAAGAAATCCTGGATAGCACGTAACGAGAAAAGGAAACGAACAGTAGAAAAGTATGCAGAGAAGCGCCGTGAGCTGAAAGAAGCCGGTGACTATGAAGCACTGCAAAAGCTGCCAAGAGATGCAAGCCCAACGAGGGTTCGCAACCGCTGTAGCTTAACGGGTAGATCCCGTGGATATATCAGTAGATATGGTGTTTCCAGAATTAAATTTCGTGAATTGGCCTTAAACGGTAAGATTCCAGGCATTAGAAAAGCAAGTTGGTAACAGAGGAAATACACTATGCAAATTGATCCAGTATCAGATTACTTAAGCCGGCTCAGAAATGCACAACGTGCAGGACACCGCCGAGTAGATATACCCGCTTCTAAGTTGAAACGGGCAATGACAAAAATCCTTGTTGATAAGGGTTACATCAGCAGATATATAGATATTACAGATAACAAACAGGGTATTCTGCGTTTGTTTCTGAAATATGATGCGTATGGACAACCGGTAATTAAAAAGCTAGATCGTGTATCTCGTCCGGGACTTCGTAAGTATAGTTCAGCTGAAAACATCCCGAGCTCATACAATGGACTAGGAGTTGTAATTGTTTCTACTTCCAACGGTGTGATGACGGATAAAGAAGCGAAAAAATTGAATGTCGGTGGAGAATTACTCTGCACTGTCTACTAAAATAAGAATCTCACAGTTATGTCAAGAATAGGTAAATATCCTGTAGAAATTGCTGAAGGCGTTGAATTTTCTATCGGCGCTGATAATGTTGTTACGATGAAAGGGCAAAAAGGTACAGGTACATTAAGGATACATCCGTCTATTAAGGTTGAAAAAACGGACTCTGAAATTGTAGTAAAACGCCAAGATGATAGTAAAGAACAAAAGTCTCTACACGGACTCTATCGTTCTTTAATAAACAATATGATGCTTGGAGTTACTGAAGGATACACCAAAAAGCTTGAAATAATTGGTGTAGGTTACAGAGCTGCATATTCAGGTGGAGTACTGGAATTGAATCTAGGTTACTCTCACCCAATTTATTTTGTACCACCGGATGGAGTTGAAGTTGAAGTAGATACCAAAACCAAGAAAAACCCAATTTTGGTAATTACCGGTGTTAACAAAGAACTGGTTGGCCAGGTTGCTGCAAAAATTCGATCACTTAGAAAACCCGAACCTTACAAAGGAAAAGGTATTCGATATGTTGACGAATATGTACGTAGAAAAGCCGGTAAATCAGCAGCTAAATAATTTTAAGGTGATAATCAGATGAAAAAGAATAGAGTAAAAAAACAACGCCGCGATAAAATTCGCAGAAGAGTGCGTGCTACCGTTAAAGGTACAGCTGAAAGGCCAAGATTAAGCATATTTAAAAGCAGCAAGCACGTATATTTGCAGCTGATAAATGATCGTGAAAATGCAACGATCTTGTCTGTTTCTACAAAAAGCGCAGATTTACAAAGTGAATTGAAGGACAAGACATCTGTAGAATCAGCTAAAATAATTGGTGGAGAAATTGCGAAAGCAGCAATAGACCAAGGATTCAAGAAAGTTGTATTTGATCGGAGTGGTTACAAATATCACGGTATTGTAAAAGCTGCTGCCGATGGTGCCAGAGAAGGTGGATTAGACTTATAAATTATATTATATCATGCCAAAAATTAGAAGAAAACATAACATCCCGGCCGCTAATTTAAACCTTGAAGAAAAACTCGTGCACATCAACCGTGTATCGAAGGTAGTAAAGGGTGGACGCCGATTTAGTTTTAATGCCATTGTTGTTGTAGGAAATGGTGAAGGAGTTGTTGGGCACGGATTGGGTAAAGCCAATGAAGTTTCCGACGCTATCCAAAAAGGGTTCGATAATGCCAAAAAGAACTTGATCAAAGTATCAATGACTAAAACCGGCACAATCCATCACCCGATTGTTGGTAAAAATGGTGCCGGAAAAGTTTTGATGCGTCCTGCTTCTGATGGTACCGGAGTAATTGCTGGTGGTGCAGTTAAGGCACTATTGGATGTTGCCGGTGTAAAAAATATTCTGTCTAAATCATTGGGTTCATCAAATCCACATAATATGGTTAAAGCAGCATATGAAGCATTACGACAGGCTACTGATCCTGTAGAAGTTGCTCAGCGCAGAGGCGTTAGTGTCAGTAAAGTTTTTGAAGGATAATTAACGATTTTAAATTTACTTGTTATGAAACTACACAATTTAGAAGCTCCTGCTTCACACAAAAAACGTAAGCGTGTTGGACGTGGGCAAGGCTCCGGAATGGGAGAACAGTCTGGTAGAGGCCATAATGGACAAAAATCCAGAAGTGGTAGTAAACTAAAATCGTGGTTTGAAGGTGGACAAATGCCACTTCAACGACGGATTCCTAAATTTGGATTTACAAACAGATTTAGAAAAGAATATCAGGCCTTAAATGTTCAGAAAGTTTCTGACTTTGTTGAAGCTGGACGATTAGAGGATAATATTAGCCGCGAAGATCTTGTAAATGCCGGTTTGGTTGATACAAATGAACGTGTTAAGCTATTGGGAACAGGCGAGATTGATAAAAAGGTAACTATAGAAGTAGATGCCTGCAGTAACTCTGCTAAAGAAAAAGTAGAAGCAGCCGGCGGTACCGTAACTATCAAAAAATAATTTCAATCTCGATTTCCAGTAATAATATCTGATGAGTTTAATAGAAAATTTTCGGAATATATTTAAGATCGAAGACCTGAGAAACCGCATACTGTATGTGGTTGGAGTTCTAATGGTCTACAGAATTGGTACCTATGTAACGATGCCTGGTGTAGATGCCAGCATGCTTACTGCAGAACAAGGAGACGCATCAAGTTTGATGGGGCTGTTTGACCTGTTTGTGGGAGGTGCATTTTCAAGAGCTGGTGTCTTTGCATTGGGTATTATGCCTTACATTACTGCTGCAATTATCATTCAGTTGATGGGAGCGGCAGTTCCTTATTTCCAAAAACTTCAACGTGAAGGGGAAGAAGGGCGAAGGAAAATTAACAGACTTACCAGATATGGTACTGTTGGAATTACGGCCGTACAGGCTATAGGTTTTGCTATTAACTTAATGGCAACATCACCAAATGCGATTGTTGTAAGTAATGTTGCGTTTGTGTTTACAGCTATTATCGTGCTTACAGCCGGTACTACTTTTGTTATGTGGCTGGGTGAACGAATTACCGATCGTGGAATTGGAAATGGTATATCCATTCTGATTATGATTGGTATTATCGCAGCACTGCCAACGGCATTTATGAATGAGATTCAAACAACTAATAATGCAATTATAATTATTGTTGAATTAGCAGGTTTGATACTGGTGATCGCCTCTTGTGTGTTGTTAACTCAGGGTACACGAAAAATTCCTGTACAATATGCTAAGCGAGTTGTTGGCCGAAAGGTATATGGAGGTACAACTCAATATTTACCTCTTCGTGTTAACGCTGCAGGTGTGATGCCGATTATTTTTGCGCAGTCAATTATGTTTATTCCAAGTACAATCGGAACATTTTTTCCTGAGAATGAAACTGTTCAGTTTCTTACCATGTGGTCGGCAGACTTCACGGGTGTTACGTACTCGATTGTGTTTTTCATTATCTGTGTGTTCTTCACCTTCTTTTATACTGCCATTGCAGTAAATCCAAAGGAGATGGCTGATACTATGAAAAGGCAAGGTGGATTTATTCCGGGAGTAAGACCGGGTAGGCAAACGGTTGAGTTTATTGATAATATCCTAACAAAAATTACTCTACCGGGATCACTATTCTTGTCATTTGTGGCGATACTTCCTGCTATTATAGCAAGAATGGGTGTAACACCTGGCTTTGCATTATTCTATGGTGGAACCAGTTTACTTATTATAGTGGGTGTTGCCTTGGATACATTGCAACAAATTGAAAGTCACTTAATGATGCGTCACTATGATGGATTTATGAAATCAGGCAAAATTAAAGGTAGACGTAGAGCCTAATGATTTACCTGAAGAGCGAATCAGAAATTGATAAAATGCGCGAAGCTGCGCTGCTGGTCTCTCGTACTCTTGCCGAAGTAGGCAAAGTTTTAGAACCTGGTATCACAACTGGTGAGCTCGACAGAATTGCAGAAGAGTATATTAAGAAACATAATGCACGGCCTGCTTTTAAAGGTTACGGAGATCCTTCTAATCCATTTCCCGGTTCATTGTGTATATCAGTGAATGAGGAAGTTGTACATGGAATTCCGGGAAAAAGAGAATTGAAAGAAGGAGATATTGTTTCTATTGATTGCGGTGTTGAGTTAGATGGTTACTTTGGTGATCATGCTTATACTTTTGTAGCCGGAGAAACAGATGAAGAGACGAAAAGGTTATTGAGAGTCACCTTAGAATCTCTTTATAAGGGTATTGAGCAGGCAGTGCATGGAAATAAAATCGGCGATATCGGTTCAGCTGTACAGTCTCATTGTGAAAACGAGAATTTTGGAGTTGTAAGAGATTTGGTTGGTCACGGTATCGGTAAAAATATGCATGAAGATCCATCTGTGCCCAATTATGGTAAGGCGGGTAAAGGAGTTCGATTGCGAACAGGAATGGGTTTGGCTATTGAGCCTATGGTTACCGCCGGAGATTGGAAAGTGAAAACATTGGATGATGGCTGGACGATTGTAACTGCTGATGGATCAAATGCAGCACACTTTGAACACGATATTATAGTTCGAGAAGGAAAAGCTGAAATTCTCAGTACTTTTGATTATATTTCTGAGTTAACAAAAAATGAAAATTTAGTTACCCATTATGGCTAAACAAGAGCCAATTAAGCAGGATGGTAAAATTTTAGAAGCACTACCGAATGCTCAATTCAAAGTTGAGCTTGATAACGGTCATGAAATTTTGGCTCATGTGTCCGGTAAAATGAGAATGTATTACATAAAAATTTTACCAGGAGATAGAGTTCAAGTAGAAATGTCTCCATACGACCTTACAAAAGGTCGCATTACATATCGTTATAAGTAATCAAAAAACAGTAGTAAGATGAAAACGAAATCATCAGTAAAGAAAAGAAGTTCAGACGACAAAATTGTACGCCGAAAAGGACGGGTGTACGTAATTAACAAAAGAAACCCACGTCATAAGCAACGACAAGGTTAAAACAGCGGAATTTTTCTATGGCTAGAATTGCAGGAATAGATTTACCAAAACAAAAAAGAGGCATTATCGGCCTTACCTATATTTTTGGTATAGGTGATACAACTGCTCGTAAGATTTTAGATGAAGCAGGTGTCGATCATAATACTAAGGTTGTGGATTGGAATGAAGATGAAGTTTCAAAGCTTCGAGAAATCATTGAGTCTGACCTTAAGGTCGAAGGTGCACTTAGAACTGAAGTAAACGCAAATATCCGGCGGTTGATTGAAACCGGCAGCTATAGAGGAATTCGCCATAGGCGAGGATTGCCGGTAAGAGGTCAGCGCACACAAACTAATGCTCGTACCCGTAAAGGAAAACGACGTACAGTAGCGGGTAAGAAGACAGTTACCAAAAAATAATTATTAAATAAGTTATGGCTAAGAGACCAAAAAGAGGAGCTGATAAAGCTGCCAGAAAAAAGAAAAGAAAACAGATAAGTGATCCAAACGGCATGGCTTTTATCAAAGCCACGTTTAATAATGTTTTGGTAAGTGTAACTGATTCTAATGGAAATGTACTTTCCTGGTCATCTTCCGGTAAGGAAGGTTTTAAAGGATCAAGAAAGAATACGCCATATGCCGCTCAGGTGAGCGCCGAAACTGCGGCTACGGCAGCGTATGATATGGGTTTAAGAAAAGTAGAGGTTTTTGTGAAGGGACCTGGTTCAGGTCGTGAATCTGCTATTCGAGCACTTGCAACAAGCGGTTTGGAGGTAACATCTATTAAGGATCGAACTCCTATTCCTCATAATGGATGCCGTCCACCAAAAAGAAGAAGAGTTTAAACAATAAGATTATAGCATAATGGCAAGATATAGAGGTCCAAAACAAAAAATTGCAAGGCGTTTTCGAGAACCAATATTTGGTCCAAGTAACGCACTTGAAAGAAAACCATACGGTCCAGGTCAGCACGGGAGAAGTAGATATTCTCGTAAATCAGAATATGCTATTCAGCTTGATGAAAAGCAGAAGGCTAAGTACACGTACGGGCTTTTGGAGCGACAATTTAGAAATACATACGAAAAAGCAAACGCTCAAGAAGGAGTAACCGGAGAAGTCCTGTTACAACTATTGGAGCAGAGGCTTGATAATGTAATTTTTAGAATGGGTTTTGCTAAGACAAGACGTCAAGCTCGTCAATTGGTTTCTCACAGGCACGTAGTGGTGAATAACCAGATTCTTAATATTCCATCATACCAGGTAAAAGCTGGTGATGTAATTACAATCCGGCCAAAATCCAGAAATTTGGAAATTGTCGATGAAGCACTGAGTAATAGCTCTCCCGGAAAGTATAAATGGGTAGAAGTGGACAAAAAATCCAAAACAGGAAAGTTTTTGAACGTTCCTGTATGGGAAGACATACCTGAAAATATCAACGTACAGTTGATTATTGAGCTCTATTCTAAATAATTTTAAACAGTATTAAACACATTAAGCTATGAACAGCTATAGTTTACAAATGCCGGAACCGCTTCAGGTTTCTGAGGACTCCCAAAGCTTCGGAACATTTATACTACAACCACTTGAGAGAGGGTTTGGTGTAACAGTAGGAAACTCATTTAGAAGAGTGCTACTTTCTTCGTTGCCTGGTCTGGCAATAACAGCCGTTAAGATCAATGGAGTCGATCATGAATACTCGAGCATTGAGGGTGTTAAAGAAGATGTATATGAAATTATACTGAACTTGAAGCAGGTTCGATTTAAGCAAGTAGAGCAAAGCGGAGGAGTAATTAATATCTCCAAGTCAAGTTCCGGTAAATTAACAGGTAAGGATATTGATGATGCAACTGCAGATTTCGATGTCCTTAATCCGGAACTATTGATTGCGACACTTTCTGATGATATTCAGATAGATATGGAACTGCGAATTGGTAGAGGTAGGGGATATGTACCTGCTGAAGAGATGGAATCAGAATTTGAAGACGATGTGAGTCTACTTCCTATCGATGCGATCTTTACACCAATTAAAGCTGTTCAGTTTGATGTGGAAAATGTTCGTGTTGGTCAACGTACTGACTATGAAAAATTAGTTTTAAACGTGACTACGGATGGATCTTTAAATGCCAAAGAGGCATTGACGATTGCCGGTAAAATTCTTAAAGAACATATTGAGAAGTTTATTACGGAAGAGATTGAAGAGCCATTCACGCAGGAAGAAGAAGAGGTTGATGCAGAGAAGCAACGAATTGCAGGTCTTCTTAAAACAAGCATTGAGGATTTAAACTTAAGTGTTCGAGCTTACAACTGTTTGAAGTCAGCTAATATCAATACTATAGGCGAACTTGTTTCCAGGGATGAGCAAGATTTGCTGAAGTTTAGAAACTTTGGAAAGAAGTCACTTTCTGAATTAGTTGAAGTAATTGAAGAGAAAAATCTGGAGTTTGGAATGGATGTTTCCAAATTCCTCGATAAATAAGAGGATTTATAAATGCGCCATTTAGTAAAAGGAAGAAAATTAAGCAGAACGTCTTCGCATAGAAAAGCAACTATGCAAGCTCTCTCGTGTGCCTTGATTAAACATAAAATGATCAAGACTACTGTTACAAAAGCGAAAGAGTTAAGAAGATATGTAGAGCCTATTATCACAAAGTCGAAAAATGATACTGTGCATAATCGGCGGCAAGCTTTTTCATCATTACAAGACAAAGAAGCAGTTTCCATACTTTTTGATGAGATTGCTCCTGAAGTAGCCGATCGCCCCGGTGGGTATACTCGTGTGTTAAAACTCGGTTTTCGCTTGGGTGATAGTACAGATATGGCCCTCATTGAGCTGGTTGATTTCAGCGATTATGAGCCTGAGGAAAGAGCTACAAAGAAAAAGAGAACTAGAAGGGCAGGTAAGTCCAATAAACCTACTACTTCTGAACCACAATCAGAGCAGAAAGAAGATAAAAAGGTTGAGGCTGATACTGATAAAGAGGAGACTCAAAAAACAGTTGAAGATAATACGGATGACAAAACATCTGCTCAGGTTTCAACAGATATGACTGCTAAGGAGGCCATTGCTCATATTAAGGACACTCCCATAGAAGAGTTAGAGGGTTTTGTTACCGAAGATGAGGAACGTGTTACTGTAAATGATGCTTGGGAAAGTAAGAAGACTGAATAAGCAATAGTTTTCGATTGCCGGCAAAAATAATTTCACTTTTCTTGAATTATTGTTGGCATTTAGGTTAGAAACCTTGTAGTTTATGAGTCTGTCACGGAGGCGATATTGTTGATGTGACGGGTAAAGATTTTAGAGTTCTTTGGACATATTGAAAGAGATAAGCAGATCGTTGAGTGAGCTGTGGATGATTTTTCATAGAATATATGGTTTATATATAATGGAGAGTTTGATCCTGGCTCAGGACGAACGCTGGCGGCGGGCTTAACACATGCAAGTCGAAGGAGAAGGGTGGTGCTTGCACTACCTGGAGACTGGCGCACGGGTGAGTAACGCGTAGACAACCTGCCTATAACTGGGGGATAACATCGGGAAACCGGTGCTAATACCGCATATTGCCATCTTCTCGCATGAGGAGTTGGTGAAAAACTTCGGTTGGTTATAGATGGGTCTGCGTGCCATTAGCTAGTTGGTGGGGTAAAAGCCTACCAAGGCAATGATGGCTAGGGGGTCTGAGAGGATGATCCCCCACACTGGGACTGAGACACGGCCCAGACTCCTACGGGAGGCAGCAGTGAGGAATCTTGCGCAATGGGGGTAACCCTGACGCAGCCACGCCGCGTGCCGGAAGACGGCCCTATGGGTTGTAAACGGCTTTTACATGGGAAGAAAGTGCAGGTTTCGACCAGCATTGACGGTACCATTTGAATAAGCACCGGCTAACTCCGTGCCAGCAGCCGCGGTAATACGGAGGGTGCAAGCGTTGTCCGGAATCATTGGGTGTAAAGGGTGCGTAGGCTGGCGCCTAAGTCTGAGGTGAAATCTTGCCGCTTAACGGTAAAATTGCCTTGGAAACTGGGTGTCTTGAATCTGACAGAGGTCGGTGGAATTCGTGGTGTAGCGGTGAAATGCATAGATATCACGAAGAACATCAGTGGCGAAGGCGGCCGGCTGGGTCAGTATTGACGCTGAGGCACGAGAGCGTGGGGAGCGAACAGGATTAGATACCCTGGTAGTCCACGCTGTAAACGAT
>SL_4KL_010_BRINEDRAFT_10000167_pt1 | contig 30716 bp, 28 predicted proteins | sample SodLak_010_BRINE_2_FD_10664 | JGI IMG/M metagenome (IMG submission 10664) | reverse complement strand
GCCGTTCCTGCGGACACTGTGGTTTCGACAACCGGGTTCGGCGTCGGGTGTTTCCCCCTGAACGTTTGCTCCGCTCGATAAATCGGTCATTACCGTGAATTTTCTGTGTCGCTCTTGTTAAATATGCAGCTCGACACCACAAACGCGTCGGTTACCGGTACATCAAAAATTGCCACACGGTCGTTAAATCTCCGTCACTCGGCTGTACTCGTCGTCAAGTGCGGCCGCATCTTCGGGAAGCAGTGCCACGAGAATCGTCTCGGCGTACCCGCTGAAGTAGTCGACAAGCCGGGCAATACGGTTCGAGTCGATGGCTTCGAGCGAATCGAGCACCATGATTGGCACCTCCTCGTACACCTCATGGACGAGATAGCCCGCCAGCGCGAACACCAGTCCGGTGACCTCACGCTCGCTCTCGCTGAGGTGGTCGATCGTGTCCTCGTAGGTCGCCCCATCGGGACCCGTGCGGACGATATGGAGCGTGAAAACCGACTGGTCGACCAGACGACGGCCCTCGCGTTGTTCTTCGGTGGTTCGCTCGATCCAGATGCGTTCGAGATTATCATACCCCAGTGCTGACAGCACGTTGTCCATGTGGGTGTTGAACGCCTCGATCGACTCCTCTTCGAGCTGCTCGATTCGCGTGCGAAGCTCGGTGAGCTGCTCGCTCACTGCGCCACGCTCGTTTTTGAGACGCTCTCGCTCGGCAAGTTCGTTCTCGATTTCCTCGATTTTGGCTTCGATCTCCGCTTTTGCCGACTCGTGTTGGCTGAGTTCGAACTCACACTCAGTGACCGCTTTATGTGCGTCGAGAACGGCGTTTTCGCGATCGCTATCGAGTGCGTCCACCGTCGATTCCAGCTCCGTTGCACGCTCTCTGAGCTCCGAAAGCTCCGTTTCGAGCGACTCGATTCGCGCTGCACGATCGTCGAGTTCGGTTTCGGCGCGCTCGATTCGTCGGTTCAGCTTGGCCTGTTGGCGGTGCGCCCGTTTGCGCTTGTTCTGTTGCTCAGTGAGCGCGCTGATCTCATCACGAACGTCGCTTCGTTCGCTCAGTTTCTCCCGCCGGAGCGTCCGCAACCGCTCGATCGTCCCCTCGATCTGTGCGGGTTCGACGTGGCTGCCGCAGGTCCAACAGACGATGTGGTCGTCCGCCAGCAGTTGCCGTGTCGGCGATTCGGTGTCGGTTTCGGTTGTCTCCGACTCGTGAAGCGACTGCAACGCCTCGGCGACCTCGCTGTTTGTCCCCGCAAGCATCTCTTCGTTGAATTTAATGACGCTCTGGAGTTGGCTCGCAACCGCGTCCAGCGTTGCGCGTTGCTTGCGAAGCGAGTCGAGTGTCGCGTCGATATCTTCGACGGTATCGGCCGGTTCCGAGAGCGAGTCTCGTTCGGCGCTGAGCGCTTTCAGCTCGGAGCGGAGGGTTTCGCGGCTCTCGCGTTCGGTTTCGAGTTGGAACCGCGTTTCCTCGATGGTCGACTGAACAGACTGAAGCTCACTGAGCGCCGCATCGAGCTCCTGTTTGTCCTGTCGGCTGGCCTCAACACTGCCGTCCATCTCCGCGAGCGTCTCACGTTTGTCGGCGAGTTCCGCACGAGTCGCTTCGATTTGGTCGGCAAGCCGGGTGCGTTCGGCTTCGAGGTCGGGCAGGTCGTCTGCGAGCCCATCGAGGTCGGCCAGCCGACTGTCGAGTCGACGCTTTTCGCGTTTCACTTCTTCGATTTCGGCGTTAATCGCGTCGACATCGACCGGCCGCATGATGAGTTCACGGAGATCATCGCTCCGGCTGACGGCCTGCCGCGCCTCGTTTGACTCCAACAAAAACGCAAACAGATCCGCGAGGGTTGGATCGTCGAGATACGGATCGCCGTCGATGAGAACCGTTCCGTTCTGTCGACGAAGCTGTCGGTGATAGGTTTCGTCGGCAATCGAAAGTTCTACCCTGCCGACATCCGCGTCGGCTTTGAGCGACACTCGGTCGCTTCCGAGCGCACCCATAACGGCTCGCAAAAAGGAGGTTCGGTTGGTCGCGTTGCGACCGGCAAGTACGTTGACGCCCGAGCAGAGATTGACTGTCGTCCCGGAAATCCCTCCGAGATTGGAGATCTCGACAGCAATATCCGTCTCAGTCGCCTGTGACGGTGGCATAGCGAACCCTTCCAGCGTATCCGCTTAATAATTGCGACCGTAACACCAGTAGCTGGACAGCGCGGCGGCTCACATCGGTCGACCCATTACACGGCTATGAACAGTCACGGTCGCCAGCAGCGCGACAGCGAGCCGCCACAATGTGGCTGCTTACTCGTTCGTCGAACAGTCACAGTGACCCACATCGAGCAGCTCACCGATTGTGTACTGCTGGCCGCAGTCCGCACAGAACACCTGCACATCGACCAGCACGGAGTACGAGCCAAGCGAGAGCTCATCGGTACGGTCGAGTCGAGAAAGGGTGTTGTCGGCGACTGCTTCCAGTCGACTTTCGAGCCGTTGGATCGTTTCACGATCGTCGGCAAGCCGTTCGGCCGGCGTCCGACTATCGGTTGGCGGCGACACCTCGAGATCTTTGGTGAGGTAGGTGTGAACTGCCTGATGGGAGACGAAATCAGCGCGGAGCGCGTCGACATCGACGTCCACACGTTCGAGTCGTCGACGCGCTTGGGTCTGCATCCCGGCGCTCACCGAGTCGTCAGTCAGCAATCGGTAGGTGTTTTCGGCCTCCCCTGCAAGCGGGTTGAGCCCAGCGTCTCGCATTACTGCAGCGAGCAATGCCTTGTTGAACCGATCGGCGAGCGCCCGCAGGCTCTCGCGTTCGTAGCCCTCGCCGCGCCACCGGTCTGCAAGCTCGTCGCCAATCCGCAGATCGTACTGCTCGATCACCCGTCGAACCTTCGTCACCACCCGATTTCACCACCGAAGGCAGCGAACACCACGCTCATTGTACGGTTGTATTGGGCCGGCTATCTGTATCTGTCGGCTCGACGGGAGCATCACGGGAACGCTCAAATGCCCACCGAGCAAACGTGGGCTATGGCGCTCTCGTTGATCGAGCGACTTCGGCAACCAGCCTACACGGGAGAGCGTCGGTGTTGGCCCTGCACACTGCTCAACCTCGTGCTCGTTGCGATCGCCGCTGCGGGAACCGGCCTCGTTTCGGTGCCGGCGGCCGTGCTCATTGGAGCCACAGGTGTCGCACTCATCGCCCTCCGTGGCTACGTCGTGCCGTACACCCCCATGATCGCCCCAAAACTCACCGCGTGGGTGCCGTTCGACATTGGCCCATCCACAATCAATCCCCGCTCGGATTCGTTGCTCGCTGTCGACGACCCAGAACGGTTGCTTACCGTGTTGGTTGCTGCCGGCGTCGTCGTCGAAGACGGTGAGCTGTTTCTCGATGCGGCTGTCGAACGTGCGTGGGAGCAGCGAATGGACGGCCTGCGTGAGAAATCCGATGCGGAGGTTGCTTTCGCCGTCGCCGAGGCGGTGCCGTTTCCGGCCGACTCGCTGGTGTCGAACGATCGGCTGTTGCTCGCCGGCGAACACAACCGAGATGTCTGGCTGACCCGACCCGTTGCCATTGCGAGTGCCGCGGGCATCGACGTGCTCGTCGAACATGGTGTTGACCGCCAAACCGCGGCGGCCGCGGTCGACCCGCTTCGATTGTTTTTACAACACTGTCCCGACTGTGGCGACCCGGTGGTCGAATCGACCGTCCACAACTGCTGTGGCGGAACCAAGGGCGTGTACGACCATCCCGAACGCGATGTCCTCGCCTGCAGCTCGTGCGATGCTGTCCTGTACGAATTTCCACTCGCCGAGTCGACACCAACGAACTAAATGAGCTCCCCTGTCCTGGTCGACGCCGAGCAGCTACACCTCGGGTGGCGATTCGCGACCAATGTGAATCTCTTGCGCTTCGATCTCTTCGAGCGCCGCAACGAGACCGCCGACGGCGACCCGGCCCGACGCGGTTTCGATGGTGAGCGAAGCGACTTCTTCGGAGTCCTGAAACTCAACACCGACGACCTTTCCCTGGATGCGAGCTGGCTTACCGGTCTCAATGGAGCGTCCCTCGACGGTGGCATAAAATTCGCCGTCCAGTTCGCGAACGTCTTTGACCGCGCGTCGAATCGAGGCGTATCGGCGTGGAAACGGCCGTTCTTCGGTGTTTGTCGCCAACGTCTCCGCAGTCGTCCACAACACGGTGCCAAAAAATCCCGACACCAGAAAGCCGAGAGCTGACCGACTGAAAATCACGCCGTACCGATCGCGGTCGTCACGAAGCGCATCCTGTGTTGCGTATACGGAATGTTCGCCGTCGGCGACCGCCAACACGGGTGTGGTGATCCCCCGTCGTGCCCGCGCGGTTGTCGCTACTGAGAGATACTCGAACTGGTCGGGGGCGGGTGCGCGATTCGCTGGCGTGACCAACAGGTCGATACTGCTCCCGTTTCGAATCTGCGTTTTGAGCAGCGGCGTAAACCGTTCGAGCAGTTCGGGCGTCAGCGAAAGCGCGAGTTCGAACTCGGCGTTCTCAATTGTCTCTTCGAGATACCGGAGAATCGTCGAGCGCGATTTTACTAACGAGACCGCTTCGGTGTCTCGCGCTGGCGCGGTGTAGCGGGCGGCCAGTTCGTCAACCATCGACGTGAACGAGGACTGGAGGTCGCCAAAAGAGTCCTCGGGGTCGACCGCGACGATCTGCATCGGACGGGTCTCGCGGAGTTCGACGAGCGAGCGATCTGCCAGGCTGCGAACCGTGTCGTAGACGCGTGGCTGGGGAATGTCCGTTCGGTCGGCAATCTCGCTGGCGGTGAGTTGGCCGTGTTCGAGCACCGCGAGATAGGCGTCGATTTCGTACTCACCGAGATTGAACCGCTCGCCAACGTGTTCGAGGGTCGCCCGCAGGTCATCTGCCATACGACTGTTCTGGTGCGGGCACATAAGACATTTACTTGGAATCGAGTTGTACACGATTCCGTAGTTGCGTACTGCCCAGGTGCGAGATCAGGTAGATCGGTTACCGGTAGCGTTCGCTCCCGGTGACAACACCAGTCGTGGGTGGACGTCGGCAATCAAAAAACCCGATGCGCGGAGGACAACGCTTTTTCACGCAGGGGTTGATTCCCACTCAATGACGGCGACCGACGGCAGTACCGCTTCCGACGAGGTCCCCGCGGGTGGTGACTTCCTCGAGCAGGTGTTGCCCGAACTGCTCCAGTTTCCGGGCCATCGCATTCTCTCCGCGCTGCTCGTTATCGCCCTCGGTGTCTGGCTCTCGAAATTTTTTGTCCGGCTGTTGGGCCGGCCAATTGCACAGCGATTTGCCCGCCAGAGCGTTGCACAGACCGTTTTGGGTGCGGTTCGCGGACTGACAATCGGCTTTGCGCTCATCGTTGCTGGATCGCTTATTGGTCTCCGAATTGGTGACATCGTCCTCTCGGTGACGGTGTTTTCGGCCGTTGTCGGGATTGTGCTCGCGCCGATCGTCGGCAACATCATTAACGGCATCTTCGTCCTCGCCGACCAGCCGTTCGAAATCGGCGATATGATCGAACTCGACGACGAAACCCGCGGCTTTGTCGACGACATCACGATCCGGTACACGAAAATCTTCACGCTCGATAACACGTTTCTCGTGATTCCGAACGGGAACATCCGCGACCGCGACGTGGTCAACTATTCGGCCGAAGACGAGCGAACGCGGCTCACCCTCGATGTGCTTGTGACCTACGAATCGGACATTTCGGAGGCCCGCCGACTGATGGAAATCGCCGCTCGCGACACGGACAACGTGATCAAAGGTGGTCCAGACATCCGTGTCGGTAGTGGTCGCTATCCGGCCAATCCAGCCGTGTTACTCGCCAGTTTTGGGGACAACGGCATTCTGCTTCGACTTCGGTACTGGGCAACCAAACCCTACAAAATCCCAACCATCGAGTCGGCGGTTCGGACGGAAATCCGTCGACAGTTTGCGAACTCCGACGCAACCACCGTGATGGCATACCCTCACCAACATCTGGTGTTCGACGAGACCAGCGGCGAAGCAAACGTCGCCCTTCGCAACAAGAGTCCTGCCGACATACCCAATGAGCTGCTAGGTGCCGACATCCCAGTCGATGCTCCCCACGGCGATGAGACAACCACTGTGGCCGAAGGATCCGAAACCGAGCAGCGCGATGTTGAAGACCGGGCGACGAGTGCCGAGCGCGCGACTGGCGGCGAACGCGCAACCGAAATTGAGGCCCGTTCGACGGGCGATTCAGACGAGGATGAGGCCACGTCAACAGACGAGTAAGGCACGTCCACAGACACGACGTCCCAGGCGGAGTAGTTCGCTCGCCCAACGTGTTGTCGACGGCGAAAATGGTGATTGTTACGGATACGGATGATACTCGCGGTCGAGTTGCGGCTCGAATCCCATCGAGCGCGGCACTTCGCGAGCACGACGCCCGAAGAACGGGTCGCCGGTAAACAGCGGCTGGGCGGACGGGATGACCACGCGGACGGCCTCGAATCCGAGTCCCTCGACATCGGACGGCGTGAGTCGGGCGGTGTATGCCGACAGATCGGCCGCCGACAGCCGTTCACAAACCGTACTGAGTTCTGTTTCGCCCGAGACGTCCGGTGCTCCCAACGCGTCGGCGCGAACGTGACTGGCAGGCTCGACAAACCGTTTGGCCGTCGGCGGAAACGACGCATACTGGGCGATTGCGCCACCCTGTTTGTCCGCCTGCTCGGGCCCCATCGCCCGGAGTTCCATCCAGTTTTGCAGCGCCTCTGCGAGTGCAGACTGTGCCGCCGCGGTTGGATCGAGATTTGCCGCCGAGCCGACCGCAAACCGTGGCCAGTCGCCCTCGCGGTGAACCGCGGCGGCAACAACGGGGATGTCGACGTCCTGGGTGACCAACAGCGTCGTCACCGACAGCGACTCCGCGCCAGCGCGTTTCGTGAGTTCGTCAAGCGCGTCGTCGACAGCGAGGCCCAGTGGCTCGAACGTCGAGTACCACCCGAGCATGGTCGCATCGCGCTCGATGACCTCGTACAGCCCCGAAAGCACCGCTTCGACCGTCGAGTTGCCGAGGCCGAGACCGGTCGTAATCGCCGGACGGTACCGGCGGTTCGGCGGCGGAAACAGAACGAACGCCGCCGGCAGCGACACGGGCTCACCGTCGGGCAGCGACCGCCCCTCGATCCACTGAATGCGATCGGTTGGATCGGGCGTCGCAAAACTATCGGGACGAACGAACGCCCTCGGTGAGATGGCGGTTGCGTTGGTGTGTGTCGCCCCCGCGTCGAGGTCGGCTGCGCGGTAGACGCCCGCGCTGTAGCGTTCGAGCGCCTCGCCGAGCGCTTTCATATACGAGCGATCCCAGTCGGGGTCGACTCCGGCGGCAAACTGGGCGGCTCGCACATCACTAAATCCGGTCGTGTCGGCGGTTTCGGCGATGTAGTAGGGCACGGGAAACGACTCGCGCTCGCCGACCTGACTGATAAGTCCGAGCCGGTCGTCGACGGCGCGTTCGGCCCGCGCGAGCGCGGTGTCGATAGCGACTGACTGATGAGCAAACGCAAACGATTCTTCAAACCGCTCACCGTCAGCACACTCGCAGGTCGGCACGGGATACAGCTGCCGGTCGGGGCCCGGAATCTCGGTGACACGGCCACCGTCGATTGAGCCGGCAAGCATCGAAACAAGCGCGTTACCGGCAATCGCGCCCGCGAGTCGAACGGCCGGGCGGCTCCCGGTTGGCGATTCCGATGACGACGCACTCGGCTGCGCTGCAACGCGTGTTTCCAGACAGCGGTAGCAGGCCGAATTCGGTTCGTACAGCGAGACGCCCGCATCGAGTTCAGTAAACGGGTGGCCGCCGAGTCCGCCGATTTCGACGGCGACCCACCGGCCGAACGTGCGGTTTGCCGCTCGAAACACACCGGCACCGGCGGGGGCGACGACCGCCCCAATCGCCGGGAGCGAGCCATCGTCGCCGTCGTCACTGGGTGTCGTCTTGGCCGAGAGCGCTGTCGCATCGAGCTGTCGAACCGAGAGGGCGATATCCGAACAGGCGGCGCTGAGTGCCGCCGCGGCGGGGCCGCTGCCGACGAGACCGAGTTCCATACCCATTCTGCGAGTGGCGGGGGCAAAAAGCCCGACGGGACGCGAGGACAGTTAGATGAGCAGATCGGTGGTGACGCCGGCAAGTTCGGACGCCGGCGCGTCAGTCAGTTGCGAATCGCCGAGCTTGAGGCGAAGTCGGGGGCGACCCACATCGATGGGGACTTTTTCGGTCGCAATGAGGCCGCTGTCTTCGAGCTCGGTTTTGGTTCGCGAGAAGGTGGCTTTGCTGGCGATCCCAACATCTTCGCCCCACCGCGAAATGTCGTAGAGCAGTACGTTGTTTCGCGCCGCAACGAGCAACGAAATTCGCACCTCATCGAGGCGGTCGCCATTGCCGCGGTCACGCTCAACGGCAGCCAACACGGCATCGAAATCCGCGCGTATCGACTCGCCAATGTCGGCGGACAGGGTTTCGCGAACGGTCGACAGTGGTGGGGTTCGAAGCGTAAACCGTGGTGCGTCGTCCCAGTGGGTGCGGTACGTTTCGTGGGTGTGTGTCACAAACTGCTTGTCCGTGGCGGTTATTCCCGCAATCCGGTCGCCCACGTTGACGACCGCGATGACGGTCTGTTCGGTGCACAACAAGGAGTTGGTCGGCGCCATGGCAAGCGTACGCAACGAGAGCGTTCCCTCCTCGATGAGGTCGGCCGCGCGACTCGCAACGAGAAAGTCATCGAACGTGTCCTTGAGAACCGAGTCAGTCGCAAGCACGCTGAGTGCGGGCACATCGTCGTCGCTGTTGGTGGCAATCTCGATGAGTGCGGTGAGCGTAGACCGGGTCGGATCGATAACCTGTAGCTCGGATTCGGCTTCTGAGAGCGCACGCGTGACGATATTTGTCACGTCCATACCGAGTAAATTCGAGTTCATTGAGCATCTAGTATAATGTCGTATTTTGTATATAATAGTACCGCAGTACGTGAATAAAAAATGGACGTCGTCGAGCGCCCATCAGTGCACACAAATACCCCTGTCAGGGCCAACAAACACACTTATTGGCCTGACTACCCCGGTGTACGTATGGAGTACGAGCAGGTTCGTGCGGTCGACCCGGACGTCGCAGCAGCCCTCGAAGGCGAGGACGTGCGACAGGAAGAAACGCTGGCAATGATTGCCAGTGAGAATCACGTCAGCAAAGCCGTTCTTGAAGCCCAAGGCAGCGCACTGACGAACAAGTACGCCGAAGGCTACCCGGGCAAGCGCTACTACGCCGGCTGTGAGTACGCCGACGACATCGAACAGCTCGCCATCGACCGTGCAAAAGAACTCTGGGGCGCCGAACACGTCAACGTTCAACCGCATTCGGGCACCCAAGCTAACCAGTCAGTGTACTTTGCAACGCTTGAGCCAGGCGACAAGATTCTGTCGTTGGATCTGACCCACGGCGGCCACCTCAGCCACGGCCATCCGGCCAACTTCGTCGGCCAGTTTTACGACGTCGAGCAGTACGAGTGCGACCCCGACACGGGCTACATCGACTACGACGGCCTCGCTGAGATGGCCGCCGAGTTCGAACCCGACATGATCGTCTCTGGGTACTCCGCGTACCCGCGCGAGGTCGAGTGGGAAACGATTCAGGACGTTGCCGACGACGTGGGGGCCTACCATCTCGCCGACATCGCCCACATCACGGGGCTCGTCGCCGCCGGCGTCCACCGCTCACCAGTCGGCGTCGCGGACTTCGTGACGGGATCGACGCACAAGACGATCCGTGCCGGCCGCGGCGGCATCGTGATGACGAGCGAGGAACACGCCGACGACATTGACAACGCCGTCTTCCCCGGTGGGCAGGGCGGTCCGCTCATGCACAACATCGCCGGCAAGGCCGTTGGCTTCGGCGAGGCGCTCACCGACGAGTTCACCGAGTACGCCCAGCAGGTCGTCGACAACGCCGAAGTGCTTGCCGAAACGTTCGCCGACCACGGCTTCGAACTCGTTTCGGGCGGCACCGACACCCATCTCGTGTTGGTTGACCTCCGCCCATCACACCCCGACCTACCAGGTGGCGACGCAGAAGACTCGCTGGCGGCCGCCAACATCATTCTCAACGGCAACACGGTTCCTGGCGAGACGCGCTCGCCGTTCAATCCGAGCGGGATTCGCGCCGGCACGCCCGGCCTGACGACCCGTGGGTTCGACGCGGACGACATCGCCGAGGTTGGCGAGTTGATCTACCGTGTCGTCGACAATCACGACTCCGATGACGTGATCTACGAGGTTGGCGAGCGGGTCACCGAACTCTGTGCGGAGAACCCGTTGTACGAGTAAGCAATCTCACCGAACATCGCCCGTTTTTTAGCCGCAACAAAACCTGAAACTCCGCGGAGAGGTTGTGTTTCATCTGCATCGATCCATGCTTTGAAGACCGTTCCCACCGGCAGTACAGCCATGACTGAGATCATCGACGGCACGGCCGTCGCGAGCGATATTCGAAGCGAGATCACCGGCTGTGTCGACACCCTACAAGCTGCGGGCGTCACACCCGGGCTCGCCACCGTACTCATGAGCGACGACGCAGCCAGCGAGACGTACGTCTCGATGAAACAACGCGACTGTGAGGAGGTCGGCATCAACGGAATTCATATTGAAATCGACCCCGACGCCCCTGCGTCGGAACTGTTCGATACCATCTCGGAGCTCAACAACGACCCCGAAGTCAACGGCATTCTCGTACAACTGCCGGTTCCAGACCATGTTGACAAAAGGCAAGTCATTCGGGCTATCGACCCTGCAAAAGATGTCGACGGCTTTCACCCCGAAAACGTCGGCCGACTCGTCGCGGGCGATGCCCGGTTCAAACCCTGTACGCCTCACGGCGTTCAGAAGCTCTTGGAGTACTACAACATCGAAACGGAAGGAAAAGATGCAGTCGTCGTCGGCCGTTCGGATATCGTCGGCAAGCCGATGGCAAACCTTCTGATTCAGAAGGCCCCGCTTGGCAACGCAACGACGACCGTCTGCCACTCGCGAACCGGTGATCTCGCCGCCGAAACCCGCGAGGCCGACATTGTCGTTGCCGCCGCAGGCGTCCCCGAGTTCATCGACGGCTCGATGATTGCCGAGGGGGCGACAGTCATCGACGTCGGCGTCAACCGCATTGACACCGACACCGAAAAGGGGTACGCACTGGTCGGCGATGTCGACTACGAGAGTGCCGAGTCGGTTGCGGGCGCGATCACGCCAGTGCCCGGCGGCGTTGGTCCGATGACCCGTGCGATGTTGCTGTACAACACGGTCAAAGCAGCGAGCGAACAGTCGGGCATCGATATCGAGTTGCCGTAGACGCGTTTTCGGTTAGGTTCGTTCCAGTCGCTCGCGTGCGGTCGCGAGCGCAGTGCAGTCGTCCTCGCGGAGATAGTGACCAATCTCGCGCGCAGTAGCGAGGAGGGTCGCCGACAACTCGGGCGAAACCTCACCCTGTAATGCAGTGATTCGTTTGCACTGTTCTCGAAGTCGTCCGAGCGTTTGCCGTGCGTCGGGGTCGGGGTGTGACTGGAGCCACGTGCGGAGGTCTCGTCGATAGGCGGTAACCGAATCGGCAACCGCCAGTGCTCGTGCGGATTGCAGCCGCGGTGGGATCTCGTCAGCACCGAGTCGGTGATCCGATGACTCATCGGTCCGATCGCCACGGGCCGTGGCCGACTCCACCGCAGTCGTCGACGTCGACGTCGCAACCGACTCGAACAGCGAGAGCAGATACAACGTTTCGTCCGCTGTCGGAGATCGCTCACGCGAAAGGACGTCGGTTGCGTGAATCAGCTCTCTCGCGGCAACGTACGTCTCATCGAGATTGCGAAGTTTTCCACCGTTGATGAAGCCGCGTTTCTGGGTGTAGGTTCGCAGGAGGGATTTAAGCTCGTCGGCGTAGTGATCGATCGGTTCGTCAGCAACTCGCTCGCGGAACGGTTCGAGTTCGAGCGGTGTCACCGTGTCAGTATGTAGCGTGCGTGTTTCATCAGTCCCGACGCTTTTGAGCGAGCCACAGTCGGGACACGACACCTCGCCCGTCGCGTAGTAGGACCACTCGGTTCCACAGGATTGACACCGGCGATTCCCCCGAATTTCCATACGGAGGGATGTGCGTCCAGACACAAGACATTGTGTGAGGTGCAACCGTGTTGGCCCCGTGTGGCTGATTTGGCGCCTGGCAGTTCGTTCAATTTAGTATAGTATTATAGAGTTTATACGCGGCCTGTGCGACACGGTTTTCGCACGATTCATCACGAAAAATCGGAGATGATCATCCGAAACAGGCCATCAGCAGGACGGATCCATATCAACGGGTTATTACCACCAGAAAATACCACGTAGTTATGGACAGACGGACGTTTGTTTCGACGGTTGGATTAGGAGCGACGACGGCGATTGCGGGTTGTCTGGGTGGCGGCAGTGACCGCGGAGAGCGGACGCTCGTCGTCGGCACCTACGGCTCGTTTGTCGATGCGCCGTCGACAAGCCCCGGCGCGTGGGTCAAAGACCAGTTCGAGTCACAGTTTGACGCTCGGCTCGTCTGGCAGACACCCGATGCCGACGTCAACTACTACATCGAACGTCAAGACGCCGGTGTCGACATCGAAGCCGACCTGTATGTCGGACTCAACACCGATCAACTCGTCCGCATCGACGACGCGCTTGAGGAGCCGCTGTTCGCCTCTGCCGGCGATATTTCCGGTGTCGACGATGTCAAATCCGAACTCACGTTCGACCCCGAAGAGCGCGCGGTTCCGTACGGAACCGGCTATGTGAGCCCGGTGTACGACGGCACCGCAACTGACGCCCCCGAAACGTTCGACGGACTGCTCGACGAGGAACACCGCGGTGATCTCATTGCCCAGAACCCCGCCGGATCGACGACCGGACGGGCGTTTTTGCTGCACACGATCCACCAGTACGGCGAGGATGGCTACCTTGATTTTTGGCAGGAACTGCAGGACAATGATGTCCGCATTCTCGGCTCATGGGCCGACTCGTACAGCGCGTGGCAGGGCGGTGAGGCCCCGATGGTTATCTCGTACTCGACCGATCAGGTGTTCGCCGACATGGAGGGGGCAAACCTTGAGGAACACCAAGTGCGGTTTCTGGACGACCAAGCGTACGCAAATCCGGAGGGAATGGCCGTGTTCGAAAACGCCGCCGAACCCGAGTTGGCCCGCGAATTCATGTCGTTGCTCTTGGAGCCTGAGGTACAGGGTGAACTCGCCGAGCGCAACGTGATGTTTCCGGCGACCAACGACGCGACGCTGCCCGAGGGCTACGCGGAACTCGCACACGAACCTCCCGAACCGGTTACCTTCAGCTACGAGGAACTACGGGGCTCGGTTGACACCTGGGTCGACGACTGGGAGCGACAGGTTGCCGAACAGTAACTGCGGCCACCGTCCCCACGCCTACCGACCACCGGACACCCGACAGCTGAGGCGCCTGACACAGACCAGATGATCGACAGCAGGCGCGGCCTTCGTGATCGACTCGAACGGCGAGCGATTGCGATCCTCGCAGCGCTCACCACCGTCGTGCTGACCGGGATGTTCTACTATCCGGTTGGGATGGTTTTTATTGAGGCCGCGGTTGTTGAGGGGCAACTGACCGCTCGAATTTTCCTTGCTGTCCTCCGCAATCCGTTTTATTTCGGCGAACTGGCGCACCTGTTTGCCGGCGAGTCACCGCTCGTCGTCATCGACGGGATGCTGTCGGCGGACAGGCAGCTCGGAATTATCGGGTTTACGGCGTATCAAGCCGCGCTGTCGACCCTGTTGAGCGTCGCACTCGGCGTTCCCGGCGGCTACATTCTCGCGCGGTACGAGTTCTACGGACGACAAACCCTCCGCTCGCTCACGATTCTTCCGTTCGTCCTGCCATCGATCATGGTTGCGGTCGGGTTTGTTGCAACGTTCGGGCAACGTGGGACGGTCAACGGGCTCCTGGCGCTGGTCGGATTGGGTCCGGTAAATCTCATGTTTACACTCCAGATAATCGTCCTCGCCCACGCGTTTTACAATGCGCCGCTGGTCGCACGACTCACCACTGCCGCGTGGGAATCGGTCGATGCAAGCACCGTCGAAACCGCCAGAAGCCTCGGAGCGAGCCCGTTTCGGGCGTTTCGCGATATTGTCGCGCCCCAACTGTATCCGGCTGTGCTGATGGGTGCTGCGCTCACGTTCGTATTCACCTTCGGAACGTTTCCGATCGTGCTCGCGCTGGGCGGCTTCGAGTTTGCAACGGTCGAGGTGTTCGTCTACCGACTGATACGGGACTTGCGCTACGCCGAGGCCGCCGCGCTGGCAATCATCGAACTCGTCATTTCGCTTTCCATTCTCTACGGCTATCTCCGTTATGAGGCCCGCCAATCGGCCGAGAGACGGGGGTTTCGGCCACAGCCACGCCGACCATTGACGCCACCGTCCCTGTCGGTTCGTGAACTGCTTCCGCGGGCTGGTGTTGCCCTCTACGCCGGTATTGCGGTCGTCGTGTTCGTCGTTCCAATCGCGAGTATGGTGTATGCGAGCGTCTCGACGGGCGGCGGATTCACGCTGGAGCACTATCGGTTTCTGCTCGACCGACAGACGACGGGGGCGTCGTTCCAAGTCCAGCCGTGGCCCGCGGTTCGCAACTCGTTGGTGTTCGGGGTCGGCTCGCTGCTCGTTGCGCTGCCGATGGGCGTCGTTGTCGCGGTGGTCACCACCCGGAACTACCGAGGGAGAACGCTTGTCGACGCGGTGGCGATGGCTCCGCTGGCCGTTTCGGGCATCATTGTCGGGCTCGGGCTGCTCAGAGGGCTCGTCTTCGGCGTCGAGATTGGAACGACCAGAATCGCCGTTGGTGGTGCGGTCGCAATCGTCGCCGCACATGCGGTCGCTGGCTACCCGTTCGTCGTGCGGACGGTGACGCCGGGGCTGGCGAGAATCGACAGCCAGCTCGTCGATTCGGCGCGGTCGTTGGGTGCGTCGCGGCTTCGGAGTCTGGTCGATATCGAACTGCCGCTCGTCTGGCCGGGTGTCGTCGCCGGCGCGGCGTTCGCCTTCGCGATCTCGATCGGCGAGTTCAACGCGACAATTGTGCTGGCGACCGGAACCGATCAGTACACGATGCCAATTGCAATCGAACGGTTCATTGGCCGTCGGCTCGGTCCCGCAACCGCAATGGGTGTCGTTCTCCTCGTGGTCACGAGTCTCAGCTTCGTCATCATCGATCAACTCTCGGGAGGCCAGTCAGATGGGCTCTGAGCCATCTAAAACGGACGAATCGGTCGATTACAGTACAGAGAAACCGGCGGTCGAACTGGCTGGCGTGACCAAGCGCTACGGATCGCAAACAGCGGTCGACAACATCTCGATGGCCGTCGATGAGGGCGAGTTCTTCACGCTTGTCGGCCCCTCGGGCTGCGGAAAAACGACAACACTCCGCCTGATCGGTGGATTCGAGCTGCCAGATGACGGCGTGCTTCGACTCGGTGGAAACTCGCTCACAGGAGTTGCGCCGGAAGATCGAAATCTCGCCGTTGTGTTCCAGAGCTACGCGTTGTTTCCACACATGAGCGTTGGCGAAAACGTGGCGTACGGACTCACATTCAGCGAGCCACCTAGTGGTGTGAGTCGAGATGAACGGGTGAGTGAACTGCTCGAACTGGTCGACCTCACAGGGATGGCCGAACGCGACCCAGAAACGCTCTCAGGCGGCCAACAGCAGCGCGTTGCACTGGCTCGCGCACTCGCTCCGGGACCTGATGTGCTTCTGCTCGACGAACCGATGAGCGCGCTTGACGCCCAGCTTCGCCAACGACTCCGCGTCCAACTCAAAACGATTCAGCGCGAACTGGGGGTCACGACGATTTATGTCACCCACGATCAAGAGGAGGCGCTCGCAATTTCGGATCGTGTTGCGGTAATGAATGCGGGCCATATCGAGCAGATCGGCACCCCCGAAGAGATCTATTACCGACCCAAAACCCGATTCGTTGCCGAATTTATCGGCGACAACAACCTGTTTTCCGGTCGTCTCGACCGTCTCGACACCGACAGCGCGGATGTGATCGTCAATGAGACGCGATTTACGATTTCGCTCGACAACAACTCGACGGCGGTGCGAGTTGGCGATCAGGTGTGTTTCTGTGTTCGGCCCGAACAGTTTGTGGTTGACGGGTCACGGAATCAACTCGCCGTTGAGGTCGTCAGCGCCGAATTCCTCGGAGCGTCGACTCGAATGCATACGGGGTGGGAAACACGTGAACTGCTGGTGAGAACCGAACAACCGTTTGATGGCTCGATTGTGGTCGGATTTGAGCCGACGGCGGCGCACATCATCCCAAACAATAAGTAAATTAGTATACGATTCATCATTTTACATTAGTAACTATCAGTGTATTACTAAATGTGGTTCAATTACTATCAACAGACGTAGTTATTATATTATTATCCAATCTATTATCACTAACCCGATTTAGCACTAGTAGTTAAGACGATAATTTGTAACAACGCCGGAAATTGTGGTTGTATATCAGCAGATAAGATCCTTATCACCAGATGTGGGAGTACATTAAAGTGCGAGGGTGAGAACTGGTTCATATGAGCGAGACAGCCACCGAAGACGACACGAAACGCAAAACGGTTGTCACCTACGTACCTTCACATCAGAAAGCTCGCTGGAAGAATCACGCCGAGGAACTCGACATGAGCCAAGCGGAGTTCGTGAGAACGATGGTCCAAGCCGGTCGAAAGGGATTTGACATTTCTCGCGAACCAACAAATCTAGAGGGTGCTTCTACACCCACAGACCCTGGGGGTAACGACCTCGAAACACGTATCCTCGAAACGCTCGAAAAAGGAGGGGTGAGCTCGTGGGATGAACTCATCTCGACCCTTTCGGCAAATTTCGAGGATCGGCTCGAATCCACACTCGAATCGCTCCAACGTGAAAATGAGATTCGCTATAGTGGACGCGAGGGCGGGTACACGGTGGTGACAGAATGAGCATCGACACGGCCAGCGAGAACCCTGCCGATCCGATCGCATACTTTCTTGAGGACATCACGTTTCACGGCAAAACCGAACGGACACAGAAGGCCTACGGACGTGTTCTGCGCCGATTTGAGGCGTTTCTCGCGGATCCTGGACGGAATCCGGCTGGACGGTCGATATCGCCTGCAGAGGCCACACACCGCGACTGTATGGCGTTTATTCACAGTCTCCGCGGGACGGTTGCCGACAGCACCGTCGCAAGTTACGGCGCGTATCTCCACCGATTTTACGCCTACATGACGCAGGTCGGCATTTTTGAGGCCAACCCGATGGCACTTGTCGTCGAGGAAATGGATGAAAGCATCAATAAGGATCCTGCTCGCCGCGAGATCGACATTCCGCGCATGCGAACGTTCGTTTCGAACATCCAGCATCCACTCGATCGAGCACTGATCGTCTGTCTGTTGAAGACTGGGATGCGTGTTGGCGAACTGTGTAACCTCGATCTGCGAGATATCGCGCTTGATGACCCCGACGTCGTCGGCCACTTTCCGATCCAACAGCGCTCACAACTTGACACCCGACCCGATTCAATCTACGTCGACAACGACCCGGCTCGCGGGCAGATTACCAACGGTGAGCGTCGAACCGCCTCAAACAAACGTAAACGACCCACGGTGATACCAATCGACGACGAGCTCAAATACGAGCTCAAACGGTGGCTGGCGATTCGTCCTGACAGTCCCTCGCCCGCCTCGCCGCTTTTCGTCTACACAACGGGTGAGTGGGGCAAACGGGTGACTCCGAAAGCGGTCAGAAACGTTGTCACCGACCACGCGAAGGCTGCTGGATGGTACGAATCCGGCGGTGATGCTGCCGAAAACGTCACTCCCCACTACTTTCGGCACTTTTTTACCACCCACCTCCGCGATCGGACGGGTGATCGAGGCATCGTCAAATACCTCCGTGGCGACGTTGCCGACGACATCATCGACACCTACACTCACAACTGGGGCGATCAGGTGCGTCAAACCTACGAACAACACATGTATTCGGTCATCGAATAGCGCTGTGTGGCTCTGCCCGGTCTGTGTCACCCCAATTAATTCCGCATGCACCGCAGCAGGAGCGACATATAAATCATATACTGCTATACTGAATAACCAACGCAATTCGAGGAGTTCCGGTTCCGTTTTGGAAATCACGCGAGCTACGACCTGACCCGTGATTCGGCCGTTCCGTAGGGAACACGGTGTTGTGGAGGATAGTGGCCGTCCGCGCATCTCCAGTGTGTCGTCGGTACTATTCTCGCTTTCCAGTGGCTGCATCGGGTTCAACTATCCTTTCCACGCGGTAGAACGGAATCGGACCCTCCCAAAAACAAGTTGAGTTGTACTATTCCAACTCTAGTGGTAAAGTTTATGTGCATTCCATATACACTAGCTATTGGGGTTCGAAGTCAGCACCCCACACATGTAGGGTCGTCCAGCGGCCTGCAGAGTGACAACAATGTACTGCCCGGACTGCGGCCACGATCACACGCGCGTCATCGACACCGAAACCAGCACAGACGGGAGTTCTGTGCGGCGGCGACGCGAGTGCCAACGGTGTTCGTTTCGGTTCACGACGTATGAGCAGCCGGAATGGAACTCACTGCAGATAAAAAAGCGCGACGGACTCATTGAGCCGTTTACTCGCCAAAAGCTCCGGGCCGGCATAAACCGCGCTGTCGAGAAACGGGACGTTTCCGAAACGGCGGTAACACGCGTTGTCGACGATATCGAAGCGACGCTCCAAGCGCGCGATACCCGAATCATTGATTCTGACACCATCGGCGAGCTCGTCTCCGAGCACCTCCGAGAACTCGATCAGATCGCGTACATCCGGTTCGTCTCGGTGTACAAGGCCTTCTCCGAACCCGAAGAGTTCCTCCGGGAACTCGACGCCGTTCTCAACGCGGAACGTGACGACTTCGAACAGACGACCAACACGACGGATAACTCACCAGATACCAAACAGTAATGCACGGCATACGAGCAGACCACAACCGAATGAAACGAACACACAAGCCATGATCGGTCAATCCGACACCGACAGCGAAATCGAACAACGAGGCAACAGTGACATCTTCANTGAGAGGAGAAATCTCAAACCGTACGAGTACAGCGAGTTTCTCGAATACACTGACGCAATTCGGAACAGTTACTGGGTTCATACGGAGTTCAATTTCTCGGGCGATGTCCAGGACTACAAGGTCGACACCACGCCAGTGGAAAAGAGTGTCATCCGAAAGACGATGCTGGCGATCGCCCAAATCGAAGTGCAGGTGAAGACGTTCTGGGCAGACATCTACCAGCAGATGCCGAAAGCGGAAATCGGCAGTGTGGGGATGACCTTCGCAGAGTCCGAAGTTCGACACATGGATGCCTACAGTCATCTCCTTGCTGTCTTGGGAATCGAAGACGACTTCGAGGAACTGACGCACGTTCCCGCGATCAAAGACCGTATCGAGTACCTCGACGACTACTTGGAGGGAGCGAACAGCGACGACAAAGAGGAGTACGTGATGAGCCTGCTTCTGTTCAGCATTTTTATCGAGCACGTCTCGCTGTTCAGTCAGTTCCTCATTATGACGAGCTTCGACAAGTACGAAAAGAAATTCAAAGGCATCTCCAACGCGGTCGAGGCAACCAGCAAAGAAGAGCAGATTCACGGCCTCTTCGGCGTCGAACTCGTCAACACAATCCAAGACGAGAATCCGGAGCTCTTCGGAGAGGATTTCGATGAACGCGTGCAGGAGGCGTGTGAAAATGCGTATGACGCGGAAATGAACATTCTCGACTGGATTTTCAGTGAGGGGCAACTGGTGTTTCTCCCACGAGCGCACATCGATGCGTTCGTCAAAAACCGGTTCAACAGCAGTCTCGAAAACGTCGATGTAGAGCCTGTTTTTGAAACGGATGAAGACCTGGTTGCCGAAACCCGTTGGTTTGACGAGGACATCATGATGACCAAACACAACGATTTCTTCGCCAAACGATCGACGACGTACAACAAAAACACGACGAGTGTCACCGCCGCCGATATGTTCTAACAATGCTAGACACAGAAACACAGTTCCCAAAACAGACCGAAACGCACAGCGACCCATTCTACTGGCTCAACGAAGACAGCCGCGCGTTCCTCCGAAACGGCTACCTCCTCGACGGGGTGGCAGCCGAAGAACGGGTCAGAGAAGTCGCCGAACACGCCGAGGAGATTCTCGGCGAAGACGGGTTTGCAGACAAATTCTACGAGTACATGAGCCGAGGCTATTACAGCCTCGCAAGCCCCGTGTGGTCGAACTTCGGGTTAGACCGCGGGCTCCCCATCAGTTGCTTTGGAAGCTACATCGAAGACAACATGGAGAGCATTCTCTACACACACGCCGAAGTTGGCGAGATGACAAAGCTTGGGGGCGGAACAAGCGGCTACTTCGGTGAGATTCGCCCCCGAGGCTCACCCATTACGAACAACGGGAAGAGTAACGGGAGTTACTCATTTACCGAACTCTTCGACACGGCGATCAACGTGGTTAGTCAAGGAGAAACCCGCCGTGGCCAGTTTGCCGGCTACATAGACATCGAACACGACGACTTAGCGGAGTGGCTCAACATCAAGACCGAGGGAGACCCGGTGCAGGACATCTACTACGGCGTGATCGTCGGCGACGACTGGTTCCAAGCGATGCTCGACGGCGACACGGAGAAGCGAGAGACGTGGGCCAAGATCATCGAAACGCGGATCAACATCGGTGTCCCGTACATCATCTTCCGCGGGAACATGAACGATGGCAAGCCGCAGGTCTACAAAGACAAGGGATACCAAATCAATGCCTCTAATCTCTGTAGCGAGATCGCCCTTCCCGCCGGGCCTGACGAGAGCTTCGTCTGTTGCCTGTCGAGTATGAACGCTCTGCACTACGACGAGTGGAAAGACACCGATGCCGTTGAGACGCTGACTTACTTCCTCGACGCGGTAATGCAGGAGTTCATTGACAGCGCAGCGGGCATCCAGTTCATGGAGCGAGCGGTTCGATTCGCCAAACGACACCGCGCGCTGGGCATCGGCGTGCTCGGCTGGCATAGCTACCTCCAGAGCAACATGATTCCGTTCAACAGCACGGAAGCCATGCAGAAGAACAACGAGCTGTTCAAGACAATTAAAAAACGGAGCTACGAGGCAAGCGAGGAACTTGCCGAGACGTTCGGCGAACCGGAAGTCCTCGAAGGGTACGGTCGGCGGAACACGACCACGATGGCCGTTGCACCAACACAGTCGAGCAGCATTATTCTCGGACAGGTAAGCCCGAGTATTGAGCCGTTGAAATCGAACTACTTTGTCAGAGACGGTGCGAAGCTGAAATCCACCCAAAAGAACCGCTTCCTGCAGGAACTACTCGAACAGAAAGGAAAGAACACAGCCGACGTTTGGGACAGCATCATGCGACATGACGGGAGCGTCCAGCATTTGGACTTCCTCACGCAGAAAGAAAAAGACGTGTTCAAGAAGTTCTCGGAAATTCCCCAGATGGCGGTTATCAAACAGGCCGCCCAACGGCAACAGTACATCGATCAAAGTCAGAGTCTCAATATATCTATTGACCCAGACAACGTGAGTATCAAGGAAATAAACCAACTCTACATCGAGGCGTGGGAGAGTGGTGTCAAAAGCCTCTACTATCAAAAGAGCGTCAACGCTGCCCAGAAGTTCAGCCGTACCACGTTGCAGTGTGCTGCGTGTGAGGGCTGAGGCTCTTTGTCGAAAAATACTATCGTACCCGTTTGGATCAAATAAGGCCGTCCTCCGCTCTCGTCGCTTTCGTTTTGTACTTCGTTCTGTAACGTCCGACACGTGGATACCCACAATCGAATCCGAGTGCGAACTGGTCCCATCGAACAAAAACCGCTCCGACTAACCACCAACACCTATGGGAACCGATCGAGTGATGACTGCTGACCGGATGATGACTGACTGCCGGCTGAGCTGCCGTCGGCTGACTCGGTTCGTCCCCGACGCGAAAACGAACACCGCCGAGCAACCGCTGGCTGTTGGAGGGCTGTCTTCGCCTGCTCGCGGATCTGCTCGATTTTGGTGTAGATTCGCTCGCGTGCGGCCGCGTAGTCGATGACAGGATACGGGTAGTCCTCACCGATTCGGACGCCACACTCGGCTTGTGTCGCCAGCGGTGTTTTTTCGGGCTGATCAAGAAACGTCGGTGGCAACGCGTCGAGTTCGGGCACCCATTGGGTGATGAACGTTCCCTCGGGGTCGTTGTCGCGAACCTGTTTCCGTGGGTTGTAGACGCGCTCCATATTCACGCCGACGACGCCGGCTTGGCTCTGAAACTGCGTGTAGTTGATCGCCGGGTCGGCGTCGATGAGGTGGTAGTAGAACCAGTCCGCGCCCACCCGCCACGGCTGCTGGAGGAGATCACACAGAAACGAGGCACACATCGCGCGCATCCGGAAGTTGAGCCAGCCGGTTTGGGCGAGACAGCGCATCGAGGCATCGACCATCGGAAATCCGGTGTGGCCCGTTTTCCACGAGGTGATCAACGCGGAGTCGTGCGAATCCGCGTGGAATCCTTCGAGCGCTGGATTGACCGCGCGTTTCGTCCAGCCGGGCCAGTCGACGAGTTTTTGGGTGTAGTGGCGATTCCAGTAGAGTCGAGAGACGAACATTTGTGCGGCGTACCTGTCGGTCGGCGCGTCGGTCACGGTTTGATACACCTCGCGAACCGAGAGACAGCCAAATCGGAGGTATGGCGACAGCCGACTCGTTCCCGTTTCGGCCTTACTCGGCGATGAAATACTCGCCGGATACGACGTGAGGTTCGCACAAAATGCTTCCAGTCGCTCAATCGCTGCCTCCCGACCGCCAGTCGGGATCGACGTTTTTGTTGAGTTCACGTCGTAATGGGCGCTCATGTGTGTGGGTGTGATCGACGTCGACAACGCGGGAACGGTGACGGTATCCGGGTTCCACGCGTGTGGCTCGTCGGTGAACCACTGTTCGACACGGTCGCTCCAGCCCTCACGCGAATCGTGGCGTCCACGCGTGAGTCCGCCGCCCGCGACGAACGTGACATCACACTGGTTGGCGGCAGCGGTGTCGCGCTCGTGGCCGTACCGGCTCGTCGGGTCGGCGGTGGCGACGACGTCCCAGCCGTTTGTGGTGAATCGGTCGAGAACTGCAAGCGGGTCGCCGTGGGCGTACGCGAGTGTGTGGCCGTGTTGCTCGTACTGGCGCTCCAGATCGACGAGACACTCGTGGAGAAACGCGATTCGGGCGTCACACGCCAGCCCGTCGGCTCCGTAGAACGCGGGATCAAAAATAAACAACGGGAGCAACGTGTCGCCCCGTTCGGCCGCATACGCGAGCGCGGCGTGGTCGGCAGTCCGGAGATTACGGCGGTGCCAGACGACCGTCCCGTCGGCTGTCGAGGGAACCGTGGCGGGTGTTGGGATGGTCGGGAGTGAGTCGGGTGCGTGCTCGTCCATTGTGCGCCGAGTCGATCGCGGCCGTGTCGGCTACTGTCGGTACGGATTCGATCCATTTGAATAGCCGTTTTGTGCTGAACGTGCTGAAAAGGGTGGAGCGACCGGCGGCGAAGCGTTTACCCCCGGTTCGCTCGTAGCGTGGGTCATGACCCCATCAGTCGAGACACCCATTACCCTGTACCGCCTGCAGGCCTGTCCGTTCTGCGAGCGCGTCGTCCGCAAACTCGCGGCGTATGACATTCCGTACGAATCACGGTTTGTCGAACCCATGCACGCCGATCGCAACGTCGTCAAGCGGGTAAGCGGAGCGCGAACGGTGCCGGCGATCGTCGACGAGAACACGGGCGTCACGATGTCCGAAAGCGCGAACATCGTCGCGTACCTCGAGAAGACCTACGGAGGGGCGAACTGATGGATCTCGACTTCGATGTTGTCGATCTTCCGGCAACCGATCATCCGACTGAAGGTGACAAGGCTCCCGATTTCATCCGGCCACTCGTGAACACCGAGTACTGGGAAGATGCGTCGTTGTCGGCGCTTGCCGCTGACCAGCCGGTGTTGCTCGTGTTCTATCCGATGGATGGCGCGTTTCCGGCGACCTACATCTGGAACGAACTTCGCGACCGCGCGATGGACGACGAGTGCGCGGTGACGATCGTTGGGCTCTCAATTTCCACGCCGTACGAACATGCACAGTTCATCAAGGAGCGTGAGATCGAGTACTCACTGTTCAGTGACCCACAAAACGGGGTTGCCGCGGACTACGACATCGTCAACGACCTGGACGGGATGGCCGGCGTTAGCGAGCCGCGCCCCGCCGTGTTCCTCCTCGATACCGACCGAACCGTGCAGTACGCCTGGGTTGCCGACGAATGGCCGGCATTTCCCGACTACGACGCGGTGAGTGACGCCGTGACGACCCATTGCGACCCGATTGTGTAGCCTAATCGAGGCCACCAATTCACCGGATGGCTGGCGGGCGGTCATGGCGGCGCTCTGTGCGCGCTAGCGGTGATCTCGACCCGTTGTTGTCTCGCCGCGTCGACGACGCTGAAGCCGTGCTCACCAACGAACTCGACGACCGAATCGATGCTTAGGGAGTCACCCGCGGCGTCGAATAAAACAGGGCGTTCAAGCCTCTGGCCACCAAGACAGAACTATGAGTCGTGATGTGGAACCACGGGGGGAACGCTGGCGGCGGGCGTGCGGGGAACCACCTGGGTTGCTGACTGCGAGATCATTCCCAATCGATTGGGAGGGCCAACTGATGGGTGAGCGCAACTGATGGTTGGCTCCAGTCTCACCGACGACGAAAAACAGACGGCAAACACCCGGCTGAAAGTCGGGTTCGTCCTCCTCGTTGCCGGTTCGATGGTGTTGATGACGCTGCAGGCCGACCCTACCTTGGTGGAACTCGGCGTCGTTTTCGCAATCGGTGTCGTCGTCGGCACGGTGTTGCTGTGGTACGTACTCCGCAACCTGACCGAGTACCGCGACTCACTGCGCTAAACAAACTTTTACTGTCTCGGCTTGGCCGACTGTTCCTTCGCATCTTCCGTTAGGGATTGACTCGCCGGAGCCACGCGTCGGGGTCGTCGAGTTCACTGTTCGTCGGCAAGTTGTCGGGATGCTCCCAGACAACACTCGCGGCGGGGAGTCCGCGCTTGTCGGCGACGGCGGTGAAAAACGCCGCCCCGCGTTCGTACTGCCGGCGTTTGAGTCCGAGTCCGAGCAGCCGACGCATGAACTGGACGAATGGGCCACCGCCCTGTCGTCGGGCGTCGAGTTTCGCCCGTAAGTCGGCGTACTCGTCGTCGAACGCGCGATCCATGAGCAGCTCAGCGTAGCCCTCGACGGCGGTCATCGTCGTCGTCAACTCTTCGAAGGCGTCGCGGTCGAGTCGGCCCGCCGAAATGGCGTCGACGCTCTGTTCGAGTTGGGCCTCTAGATGGCCCGGCAGCCACGGAGCCGCGCCGAACTCGGCGGCGTGGGCGACCTCATGGAAGGCGATCCACCGGCGGAACCGCGGGTAGTCGACGACGAGTTCGTCGGCAACCCGGCGAATGTTCGGATGGACGAAGTACAGCGCGTGGGTGTCGCTCTCGGCGAGCAACAACGGATCGTACTGCCCGAGGACGTTACGGCCGAGAAAGCCGAGTGTGAGCGCCATCGTCGCGGTGTTTGCCGCCCGCGAGAGTGACGGGACCAACGAGGGAATCGTTTCGAGCGGTTCGACAACCCGGCTAAAGGTTTCGACGTTGGCGTCGATCCAGTGGTGGCGGTGCTGGATTTCGATGGTGTCGGGTAAGTCGAATGCGACGTTGCCGACCGAGCGGAGTCGGTTTCGCGCGTCGCGAACGTCGTCGCGGTAGCCCGCCTGTTCGGCGTCGGTGAGGGTGAGATCGCCAGCGGGCGTCCCGGCTTTCGCGGCAGAGGCGGCGGCCGACCAGTCGATGATGTCGTCGCCACTGCTGCCGGCGACTGCCCGGGCGCTCCGAAGAATATCCATACCGACCCTCCACGGGCCGTGAGTAAAGAGTTTGTGCGGCCATCCGATTGCCGTCCGTCCTGCATCGCCCGGGGGGTCACCATGACGTATGTCGCTACGCGCGCTGTCCGGGGATACGGCTATCTTTCAGCAGATACCAGCCGAGATAGCCGCCAGCCGCACCGAGGATGCTGAAAAACGCAACCAGAAAGCCGATGCTGAACAGCACCAAGACAAAGGCGGCCGAAAACCCACCCAGACCAGTCACGGAAATCAGCACAACGACAAGGACGATTGGGAGCACCGCAATCAGTCCCGAAAGCGCACCGACCTGTTGGGAGTCAAACTTGTCGCCCGCGCCGAGCCAGGCTGCGACGGCCCCACCGATTACTGGTGAGACCACCGTAAACGACAATCCGAAGGTAACGATCGCCCCGATGAGGGCGTTGAGAGTACGACTATTGGTCATCATCTCCTCCGGAGCGGTTCGCAGATCGGTGTGTAAACATGGCTGGTAACTCGTGGAGAGGGTAATAAATGGTTATGGATCCGTCATTTTGATCTCGGAGAGACAGTTCGGGACGAGTTGCCGATGTGCTGCTCAGTTCTCGTCGTCGAAGCCGACAATCTCGTCGGCGTCGGCCACGCTCAGGACCTTCGTTGTGATAACCGCCAGTACGGCAATGATACCGACAAAAACCAGGAGCGTTCCGAGCGGACGCCCGCTTTCGGAAGAGGTGTCGGTGTCGGATTCGGTCACCTCTTCGGTGGTGTTCGCTGTCGAGCCGCGGAGGGATTTCGGGCCGATCTGAATGTTGCTGTCGGGAACGTTGAGTTCGAGCAGAGTAATGTTACTCATAGAACAGTATACGCGGAACCAGCGTAAAGTGATTGTGGCGTTCGAAGCCTCCGCAGACGGCACAAAACCACGGACGCAGATCAGGTTTCCGAGCGGTCACCTGCCCCAGAAGCGCTAGGTTGATACGGCTGCTATCGGTTTCCAAGGATATGAACGAGTCACAGCGAGCGTTTCTCGAAGAGCTGTTGTCGACGCCGAGTCCGTCAGGGTTTGAAACGGCGGGCCAACGCGTATGGATCGAGTACGTCAGCGAGTTCGCCGACGAGGTAACGACTGACGAGTACGGCAATGCGGTTGCCCGCTACGAGGGTTCCGGGGACGGCCCCAAAATCGCCTTCGCCGGCCATGGCGACGAAATCGGATTCATCGTTCGCGACATCATCGATGACGGTTTTCTGCGGATTGCGCGAATCGGTGGCGCCGACCGAACGGTTTCGCAGGGCCAACACGTCACCATCCACGCCGCCGATGGGCCGGTTCAGGGCGTGATCGGTCAAACCGCAATCCATCTCCGTGAGGTCGGCTCCGAGGAGTACACCGACATCGCGGGCCAGTTCGTCGACATCGGCGCAAAGTCGGTCGAAGCGGCCGAAGAACTCGTCGAAATCGGCGATCCACTCACGTTTTCGACCGAGCTGTTCGAACTGCACGGCAGTCGGCTTTCAGCACGAGGCATGGACAACCGAGTCGGCACGTGGAGTGCGGCTGAAGGACTCCGCGCGGCCGTCGAAGCCGAGGTCGACGCAACCGTGTACGCCGTCAGCACGATCCAAGAAGAAGTCGGCGTGCAAGGAGCAAAGATGGTCGGCTTCGATATCGATCCCGACGTGGCCATCGCGGTCGACGTCACCCACGCGACCGACAATCCCGATGTGCAGGGCAAACACAAGGGTCCGGTGACGCTTGGTGGCGGTCCAGTCGTCTCGCGTGGCAGTGCCAATCATCCCCGTGTTGTTGAACTCGCCCGCGAGGCGGCCGCGAACGCCGACGTCGACATCCAACTACAGGCGACCGGGATTCGAACGGGAACCGATGCCGACGCGTTTTACACCAGCCGAAGCGGCGTTCCGTCGCTCAACCTCGGGATTCCGAATCGGTACATGCACACGCCAGTGGAAGTCATCGACACCGACGACCTCGACGCGGTGGCGACGCTGCTCGGTTCGATTGCGGAGGGTGCAGGCGATATCGACTCGTTTGCGGTTGACCTGTGAGCACAAGTGAACACGATCACATAGCAATCGCCAGGACTGTGTCACGCTCCCGCGTGGTGACGGGCAAAGAATAACCGTTAAAAGCCGAGAGCGGCTTTCTGTGCGTATGGCTGGAACTATCGAAGTACTCGTCCCCGGCGGCAAGGCCAACCCCGGCCCACCGCTCGGTCCGGAGCTCGGGCCGACCCCCGTGGACGTACAGGCTGTTGTACAGCAGATCAACGACGAGACCGCCGCATTCGACGGCATGGAAGTCCCAATCACCGTCGAATACGAGGATGACGGCTCTTTCAGCATTGACGTCGGTGTCCCACCAACGTCGGAGCTGATCAAGGACGAAGTCGGCTTCTCGTCTGGAAGCGGTGAGCCCCACGAGAACTTTGTCGCCGACATGTCGGTCGAACAGGTTAAAAAAGTCGCCGAACAGAAATCGTCGGACCTGCTCTCATACGACATCAAAAACGCCGCCAAGGAAGTCAGCGGAACCTGTATGACACTCGGCGTCACCATTGAGGGCGAGGACGCTCGAACGTTCAAAAAACGTGTTGACGCCGGCGAGTACGACGACATCCTCGGCGACGAACTGACGGTCTAATCGGTACTGACTCGACCCCAAATCGGTTGCGATGTTTTTTGTTCGGGGTGGTGTTCGAACTGTAACTACCGAGGAGAGCCATAACTAGTTGCATCGTAGACGACCAGTCTTCAGAATCAGTCAGCCGCAGGGTTAGTCGTCGGCGAGTCGAACTGCCGGTGGCTCATCCTCGGAGAGTTCGATCACGCCATCAAACAGCTGTGTCAACGTGTTCATTGTCTGGTTGTCGTGTGATGTCGAATCAATACAGAAAACACCCAGCCCGTCGACACTTTGAATCCGGCCGGTGAAAACGTGCAGAAAGCGGAACACCGTCTGGAGATCAGCGTACATGAGCAACGTCGACAACGAGTGAACCATGATCCGGTTCTTTTCGATTCCCTGATCACGGTGGAACGTCTGGAGGAACTCCGAGAGTTTAATTCCGATTCCGGTCATATCTGTCGGCGAAGACGCATACTTTACACGGTTGTCCGCGCGAGCCTCGTCGAGCCCTTGTTGCCTGGTGACACAGTCGACGACCGCAACCGGACGGCCCTCGTAGGGAGTTCGCTTCTCGAAATCTCTGAGAATGCGTGTCGCACTGTCTTTTGTCGTGACAATGATCGCACTCTCGCCGTCTTCGACGCCAGCGGCAAGAATATCAAGCGCGAGTGATTTCTTGCCGGTCAGTGGCGAACCTTTGATGAGGATGTTGGTTCCAGCAAGCACCTCCGTCTCAAGATCCGCATCGAGATCATACATTAGGGCGCCTCCAGCCGTGACTGTGTTGTGTCATTTATATAATATGTGTTCGTGTGTGACACTCGGGAACTCATCGGTTAAATTAAGTATACTGGGTGGGTGTATATTCTTTTTGATTGTGTTACTATGGGCCGTGTGACGTCTGTGTTCAAGCAACCAAACTGACTGTTCGACCAATAATAAATGCACCGCAAGCCAACAGCATTCCACGCTTAATCCATCGCTGACTCGTCGTCGGTTCACGAAAGCCCCACAGCGTCGCTCCGAGCATAATTGCGTTGGCTGGAATAACCACGCTGAGATAGCTGACACCGAATGTACCATCGAGATACGGGACGCTACTGGCAGCGACAGCCATGAGCATCACGACAACCCCAATCCACACGGCAAGATGCTCGCCACCCACAATCGGGAGTGTCCGAAGGCCCGCAGCGCGGTCACCATCGATATCTTCAACGTCTTTGATTATTTCCCGCGTGAGTGTGGCGACCGCGGCAAGCACGAACAGCGCAGTCGCCCCACGCAGGTCGCCAACGGCGGCCGCACCGAACAGAAATGCGCTTCCGGTCAGATACCCAACGAGAACGTTTCCCACGCCCGGCAATCCCTTGAACAGCTCCGTGTACGCGATGAGCGCGACGAGGTTGAACACCGCAATTGCGATCGCAACCAAAGGCAGCGTCAAGGCCGCAATTGTGGCGATAACGAACAGGATGATGCTCAGTCGGAGCGCCCCCTGTGGGGAGATCGCCTCACGAGGAATTGGTCGATTCGGCTGATTGACCGCGTCGATTTCGCGGTCGAAGTAGTCGTTGATTGCGTTGCCGCCGCCGGTTGCAGCAACCGTCGCAGCGACCGCGGCGACGACTTCAACTGGCGCGTTGAGCACGCCGCCGGCAACAAATGCCCCGGTAAACGTGAGTACACCGGCAGCAATCGCGTTTCCTGGCCGAGTGAGTTCAAGCCAGACGCCAAGTCGGGAGACGAGCCGAGACATACGTTTCCGGTCGGCCGCAGATTGAATAAAGCGTCGGGATCTGTGCCGTCCCATTCGATAGTGTGACAGCGACTCGCGGTCAGCACACAGACCGACGGTCTTATTATTGTACCTTCGATAAATCCGAACGCGGGCGCTTAGCTCAGCCTGGACAGAGTGCTTGGCTTCGGACCAAGTTGTCGCGGGTTCAAATCCTGCAGCGCCCAT